>JAABUO010002004.1_pt1 | contig 25378 bp, 35 predicted proteins | sample 5559291 | NCBI WGS metagenome assembly JAABUO01 (sample SAMN10711878, study PRJNA513372) | rock metagenome | isolation source: Antarctica rocks | place: Antarctica: Victoria Land, Finger Mt sud
TTTCTTTTAGGATGCAAATTCTTGATGCAAGACTGTCCTGGACAGGTTGATAAGGGCACTTGTGTGACCATCATCTAACTTAACATCACATGACCTCAGCTATTTCACATGACAGTCAATGCATCACCTGATCGACACCATCCAGCAGAAGCCTGACATAGACCCCCCCAATGCACAGCTGGGAGGCTAGGCTGGGGTACCCCACCCTGAACTCTCGCGCATTCCAGCACAGCTTCTGGCCTGCTCCTTCAGCCACCCTCATGCGGCCCTGCCTTAGTAATGCCTCTTCAGTCTGAAAGGCAACACATCAGCAAAATTGAGGTTTGGCCAGTCAGATAAGTGCTGACAACTCCTGCCTTTTCAGCTCTTGCCTTGCCTTTCCTTGCTTGGGCTCCTGCCTTGACACTGCGCCTTCTGGTTGCTGCTGTTAGGCAACCAACTTTGACATACGTCAACCCCATCTGAAGTTGCATGGTTGACGTGAAAGTACATGAAACAGCACGGCATCTGCGACATTATGCAGCAGTACGCATGCTTGATGAAGATGCTCACAAGACTGCTGCAAGCGCCTGCCATCAACAGCAGAAACGTCGCCGGACTCATGCGATCATTAAATAATGTATCCCATGCGTCCAGGCAGTCTTCTTTGGGATCAGACAAAGCTCAATTTCAAGGAGTGTCAAGAAGTAGTTGTTTTGCACCTGAAGGGCTTCTCGCAGCTCTGCCCTAGTGCCCTCATTCCAGATCAGGCCAGCGTGGCAATGGTCCCTCTGCACAGCACCCCAGAACAGGCCCCAGTTGCCTTTCAGCCCCCCTGCAGTCCTGGCAACAGGTGGGGGAACATTCAGGGAGGCTCCCCTTTGCATGCTGCCTTCTAAGGTCCCAATGCTGGCTTCAGGTGCCTGCTGCACTGCGACACCTCCTGCATCACATTTCAGCCTCTGTGCATCACAGAGCATGCTTCCATACCGTACTTGCTCTCTCGGCAGGATTAGCATGCAGAAATAGGATACACTTGGATGCTTGAAACCAGGAAAAGTAGGTTTGCCATGAGTGTATGCTATGGCGTGCACAAGATGTCAAGTACTGTACATTGTGCTGTGTTGTCATGCGCATAGGGCTGTCTGCAGAGACGGTCACATGGCAACATGCTCTAGAGCAGTCTACAGCTGGAAGAATGTCTCAGGACCGGAATCTTAGCTTACCTGTGGCACGTGATTGTGCAGAAGGCGCTGCTTGTCTCAACAAAGCAGCCTGCTGCTCACTGCTGCCAGGCTGTGACAGGGGGTCTGGTCTAAGGGCACCAGGGTCCTGAGCCCCATTTGGGGACAAGGGGTTGTTGGACTTGGCTGTGAAGGCTGAGGAGCGCTGGGTGGGTGACAAGGGGTTTGGGTCTGCCTGAGAGGGGGGAGCCTTTGCAGGCGCCAATGGAGGAGGCCCCTGCTTGCATGTTTACAATGAGCAGTTACAGAATCTTTACAGGCACCAGTTGCTGTGTTGGGTGTTGGTGTGCTGCAGCTTGCACAGCTTGTACTTTGACCTTCTGTCAGTTTGCAGCTTCAGCTGGGCAACAGGGTGCCCAGCAAAGTGATGGTAAACAAATACAGGATCCAGAAAATATGGTATACTTTTGATCTACTTTGGGCTCAACAAAAAATGGTGAGACCAACACACGTTGCGTGAGATTTGCAAGCTATCTCAATGTAAATGCCTGCACTACACATTCCCCTGGACCAGCAAGCCTGATCTGATGAGATGAACATGTTGCTCATGCTGGTATCAAGCCAAGCCAAACCACTTTTTGAAGCCATTGACCATGGTAATGAGTCAGAATCAACAGGTTTGCCTACGCCTACACTGCTTTTCTCTGCCGTGAAACAATGTTGTGGCATATCCCACCTGCAATGGTTGGCTTGGGTTGACAAGGTGAGGTGTGACAAGCGCAGGCTTCTTGACGCTGAGGTAGCGCATGAGGCCGGGAGGGAAGATACGCCGCATGAGGGCCAGGGCAGGGCCATATTCGTCCACCCACAGGGCCACTAGGTCCTGGCTCAAACGGCCCCTAGCCCCCTGCACCCATCAACCTTGTCAAGACGGCAAGACAGACTGGCTGACAACAGCCTGAGCCTACAGCATGCATGACAAGTGAGCACGATGGTAGGACCATACAGATGCAATTTTAGACACATTGCCTCAGTTGCCCAGTACCAGCTGCAGTTTTGTGTAGCAACCAGTTGTATGTTTGTGCTACCACTGCTGTGAAGTGAGGTGTCAGGAGGAGGAGGGGAAGCACAAGGAAGGCTGTGCATGCTGCTTGTTGCAACAACAGGATTGGCCAAGCAAAGCTGCTGGTGAGTATGCGGTGAACATGGCCGTTGAGCTGCTTTGCAGGTGCTTATGTGGAGATACACATTGGCAGACAAACATAGGAGAAAGTGACCGGTTGAGTTGTGGCCAAGAGGAGGTGGGACAGCAGGGCTCCTTCAGCTAGGGCTGCTTCACGCATGGGGGCTGCTGCCAACACGCCTCCCTCAGCTACTGCGCGCATCATGAGGGCTACCCCATCCAGCAAGCGGGGCGCAGGGTGCTCAAACAGGGCAAAGAGGGGTGCCCCCAGGCCGGCCACCTCCTGACACAACCACGATGCTCATGTGTCATAATAGCTGGAGCTGTAAACATGACTCTGACAAGGTGCAGTTGTGGCTCATGCATCATCAACTCTAGTGAAAGCCAGTCTGCTGGTGACTCTGCATTGCTGACTCAGGTGTGACAAGCTTAGCATGGCCGACTCATGGACTGGGACATGACCACATGGCGTGATTAGGTGCAAGATGGTTGCATCTTGCTGTGCAAACTGTTGTGGCACAACAGTCTTGCTTCTCAGGGACCTTTCAGGCTGCCCATCTTACAGTCAGGTCCACTCACATCAGGCACCACTACAAGGGTCTGTCAGTGGATTGCTGAACACCAAAAGTGTTTGAGCTCTTGCAGGATCTTGCAGCAGTCTTTGGCAACATCCCCGTCTGAGCTACAGGCAATGTCAGGTCATGCAGCTGCCAGCAGATGTAAGGCATACACGACAGCTGAAAGGCAGAATGTGCCTCGACAGCAACAGAGTTATTGGCCTGGTTGCTGCACAGCAGACAAGTCTGCCTGCTGAGTGACGCTGCATTATCAGACCATAGTGGGCAAACCTGAAGCATAGCTGACAAGATGATGGGGTCTGTGGTGTGGACACCAGGCTCGCATACAACCGCAGCAATGGCCTCGACAAGGGCCATTGTGGCCACAGGCCCTGCAGCCCTGTCTCCTCTTAAGGCAGCCATCAACAGAACAGGCCTGCATCACACAGCTGTCATCAACAACTGCTTGGACCAAAGATTCTGGTCAGGGGCAGTGGTTGCTTGTTGTGGCTGTTTTCGATTCTTGACAGTTGGCTTCCATTGGTCAAGCAAGGCTCTACTAATGAGACTTTGTGCCGGTCTCTGAGCAAGCTTGAGATGAGATATGCAGAGCGCAAGGTTGCTTACTGCCTCACAGCTGCACCAGCCGCTGCAAAAGGCCCAGAAGATGGTGAAGGCAGTTTGGGGTACCAGGAACTCACGCAGTAGTGCTGCAAGGCAGAAATAAATGCTGCCCCAAAAAGTTTGTTATTTGAGCCAATCCAAGGGTGTACAGACCCTCCCTCTGAGCACAAACAGAAGCATTGATGGCGCAAGCTTGCACAGTGATCCTTTATGTAACAATCCTGACATACATACATTGCTAATCATGTAACACACCTGTTTAGCTGGCTTAGCTGCAGCACAAACATGGAATGGTCATGGCACGTTGACACACGTGTTGCACAGCACAACAGACAAAGTCTTCTCTGTACCTGCCAGTGGGACCCAGGCATATGCTTTTTGCCTGTTTGGAAGTCACAGGGTCCTCAACGCTGCTGAGCTGGCCCCCATCTTCCTCTTGAGGGCGATCAGCCTTGGTGAGGGTCCAGGTGGGTCCCCCCCTACGGGCGGCCCGGGGAGCCCACACCCGTGTGAGCAGCCTGCCAGCTTCCGCAGCCACATGCTCATGACCACATGCTAGGCAAGCGAAAATCCTTGCAGGACTCCCTGAACAGCAATATTGCATTTGACAACCTGATCTGCAAATGCGTTTATGATGCTTGGCTTGATTTTGAAAACAAACCCATGTTGCGTTCAGTGCAAGGCTGACAGCTGACCAGTAAGGTGACCAATAAAGCCTAACAGCATTTGACATGTCAAGAGAGTGCCTTAGTGCCAGGCATAGATTGACAAACAACCTCTGCAAGATATGCATCATGAGATAAGTACTGCCGATCACTTTGCTGTTGTTCCAAGCACGTTCTTTGAGTCAGAGCTGGAGTATGCCAGACACATGTTCATCAAGCATGCACTGCTACGCAAATGCGTTCTCTCGCATGACTGCCCAGCTGAGGCCAGCATCCCCTTTCTTGCTTCAAGGTGCAAGCACCCATACTCCTGTCCATGTAATTGTTCTCAGCATACTAACAAGAAGGGAGGAGGGGAGGAGGGAGAGGAGGGAGAGGAGGAGGAGGAGGAGGAGGAGGAGGAGGAGCAGGAGGAGGAGGAGCAGGAGAAGGGACTACTAGTCTTGAGCCAACAAAGCAGGCATTACAGAAGTGCAAGGGGATACATCTAGTACAGTTGCAGATGTGGGTGATGTATGACCTATGGTGTTGAGCATGGCATTGGCAAGTGCTGGGGCTGACACCAGACGCTGTAGGCACTGCAGCACTGCAATGTACTGGAGAGCTTCTGGGGAATCTGGCGGTGGGGCTTTTGCAGACGGCCCCACTGGTGAGGGCAGTAGCCCCAGTAGGCTGGTCATCCAGGCTCCAGCTTCCTCTGGTCGCGTTCCTACTGACACTCCTGCAAGTAACGTTGAGATGGCTTTCACACTCTGAGACAGTGTCAATGTAGAGTTTATATGGTGTGTGCAAGCTGCACTCTGCGGTGTCAAAACAGGACTAGAAGCCGCAATCATACAGTGTGATTTTGCACCATTGTTTGATGAAGCATGAAACACATGCCGCACATATGCGCTCGTGCAAACCTATAATGCACCTGGCATGTGAATCAAGCGAAACAAACCCGTGCAATGAAGTGGTGCAACAAGCAAGTCAAGCATACGTTCCATAGTAAGCTGTACAGCAAGGGGCTAAAGTAAGGCAAAACAAAAGCAAGTATGAGCAGCAGGGGAAATGCATACAAATGCACTGTTGAACAAATGATAGGTGTATGCTCTTGATGCCCCATGCTTTGAAACCACTGCTAAACCACCTGCAAGCTACTAATGACATTCAAACTGCTGCTGCCAGCACCTCATGTAATGCTGACACAGCAAGCAGCGAGTGTGGATCATATGCACAAGCCAGACTGGCCTGACTGCGTTGCATCAGGGCTGTGGTGCTGACCTGTATAGGGAAGGCAGGCATTGAATTCCTGGATGCGCTGGTGCAAGAAATGGATGCTGTCCTCCACCTGGAGGGGCCGCTGCAGGACTGGCCCTCTGGCCTGATCCAGAACTGATGAGCCTGACCCCCCCTTGCTGCGCCCCCTCAGGGCCCCGCCTGCTGCACTGGGAGACCCTGCAGCCCCACAATGATGGTCAGCCTTCTTCTGTTGATGTTCACCCTGTGTGTGCTGATGCTGTCACTGACTGCAGTCCTGTTGATCTGCGTCTTCATCTATGCATCTGCTGCAAACCTGTGTCCTAAAAACATACTGTGTTCCCATCCTGTAGTGGCATCACTGCTCTTTTGTGCTGGACTGAGAAAGTGTCATGGCATGCGTTGAGATGCTGCAAGGGTAGCACAGCAGTATTGAGGGGACAGCAGGGAAACGCGGCAGCATCAACTAGCGCAGAAAGGCAGCAATATACAAGAGCCGATGCCCCTCATGGGTAAGGGCCTTAGCCTCGGCAGGAATGGAAATTTATGCCGGCATGCCGGTATACCATGTATAATAGGCCAATCACAACCAAAGCAAAGGCAGCAATATCAGAGATGTTCCATAGAGCAGAAGAGATGAAAGTGACGGCTATGCAATGTGACGCCCCACCAATGGCAGTGTCTGCGTTGCTGTCAAAGCTGCCATGTGACCCTTCAGGGCTGATGTGTGACTCCTCTTCAAGGGCATGCTGGGCACTGCCCTGACCTCCGCCAGGCCCCACCACTGCTGCTAGGGCCTCTCTGCAAGCTGCTCCAAGATGAGCCAGACTCAACTTCTCTATTTCTGGATCCCAGTGCACTGGTGGGGACAGTCCCGAGGATGCCTTGCTGGACAAGATGACATTTCCTGGGTAGGTGTGGTGAGGCAGCACAGGAATTGCCCTGCCTGATGAAATCTGCAACCATGCAGACATGCATCACTCAGCTGAGCTCTGTGCAAAGGATCACATCATGGCAAGCATGTCTAAAAACAGTTGTGAAACAGCAGAGGTAGAACAGACATCGGGCGCTGAATGCACTGTTGCACGCGGGGTTACACATTCCCTCAGCTACTCAGCCTGTCAGGCAGCAACTTGGATGGGTGCCACGTCAGGGCTGATGGCATGACATTTTCTAATCCATGCCACATGCCATGCAGACTCATGCACATGTGTCTTGCATGCAGACCAGAGGAAGGCTTGATGCCAAATGCCCTGACAAACACACAGGCTCTAGCATCATCCAATCACGCCATCTGTGTCAGCAAGCACAGACCACAGCGGTGGCGCCAACACTGACCTGAGCAGCATCCAGAAGCGCAGTCAGAAAAGCGTCTCTAGCAGGAGTGATATACATGGTAGGAGGGGCTCCGTCAGTCCACTCCAGAGCCAACCACTGCGGCTGGTCTATGAAGCGCACCAGTGCAGCAAGCTGGGCCAGCTGTCGCCTCTCTGCTACTTCATAGCTGTCGCTGCGCCGCTCAAGCAGGGCTGCAGAGGTGAGGACCAGACGCCGAGTGCTGCCCTCTGGTGCACTGCCTGTGCCTTCTCCCTGTGCGACAGGGCAGCAGTGTTAGAGAGGGGTGTTTGTGCATGATGCTGGTGGGGATGTTGTAGCAGCAGTGTGAAGGTGACTAGCAGACACAGCATGTTGCTGTCTGGGGCAGTGCCTGTGGCCTGCCCTGCCCTGTGCCCTGCCCTTGCATGACAGGACAGCAGCCTCTTGCAGTGAAGCTTGCTCAGCATCACAGTCACAGGAGTCTTCCAGCAGCACCGTGATTCTGGGGAATCAGCCTCCTGATGTGCCTGCCTTTGCCCTCCTCCTTGACAACAGCTTCATGTTTTGATGTGTTTAGATGCTGTTTCAATGAATGCATGGTCTGATGCGGTTGGATGCTGTTGTAACAAATGCACGTATGACTGTACACATCCTGTGATGCTGCTCAGGAGGTGCTGCACATGTCAGGTGAACCAAGCTGATGATGTCCTGCAGTCTGGTACTATTTCTGCTGTAGTGTGTGCCGTGAGATGTATTGCGCTGTTCAGTACAAGCAGCGCAGTGCTTTTAATCAAAATAGCTCCTGACACCGGCCACCTATCGTCTGACAGTCCCAACTTGACATGCACATTTGCACACAGACGCACATTTGCACGCAGACGCATATTGCAGCCTACTGCTAAGGGTAACCAGCAGTGATATTGTAATTGCTATAACAGAACTGTTGAGTGCAGTGTCCTGCATCAAAAAAGGACTGCTGTGGATGCAAAAATACGTTAAAACTCTGGAGGTATGTTGGAGGCAGGTTAGGCAGGGAGACTCAGCTGACCTGTCCTGATGTTGACACCGAGTTGGTGAGTTGCAGCTGAGTTGTGAGTGAGTGTGAGGTGAGGTTGGGGTTGACCCTGAAGGCTGTCCATTCACCTAGGGGTACCTCATCAGGGGCAGCAGCCCTCTCCCTCTCAGCATTACCCACAGCTTCCAGCAGCTGCCCAGCATGTAGCTGTGCCTTGGTGTCAACTGCAGAGGTTCGTTTTGGTCATGCTGTGTGCGTTTACCAGTAGCATTACTGGCACTTGTAACACACATCCATGCCTGACATGTGCACAAGTGGTATGGGGACTCAGGTATGCTGTGCCATGAAGTAGCATTGGCACTGCAGGATGAGCTTGATGCTCATCACAATACAAAGATAGTCAAGTCAAGATTCGTTAGTAAAACGGCGGTACACACTGGCTTCAAACAGAATGGCGCGACTAGATGACAAGCTGCCTTGACAGTGACCTGACAGCATAACTCTTGCTGCAGAGCATTGTCAGCCTTGCAAGCTCAGCAAGCGTGCAAGCTGTTACATCAGCGACTGCAGCGCATGCTACTGCTGGCCAGTCTACAGCCTCAGTTGGGCAATTCACAGACTTCCATGCTGGCTCAGATGGGCATCATGTGTGAGCAAAAGCTGAGCTTGTGCGCACGCCAGTCATTGTGCACATGCATGCGGGATGCAACTGTGTCACACGTCACACAACACACCTGCAAGGGTCAAGCCCATCTTCTTGTAAGCTGCTGTCTGCAGCTGCTTCAAAAGGGCGTCTCTGTCTCTGCTTGCATACACCCGGGGTGAGTGACCAACCTTGCCAAACACAGCAAAGATCCCAGATGTGCCACCTGCCTCTGGTAACAGCAGCCTAGCCACTGGAGAAGCCACATGGCGAAACTCCAGACGCCACTTCACTAAGCCTGCAACGATTTCAGGCGTTATGGCACTTTTGCTCACGGCAAAAGCATGGTAGAGGCCTGGATCTGCACAGTTATGTCGCATGGACTGTGTGGCTAGGAGATGCAAATGGTTGCCAAGACCTCACCTGTTGAAGGATCAAGGCGCTCAATGGCAAATGCTGTGATGCGTAGCTTCACAGGCACCCATGCTTTCCTCCTGAACTTCAAAGCTGAGAAGATGTCTGGGCTCCTGCTTGAAGAGCCACTGGTCACACATTGCTGTTTGAGACTTGCGGATTGCAAGGCTTGCTATTATCATTGGTACAAAGCGTGTGCGATGCAAGCCTGCTACAGCATAGCTTTGGCTTGCTGTTGAGTCCACATGCATGCAAGTGGTGCATATGCTAGCTGAAATGCCGCCTGTCAACTCACCCCAGTATTTTGGTGGCAACTGGGCACTGGCCATGCATGGCTGCATCGGCCATAGCCTGGTACAGCATTGATAGCAGCGAGCTCCGCTGCTTGCATGTGAACTTCACAGGCTTGAACTTGCTCTGCACAGGGAAGAGCGGGTCAGGAGCTGGGCTGTGAATCAAGACAGCCAGCGTGGCTATGTGTGTCCAGCCCTACCTTCTTGTCCTGGCGGACAGACAAGACAAACTCCTGCTCCTCCGCCGTACTCGCAGGCGCTGATACGCCATCGATGTCAGTATCAGCCGTGAAGTCCCACTTGTTTGTGATGGTCAGCGAGTCCGGATGCTGGGTCGTGATGCAGCTAGACGCTATGCACAAGACTCGGCGGTACTTTCCTCGCCACGATGCTTTAGTGCACAAATATCGCGCAACGCAATCGGGTGGAGTCTGCCCATCTGCGGCCTGTCGGAAGTGAAGCAAGTGATCAACAGCGGCCATAGACGTGCACTTGTGAAGTTAATGCATCAGCTGTATCCGTGCTTTCGGTTTGTGCTGTATCACTTCGCACTTCTGAGTGCTGACGCAAACCGCAAAGCACAAAATGCAGTGCGGTCAACGCTGTATTGTTGCATGGCACTGTCTCCCCAAGCCAGGGCACGTGAGCCTTGGTTAGTCATGGTCAAGCTATGGTTTTGGTCAGGCTATCTGTTGCATGCTTGCGACAGCAGCTGCTAATCCCGCGATGCGTTCTGGAAGGAACCGGCGGCATCAGCAAGGGCTGATGCCGACCACCATAACGTCTTGCAAGTCTCAGATCGACCAGCTCCTGCTGAGCAGTCGTCGCTGTCCCTAGGCCTAGGCCACCACCATCTTGCGTTGCTCAGTAGACGTCTGCAGATGCACCAACAGATTGCCGCGCGTCCTATCTGAACATGCCAGTCTCAAATCATCTCCTATGGCCATCGTCTGATGCGGCGCTCCCGCGCCGTACTGCCCCTTTTCAAAACCTGTACAAGCACAGCCTTTCGAAGAACTCGCAGGCATTTAGTCTGACCTCATGCTTGCGTGCTTAACAGATGCAAGTGACACCCACACCTTTCACTGCGACGGACTTTGATGCTCTGCTACCGAAATGAGCACTTATGAACAGTCCTGCTGAGTGTGCTGCAGCGTGAGACACACTGCCATGCGCATAATCAACACGCTATCAGGGCCCGAACCCACATCAGAGCTGCTAGCCAGAGTCATGGTGAACAGGTTGCTGCTTGGCGTCAGCGGTCAGTACGCTTTGATGAGGTATATCACAGTGGCACAGAGGAGTATTTGACAACAGCTGTGTGCTTGATCTGCCTTGAGCTTCTGCTTTTGATGGGGCGCTCAGCAGCCTCTTGATCATTGCTCAGAACACAACCAGTCTTTGCACAGATTGTGGTTGCTGTGCCACAGGCTAGCAAACCCAGCCCAAGACAAGCTTGGGACATTGGTCACGCTCAACCAGTCGCAGACATTGCAGAATCTGCAGCTGCGGCACAGCATGAGCATACACATGCTCATACACATGCACAGTCTCAGTCAATAGGGGTCTCGCCCACCCCACCACCCTCAACTCCTCCTCCAAGGCATGGCTGGAGACTCTTTGGTTTGGGAGCCGTTTTTGCTATTGTCCTCCAGTTTGTGGTTGGCTGGCTTTCAGTATCTCCTGTCTGGGAAAGGTTCTTTGGTAGGTTTGTCTGGAACAGAGGAGAAAGAGAAGCCCCTGCACCTGACCCACCAGCATTCCAAGCCAACTCTGAGAGCACTGCACTTGTGCTATACTCTGACAGTGCAGAGAGTGTTGAGTGGGTCAACATGTGTTGGCGTAAGGTAAAGTACACTCAGTGCTGTACAGAAGCACGAGCTTGTCCTGTGTTGAATTGTGATGTGCACATCATACACATGCATAGTGACATACTGAATTGCCCCTCTGATGCTTTGATGGCGGCAAGCAAGTGTGCTGTAGTGCAGATGAGTACATTGTCAATATACAGTCCCTAGCTAACTGCTCATGGTCAGTCTGATCTATGGCATTTGCATTGTAGCTTGAGCATCTAGTTCACAAGAAACAGGGATCGAGTTGTGAGCCTGCCCTTCCAGCAAGGTTTCTTGTGCACGATTTTTTAAGCTTTGAGTGCAGACACAGAGGCCACTGCCTGAGCTATCTTCTATCTCTGCAGGCGTGGCGAGTGTACCAGAGGGGACTGGAGAGATGGCTTGCAGACCTGCTGCAGCCAGTCTTTGACAACCTGATCTCTGACAAGGCAGTGCCGCGATTCGTTCAGCGGCTACGCATTTTAGAGTTTACCTTGGATCATGAAGCACCATACTTTGACAACATCAGGCGGCGCAGCAGCAGAAAGGACTCTGACCTGAATGGGGTCGTGGATGTGAGATACACAGGGGGTGCTAGGATGCTGCTACAGCTGGAAGTGGGGCAGGGCCGTTGGCGCCTCAAGGTGAGACCATTGTGCCCTGACACATTAGTCACTTTGCCTCTGGATATATTAGACGCTGGCCAGGCTGGCTTGTTATCCATCTGCCATACATACATACATACATACATACATACATACATACATACATACATACATACATACATACATACATACATACATACATACATACCTGCTTACATACCTGCTTATATACCTGCTTACATTTATACATACACACAGTCAAGACAGCATCTGCACTGGTGGCATCTTCTGTGGTAATGCAGATTCCTGTGCTAGTGTCTGATTTGGATCTGGAATGCCAGCTGTGGCTGAAAATCAGGCTAGCTCCCATGACACCATACTTCGGGACGGTATCATTGGCGTTTGTGGGTCCTCCAACTATCAAAGTGCAGCTGCTGCCTTACAACCGTGTGCGCCTCATGCAAGTCCCTATTGTCCAGGTACATCTCCCTCTGCCTGTCAGGCTCAACTTGCTGCACTCCATCATGCATATGTGTTCCAACTGACATTCAGGTTGCTGCATTCACTGATGCGCACATGTCAAGCTAATGAGGCAGAGTCGCGTGCTCTGCCAATTCTGCGCCCTTCGTCTAGGTCATGAAGTTTCCTTCAGGCATGTGCATGTAAATGTGATGACCTGCGTAAGAAAAGGGGTGTGCTGTAAGTCGTTCTGTTTTGTGTCAGACCCTGGCCGGCTGTGATATACCTCTCTGCCTCTGACACTCAAGACCAGTCCATCCCTCTGGTATGCAATGCAGTGTCAGCTATTTGTGCATCGTGGGCTGCCTGGCAGAGACATGGAAATCAGCTGTGTTTGCAGTCATGGGTTAACCAGTGACACGCTGCGAATGCTTGGTTTCAGCACCTCTCATGTTTGGTGTTTGTTGTTGATTTACTTGTTTTGTCATTGCAGAATGAGCTTTCCTGACACAGTCTCTTCGCCAGTTCGGTTTCCTCACATTCGCGTTGCAGGCTTTTGGGCAACCAGGCAAGCGCAATATGCTCGTTGTATGGCTGTACTGCAGGCATTCCTGACACATCTGCTGACGGTGGATCTGCCAAAATTGATGGCACTGCCCAAGCGCTTGGAGATCAATATCCCGCCTGCGGTGACAGCAGTTGCAGAAGCAGCTGTCGGCAGAGATGTAGTCATGAGGGCCGTTGCCAGCGCAGTGCTGCAGGCTGATGCCCTGGAAAACGCCCTGATAGCTGCCCTGCCCTTGGGGCCCCAGAGTGCTGCTGGTGGCGTGTCCCTGCCAGATTCCTTCCAGGGCGAGCTGCAGGTGTGCCCTTGTCTGTCTGTCAGTCTGTTTGATGACGTACTTCTTTGCAGCAAGAGGACTGCTTTTCAATTGCAGTCTTGCATGAGCATCCAGTTCTCTCCAGCTTTGGTTGGCAGTGCCCTTCCAAGCAGCAGTCTTGGGCTTGCCAGAGGCATGCATCTTCTCTTGTATGCCAAGAATCACTTCCAACATAGGTGCAGTCTCCTTTCAGCGATGCAAGTTTTGAAGCTCTGCCTACACAATCTTCTCTATCTTTGGCTGATTACACTGCCCCTGTACACTGCAAACACCTGTATCAGACCCTCGAGTCCAGCAAGCAGCTTCCAGGCTGACTGGTGAGAGCTGCAGGTGAACCTGATGGAGGCGCGCAACCTGGCGGTTTGGGGATTCCCCTGGCAGAGCAATCCCTACTGCCGCCTCAGTCTGGGATCACAAGTCATGCGCAGCCGCAAAGATGATGCTACCAGTCACAGAGGCAGTCACAAAGCGCCTGTCTGGAACCAGGAGTTCCACTTCCTGGTCACTGATACAACTACTCAGGTTTGCCAACTTGCAATAGGTTTACTGTCTGCAAGACATGACAGCGCTGTTTGCATGATGCTGGTTTTGGCAGAGTTGACAGTTCTCACATTGTCTTATGCAACAGACGCCTCGCGTTTGTACTGTTTAGTTCCTGTCACTGCTGTAATGTGTTGGCTGAGCTGACAACAGCGTAAAGCTGGTTGCATGTTTGAGCAATGGCTTTGCAATACATGCAAGCAAAAACATATCTTTTGTCATCTGACCTTGGCGCCATGCTGCATTGCGTATACACAGATCGGACTGCATCAAGCCATGTTCATCCCCAAGCCATGTTCATGTTCATTCCCAAGCCATGATCATCCCCAAGCAGCAAGACACAGCCTGATCTGCGCCCTGGTGTGCACAATTGGCTTTGACATTGAAGCAACTTCCTGCACCAGGGTTTCCTGGAGCTTCCACAAAGCAGGCTATGATTGATGCTTTAGGTGCTGGAGATAGCCATCAGGGACTCGCATCTGACAGGCCGTGCAGGGGTAGGGGTAGTGAGGGTCCCCTTGCGGCAGCTACCCCTGGGGGGTCAGCAGAACATGTGGCTACCTGTGCAACCCTCTGCTTCCGGTATCAAGGTGTGTGTGCCTCTGTGTATGCATGCTTTGCAAAGATGCCACAATGCTTGATCCCATGCTGTGTGCCCTTGATTCTCAGGTGGTAAGGAACAGTGCATGTATGGTTGCCCGGTGCCATGGCTGAAGTAGCAAATACCGCATGCTGCAGGCAAGTGGGGACTTGCACCTTGAGGTGACGTACAAGCCGTTTGAGGATGATGACACAGATTCAGGGTATAGGGAAGCTGAGGCATACGCCTTGCTGCTGCAACAGCAAGCCATCACAGACGTCAAAGTATGTCTTTCCCACAGTGCTTGACTGTGCCACTGTATGCCAAGGCACACATGACACATCACAAGCAGGCACATAAGTGCATTTGCTGCTGTGCTCAGCTGCAGTATGTTTACAGTACTAGTCATACCATTAGCCCAGTTGTTGCATCTTGCCTTTGATGATTCGTCTGGCGAACAATTTCATGTCAAAGGCTGACTGTAGCTAGACCCGTTGTGTATGCAGAGCGCTGCAGATGCATCATCAAGGGCTGCAGTAGCTGCCTCAGCAGCTGCTGCAGCTGTGGCGGTGACCAAAGCAGCAGCTGCAAGAGCAGCTACCAAGGCAGCTCACGCCACCAGGGTTGCAGCAGGTGGCAAGCGAAGGAACAAAGGTTCAGCGACTAATGGCTCTGCTTCGCAGCAGCGCCCTAGCAGCAGCAACGGAGCAAATGCGAATGGAACAGCATCTGGGAAGTCCGGTAAGAGCAAGGATGGAGACAAGAGTTCTGATGGCACTGAGGATCAGACAGGGCTCACTGACATAGAGGAGCAGCTTCTATCAGGTCAGCAGACGTGTGTTCAGAAGTCCAATGGGACAGCTGCGCCAATCACTGTGATGTTGCATAGTTGCAGGATAATGTAATGCACCTCTCAGTGTGTCTCGACTTGTTTCTGTTGGTTGATATGAGCAAGCCGTCAGCCACAACCTGACCATGCAAATGGAGCGCTGAAATTGTTGACCACAATAGTAGTAACACTGCACGCAAATGGTCACATGACTGATGTGTGCAGAAACCAAGGCTGAGATGGCTGCCATGAGTGCAAGCAAGGGGGCCAGTGATAGCAGCAGTGGCAGCGAACTAAGTGTGAAGGACATGGAGATAGCGCGACGCAACTTCAAGAGAGTGAACAGCATGCAGAGGGAGCAACTGGGCCTGGCAGGGCAGCCCCTGCCTGACGCCCCCCTCCCTCAGGGCATCACCCCCGAGCAGCTTTTCCCAGGTATGTGAGTCATGTGCATGATGATGCATATCGTGTTCTGATGCTCTGTGCACTGACTGAATATGTGAAGCATGATCTGTGACAGCACTGGCAAAATCCTATCCCCCATATCTGTAGCTTGTGGCAGCACTGGCAGTGGCTATTGTAGCAATGCAAGGCACAAGTGCTGTGTGTGCGTGCTGCAAAACTTTGACAAGGACGTGTGGTGTCTGCGTGGCTGGGCTGCGAAGGTGCTTCAGGATCAGCTGGCAGCTCAAAGCCATGCAACCTTGTCTACTGACTGGCAAGCTATGTTTGATCACACCCTTGCCAGCCAGGTGTCCAGCGCTTTGCCTGCATGTTCCCTCACCAAGTAACCCTTGCTGTCTTGTAAAGGGCCCAGACTGGTCAAGACAGACAAGCAGTGAACAGAGATTTCAACATGTGCCATCCAGCATGTTTTGTAGAATGCCTCTGGTTCTATTCGCGGCCGTGTGCCTGCACATGAGAACCACAGACGTTTCATATACCATGCTGGATGGCAACTGTTGATGTCTCTGCTCACTGTTAGTCTGTTTTGAGCATTCTGAACCCCTGGACACTCATGGTTACTTTTGTGAGGGAAGATGGAAACAGCGCTGGACACATGGCTCCAGTCACATTGCCCATGTGATGTCAAATGCAATTTTCATGACTGCAAAGGCGCAACAGGTACAGAAACACTCAAGTCTGTGCATGCTATAGCATGCCCCCGACAGGTTTCACTGTTGTCACGCTGCATTCAATACAGGTGACTGAGTATCTGCTATGCACTTGAGCTTACATTTTGCGCCGACAGGAATTGAGTTCAGAGTGACTGAGGAGTACGATGAAGATTCTCCTTTTTCAAGGCCTCCAGGGTGGAAGCCAACCCCCTCAAAGCAGGACCCAGCCCCTTCTGCACCCCAATCAAAGGACCCTGCTGCCAGTCATGACCATATCTCTGGCTCTCAGTCTACTTTGTCTGGTGGGCAAGCCTCCAGTGTCAGCAGCACAGCAGACAGCACAAGCCACGGTAGTGCACCGGCCAGTGCGTCTCAGAGCACTGCTGACACGACAGCTGTTGAGTCACGAAACACTGCCTCAGCCCATGCTGAGGCAGCTGCGCGAGCATCAAGTGATGCGACCCAAGCACAAGAGCCAGACGTTGGTCGGGGGCAGGTGTACTCAGACGCAGACACACCGCAGAGACTGCCAGTGGGCATAGAGTTTTCTGACCAGCCAGATTCAGATCAGCCGTCCTCAACTGCAGTCATGGACATTGTGAATCAGAAGCCAGGGTTGCGCAGAACCCTAGACGGCAAGGGTCGTGTTGCCCCTGATAGGGACGCTGAGGAGCAGGGGCTGTTGCCTTCATCTGAATCCCCAACTGTCCCCTCTGGGGACCCCTCACACAGTGAGGGGTCTGGTCCAGGAGTGGCGTGGTGGGACTCTGCTACTGCGTCTGTGTCAGGGGCATTTGAGTCAGTGAAGTCTGCGCTTTCCACCGGGTATCACAACTTCAGCAAGGGACAGTCTGACAGCCAACAACCAGGTAACCCCCCTGTGCAACCATCTCACTTTGACCAATGCTTGTCACCCAAGCATGCTCACTGTTCAAGCTTGCTTTGCCCTCATTGAAGTGTGCTGTCAGTGCTTTGAGCTACTCATGTTTGCATGTGAGTTGTTTCTGGTTGATGTGTTCAACTTGAGGGCTACCATGTGCAGCAATGAGAAGCTTGTGTTGATCAGCATACTCCACTTCATCATGCTTGCGGCCAGCATGTACATCCACATTGGCTGAGATGCAAAGGTCTTTTCCACAGAAGTAACCAGCTTGGGATGGCATGATGTCTTTTGACCATTCTTGCCTGCCTGTTGCATAAAAGGCACAGGCCTGCATCTGCCCCTGGTGCAATTTCTGTACCCAGCTGAATAATTGCCTATTTTTCTGAAGTCCAAGACCTTTACTTGCCCATCGCATGCGTTGCCTTTAGCCAGCCAGCTGCATGGTACGTGACAGGCAACAAGGGCAAGAGCACTGGGTCAATGGGGAGTGAAGATGATGTGCTGGATGACGGTGATGTGGTGGTCCCTGCTGACCTGCCCCTGGAAGCAATTGCAGAAGAAGTACAGAACAGTTGGCATCTCAAGGTGCGCTCGTTACAGATACGAAGCTGACTTGCTTGTGTCCCTGGTTGTGCTCTTGCAAAGCATGTGTGCAGTGATGCCTGCCCGTGCTTTTCTGTGTGTCTTTGTGTGTGTGTGTGTGTGTGTGTGTGTGTGTGTGTGTGTGTGTGTGTGTGTGTGTGTGTCTATAGAAACAGGGACAAGGCGTTCGTTGATGCCTACCTGTCCTCCATGCATTCAAAGGGCTGTGTATAACTGATTTGGAAGAAGTGCAATTCTCTGGTCACACAGATGGCATGCGCTCATGCATACCTACCGTCTCTTTGTCACCAAGGGAGCGTCTACCTCAACTTTGTTGCCTTTGCCATGACGCATTTACTTTGTTGGCATGCAGGAGGTACAAGTTGAGCAGCTGATGGAGAAGGCTGTTGCCCAAAGCGAGCGGCCCTGGCTCATACTACTCACAACCCTGTCCAGCATCTCGGCCATTCTGCTCACTCTCATACTACTCAGGCTGCAGCAAGGAGGCCATCTGTAACATTGAAGGTCTCTGGGACACAGTCACTTTTGTTAGAGGAGCGTCCCCCTCACAGAGTAGAGCTTTCTTCAACAGCGTCTGGGGACTACGAAACAGTGTTTCTACAATGGCAGGGACATCTTAGTTTTTTAGCTGTGGCCTCTTCCTACCTGTGCAAGTTTCATCTACATCTGGAGCTGTGCTGGGTGGCTAGTTGGGCATGCAGCTGTTGGTACGCAAAAGTGAAAAGGTCAGTTGCCTGCAGTTCAGAGATGTCGTGTTTCCAGCACTGGACAAGTGCTGGGATGTACAGGCTGCCTTTGGCCCCCTTCACGGCCAGTTGGGATTTGACAGTATGACCATGATGCCAAGCATACCAGCATCAGATTTTGGACCCCACATGATGCGAAGTTTGTTTTGCTTGACTGTGTGTTGCAAGGATTGTGATTGTGTGCCTTTCAGTTGGCAGATTTTGATTATAACCAGACGCAGTCATGACAAGCAAAGACTATGTCCCAGAAATCTTGACAAGACTACCGTGTTTTTTGACTGTGGAAAGCAATCTTCTGTGCTTGCATGATCATGAAGCAGACGGACTGTAATTGAGCGTTACTTGAGATGTAGTTGAGCACGGATGGAGATGTAAAAGATGCTAGCTGTGCCCTCAGAGTCACGTGGCAACAGCACGAGTCTGTGTTGCATTTACAGGCATCATGCTTGAGCTGTTTGCAGCATGGCGTTTCAGCAAACACGGGATATGCAGATGACCACTAGCCCCTTCGAGTTTATCACATGTGTGACACAATTGCGTGCTGCAAAATTGCTGCTGATAACTCATGCCAGGAACCCAAAGTAATCAGCAACACTCCTGCCTTCTTTTTGAGTCACGTCTGTTTGGCTAAGTGGGAATCTCAGATCCTGATCGTTGGCAAGAACCTTGTGTGTATGCCACCCAATTGCCTGCAAAACATACTCACTGTCGAGTCGCTTTTGGTGTTGGCATGCACATAATCAGCGCTGTGGTTAGCTTTGTCAATCATACCAAATTGTTGTGAGTACAAGCTAATTATGTTTGGCTCAGATGCACCAGTTGGTGCTCAAGCAGATTGACGTAGCAATTTGTATACCTGCTGAGTGGTGACAGGAGAGTTGAAAGTGCTTTGAGGGTCATACTCAACCCTATGATGCCTAGTCTTGTCATCATTGTATTTGCTGTAGGAAATGCAGCTGGCACTTGACTGTGGGGCAATACTGACTGCCTTCAGGTCTGCTAAGGACTTCGAAAAGGTTGCCAGTGAGATGGTGGCTGAAGTCTCTGTGTCAAAGTATCTGCAGTTGCACGATCTTATTTTGAGCAGATTGTGCAGCTCAATGCGGGCAGCACAGCAGCAGATAGGTGAAACGTCTGTGCAAAGAAACATAAGTATGTGCAACATTGGTGTGCACATGCATGACTATTGCATCTTTCTCAAGTTCAGCATTGGTCTATAAGTGCAGTTCCCTGGCAACATATAGTATACCAGCACGTTCGAAGTTCATCATTGTGTTGTACAACTTGAATCATTGAGCTAGCATGCAGTCACATAGAGGTGAGTTGCATTAGCAGGGCATACGTCTGTACAGCGTTGACCTCTGCCACAGTAGCCTTTCTGCCAGCTGCCTCTTGGAAAAGCTTGAGCACATCTTTAGTGAGCATGGTGGTTGCACCATCCACCTGCAGGGGAAGTCTTTTTTAGGATCCACTGCCATGCCTGACGAGCACAATATGTGCTGCTAATAGACGTACTTCAAGAACAGATGCTAGTTCTGACTGTCCTAACGCATGCTTGCGAAAGAGCTCTAGAAACACGTCGTCTGGAATCTCGTGAAAATGCAATGGATGTGCTCTCGTCTTGTCATATGCTGTTCCAGCCCCATATGATGTCAAACCAAAGAAAGTTGTTTGGGCCATTTAGCCGCTCAGCCCCTCTGATCAAATGCCTTGCCTCGCAAGGCCGTTGCTGCAATGCTGCAGATGCAGGTCAAAGCTTCGCCACAGCAAAAGCGGACCCTCCAGATTCCAATGCAGTCAGCTTGTCTTGTTGTCATCGACTGTTGGGCCATCTTGTTGTTTCATGCTCGTTGCAAAGCATCACCACCAAACAGCACACCCAATACCTTCAACCATGTCGTTCACGGGCAGCTTTGCCTCTAACAGGTTTCCTAGCCACGTATGCATGCTCCGAAGGTATGTGCCCGTGTGTGCTTCTGCACCGCGAGCGGTCAAGTATCCATCTTGCAATCATTGAGATTGCCACGTAGGGCAAACTGTCCTTTTGTTGAAATCTGTTGGCCTTTGCAGGCCAGTCCTGGCCAAATTTCGCCTCAGCAACCTGGCTTCGCCTGTCAGCTCAGCAAACTCTGGCGACATAGACACAGACCAAGAGGACGCTCAGAACAGGCTGAGCCCACTTCAGCTCATCGCCGCAAACCCGAGAGGCAGCGTAAACGCCGCAGCAGTAAACAGATTGAAAAAAGCTGAGCTTCAGGAAGAGCTTAGCCTGCGTGGTCTTCCAGAGGAAGGGACTAGAGAGGTTCTCAGACAACGGCTGAATCAAGCCATCAAATCTGAGCAGTCAATACCAGCAGGTAAACTGCAGCCCTGAGTTATCATGCTGTCATGCACCAAAACCCATAAGCTGTGACACAAACATCAAACCAAAACTCTGCAGGTGACCAGGCACTGCATCCCACAGCTGCAGGCGTTGGGGTGGAAGCACCGGCAAAGCCTCAAGCGCAGACCCAAGTGCACCAGCAACTGCCAGCAGACACAGATGTACAAGCTGCAGCAAGCCCTGTCTCAAGCACTGCCAATACGGCCTTGGAGCCCAGTCAAAGTGTGACAGCACCTATGCCAACTGCATCAAGGTCTGCGCAAGATGCAGCAGCCTCAAGGCATAACATCCTTGACTTCCAAGACACTGGTCAAGCTCAGCAAAGCAGCATGCAACCTGCTAGGCAGTCTTCGCCTTCCAGCAACTCAGCGAGTCTGACTAAGAGAAGCAGCAATGACGCCAGCAGCTCGACTGTGTCCACACAAGCAGCTGCTGCGGCACCTGAGGGGGCACGTAGCGGCAGCAGCAGCAGGGCAGGGCAAAGTCCAGCCGCCCCTGAGCTATCAGTCACCTGGCTAGGCACCTCCTCTGGCAGTCCAAGCCTACGAAGGAATGTTTCATGTATTGCACTTACCCTAGGGCAGTCTACATATCTAGTAGACTGTGGGGAAGGCACCAGTAGACAGGTTCTCAGAGCCAACATTCATCCTGCCTGCATCAAGGGTGTCTTTATCAGTCACTTGCATGGTGACCACTGTTTTGGGCTTCCCGGTCTGATTGAGCTTGTCAGCGAGGCTCATGAAGCAGCCAAATCACCAAATGACATGAGGAGTCTGCAAGTATTTGGGCCGCCAGGAATCCAACAGCTTGTCAAAGGTGCTCTTGCGGTAAGCCATGTGCAGGCATGCTATGATGCCACTCCTTGTGCAAATGTTCCAGCACACATTGTCCTTGGCATACCTGTGCTGCTGCTATGGACATGCCTGGACATTCCAAGCTCAAGTAACAGACAGCTGAAACATGGATCTGATTATGCTGCAATGAGACGGACCAATTATATCACTTCCGCTGACCTTTTCGCTGCACTTGACCCCCAACGCAATGCCATAAGTGACCAAGCAGCCTGCATTGCGCTTCATCAAGCTGAGCCCTTGCTTGCTGGGCAACCAATGTGGTGCAGCACATGTGGTTCAGGCCTGCACACATAGAGAATCATTGCATACACAGGCCAACATTGCAAGCACAGGCCAACATTGCCCACACAAGCCATCATTTCATGCAGGTACTCATTGCACACACAGGCCATGATTGCACATGCAGGTACTCATTCCAGGCAGTAATACAGCCTTCAGTAGTCACCGAGTCACGTGAACTACCACATGTCACATAGTCACATGAAGTTGCAAACAATGGCCCAGAGCAGCATTGAATGACTTGTTTCATTCAAACTCAGCATTCTCAGAATTTTCCAGTCACGGTCTTTGACTCCTCCACTGAGTCCTAAAGACAGGAAAGGTAACAGTGAAATTGAAAATTGCATTGAAATTGAAATCGAATTGATGCAGGTGAGCATGCCTGGGTTGCATATGAAGCTAGTTGTGACAGACTACACTCTGGACCCAGGTCAAGCAAAGGCAGAGACGGCAGTCGATCCCACAGGCCTCATAGCCTTTGCTCGACAGGCTCCTGATGCCCACTCCCGCCCAGACCTGCAGCAGCCGCCCAGAGGCCGCTCAAGGAGTCACAACAGACAGCAGCAAAGCCTGCAGGCAAGACCAATGCTTGCAAGTGCTTGACAAACATGAAGAGATGTCTGTGCTAGGGTTCAGATTCTAGGCCCAAAATCTGCAGATGCTACAAGCTTGGCATAGTCTTGCTGACTGAGATGCACTCTGTGCTTGAGTCCGCTGCCTGTTTGCTGAACAGCTGTGTTTTTGTCACTTGTTTCTGCCACGTATGCATGTATTCAAGCTGTGGTGCATGTGTACAATGCATGCGGCATTGTACAACCTATTGAACTGCCGATCTCAACCTGTCACTGTGAAGAGGAACTGCTGTCTGTCTGTGCTCAGGTGCATAACATTCCTGTGATCCCGGGTCTGGTATGGACAATACGCGCTGAGGAAGGGATTGTAGTCACAGCAGCACAGCTGCAGCATAGGCTACCCTGTTGGGGATACGTCTTTCAGGAAATCCATGCGTCCCAAAGGCAGCCGGGGCGCAAGGTGGTCCTGCTGGGCGACACATGTGATTCAGAGGCAATCGTTGGTGAGATTTGCTGTGATGCAACTTAGTTTTGGCCTGTGCAGCGCTTGCAGTCACTGCTGATGGCAATACACCAAGATCGTCGCTATGGCAAGCAGATAGTGCCACTGCCATTCTGATGCTTGCTGATGCATGCTGATCTTCACAGCTACTCTACTGATTTGACTCAATGGCTGATGTGTTTGCGAGCTTGGCTGCTTTGATGACAAGCTTTGTAGTTTGCCTGAATGTTTTATTGGATCTTTCTGATGACTGTATGGCCATATTTGATATCACTACATCACCATAATTGTGTTTCACCTGTTATGATTGCAATTTGATCACACTGTGTAACACGTGGCTGCCTTGCAGGGCCAGGCATGGGGGCAGATCTGGTGTCACATGAAGCAACATTTTCAGCTGGCATGGAGAAAAAAGCTCATGTGGCACAGCATAGCACAGCTCCCATGGCTGGCGCATTTGCACGCAAGATCAGGGCCAAAGCGCTTGTGCTGACGCATTTCAGCAATCGGTACAGTAACAAAGGGGAAATGCAGGGGGAGCAACTGAGGTCTGAGTCAGAAGGGGACCGCCAGGATGTCCTGCGATGGCTTACTAATCAAGCTAAGGAAGCATATGGTAGTGACAGAGTTTGGGCAGCAGATGATTTCTACACTTTTCAGGTCAGGCGTGGGCCTACACGTGCTGTAGCAGGCTATGCACATGCGCAGACACCAAGCAAACGAACGGCAAGAAGGGCAGGAACAAATTGAGACTGTGATTGTTCGTCATGCAACTTGCACTTCAGAGTAAGGGTATAGCTTGTATCTGACGCAGTTTAAGCAGTGGTTCCACGGGTGAGGCTATAAAGTGCACTGTATGCCCTGACCGACTGTCTCAGGGGCCATGACCCATGCCATGAAGGCCTGTCATGTGCTGTTGTTCACGTGCCCGTTTAAATGTCGTGGCAGCATGCCTCATGCAATTCAGTTCCGGAAGCAATTTGATACATCAGCGCTGGAGTGAGCTCTGATCGAAACATCCACAAGCGACCATCTGATCTACTACTTAAAGATGGCTTGGCCCGCGCATAGTGTCAATGAAGGCGGAAGAATGGGCATATTTGGAGGTACGGCATGCATGCCGCACTGAAGACTGCTTTCGCTCTTGGTTTATGCAGATAGTCTCAATTGGGTCTCCTGTCATCTTGTCAAAACGTTCATTACCGAGCTTTTGTTCATCGTCTTCTCGCAGGTGCCGCGCTGCTGGGCGTCGGAGCAGTATCCTGGTATATGTACCAGAACAAGACTCTGCCAGGTAGACTCTGCCAGGGCAGTTGGGTGATACTCTGATCTGGACTCAGTCTTATATGATACTCGAATATTGGTCCCTGCTCCACGCGATTATACATTGTTTTCAAGATGTTGCCTGGCACTCAAGCTGTTGTTCACCACGCACCTGCCTGAAATGCAGAGCACTCTGGTCAAACCTCCAACAAGGCAGCTTGGCAGCAGTATTCAGGACCAACTCATGAGAACACAGACACATCCAAGCTCAAGGGTCCTGAGCAGAGCAGCAAGGAACACTGAAGTTTGTCATTGAGTCAGCACATTTGTGAACACTTTGCTCACTGTGTACTAATCTGACTGGCTTTCTTGGATACTGTGCACTGGTTTTCTACTCTGCACTGTGTATTGGTGAATATAGTGTGTGGCTGCACAAGTATGACCTGAGTATTCATGGTGAAGCAATAGTGTAGGAGCACGACAGCAGATCATTGCCTGATGTTTGCCCCACCCTTATTTTGTAGGAGTAGGTGTCAGTTTGTAAACAGCATTAGTGAAAAGCACTGACAAGACCTTTAGCATGTCAATGCATACTGATGACATCTCACAGCACAACAAATGCTGAACTTGCCATTCTTGTTGAAGAAGTTGCACATTTGCTTGACTGATTGATCACAAGGTATGCCAGCATGAGCCAAGTGGTGGCTGGTACATGCCAACTCCGTCTCATCATGTATCATAGTGCCTAAACTACAAAACACAAGGTGCCCAAGAATGGGAGGCTGGGTACATGCCTTGCACAACTGAGTGTAGAAGTTTGCAGGAGGCATCAAAGCTATGACGAGTTACTTTGCTGCCCATTGGGGTGTGAGAGACAACAAAGAGACAAGGCTCAAACTGTGCTGACTTTGCCCGACAATGTTTTCTGCAGTGCTGGCGAAACGTGCATTGGCAGCTCTCCTTTCTGGTGGACTGCTCTGAAGCTGGCAGTCCACTTTGGCGGCAGTCTGCTGACCACAGGAGGGGGCAGTATGCCAAAAAGTGTGCTTCTGAACTCCTTGTAGCCACCTGTACATGAACACTTTGCTCAGCCATCCTGCAATGAGACCGTACTGCTTTGTTGTGCCTGATGCAGGGTGCATGTGCATCTTGTCTTGTTCAGCAGCAGCTCAACATGAGCTGTTACACGTGGCAGGGCAGACAGGTCTCACCTTGACCATTGGCTAGCATTGCAACACCAACAGCAATGCACAGCCATGCCAAGAGCCTCATGTTGCGCCCTTGCTGAGTAGTTGGAAGAGCCTCACCCAGGGCCAGCAACCCCACAGCAACG
>JAABUO010002005.1_pt1 | contig 25377 bp, 32 predicted proteins | sample 5559291 | NCBI WGS metagenome assembly JAABUO01 (sample SAMN10711878, study PRJNA513372) | rock metagenome | isolation source: Antarctica rocks | place: Antarctica: Victoria Land, Finger Mt sud
TCTGCCCTTGCCCTTTGCCCCTTCCCCTCTGCCCCTTCCTCTATGCCCTTTCCCTCTGCCCTTCCCCTCTGCCTTTCCTCTCTGCCCTCGCTGCAGGCATTCCGTTTCTGCCCCTAGCATGCTGGCCACCCATGCTGACGTGGCCTTGGAACACCATAACCCTATTCCCTCCAGCAGCATGACATTTTTGCTCACAAACAGCTTACACCACTCTCACTGTTGGGCGCTCACAATTGGGCATCAACAACTGACCACTGTGTCCACCATAGGTGCCCTCAACACAGAGCGCCAGTCACAGGCGTGACCTACAGAAAGCTGAAGATGCTGCTGACGTGCGTGGCTGCATGCAGGGACTGCTACGGCATGTTTTGGATCACAACAAACATGTTCAAGAAGCAGCCTGCAGCGCCTTGGCAACTCTAGAAGAGCAGTCAACCCCAGAGCAGCTGGTGCCCAGACTCAAGGTCATCCTGGAGACCCTAGCAAAGGCTTGTGCCACATACGGGCGCAAGAACCTGCGTATCCTGTACGACGCCATCAGCACTTTGGCAGAGCTTGTCGGGGAACATTTGGCCGACCCTAATCTGCTGAGAGTGTACATGCCTCCCCTGGTTGCCAAGTGGCAGTCTCTGGCAGACTCAGACCGGGACCTGCTGCCCTTGCTGGAGTGCTTCACTGCCATCGCACCTGCAATCGGTGAGACCCAGCTGCTTTTCTCCTCTTTTCCCCTTCGGTTAGACAAGGTTGCTGCACATTTGGTCCGACCACTCATTCAGAGTTTAGGCAGCGAAGCTGTTCGTACAGTCATGGCATGGATGACTCATGGGTGCATCCCAGATGACTCTTGGATGACTCATGGTAGGATGCAAGGGCGCAACGCCCTGTCATGTCAGGCTTGCCATGCTGCCTACAGAGCTGCAGATCCTTGTCTCCTGTCTGTCAGCTGGTCTGCTGCAATTCTGTCCCATACTTTAGGACGTGCCCTGATGGGTCGTGCATGACGCTGCACATTTCAGCATCTGTGCTAAACCCCACGACAGCAACGCTTTTTCAGCAAGAGTCCAGTGTGACCAGCCACCCATCTTCTTAACTAACCCTACATCATCGCCTCTCAGCATCACCAACATCTTGCCAGCAGCCCAGGCAACTGTAGCCTTCCATTTCAGCAGTCTGCCAAAGCCAAGTAAGCTAGTCAAGTGCTGCATTAGCGCTTACATCGACCCCTTGTGTTGCTGCAAGAGTACAAACACACAATCGTACTGGTCTGTACGAAACTGAACAAGGCTTGAATCCTTTGGTGCTGCTGCAGGTCACGCCTTTGAGGAGTTTGCCAAGCCGATGTTCGACAGGTGCATCAGCATAGTGACTCAGCAACTGGCAGGCCAGGCGGCAGTTGCAGCAGGGCAGCCCACAGAGGCCGAGCCGGAAAGGGAGTTTATCATCTGCTCCCTTGACGTCATTGCTGGTGGGTTGCAGTCTGCAGCAGTATCCTGATCTGCACATACAACTTGCATTACAAGCATGTGTCCTGACTGGCACCAGGCCCCTGTCAATGTGAAGTCAGACATGAAGCAGCAGAGTCTCCTGAGCTGTGATAGTGACAGATGTCTCAGTAGGACTGTCATTCAAACTCACTTGTTCAAACTTGCCAAACACTGCTGGTCGAGTGGGCATGCTGCAGCGTTTCAACTAGCTAAGACATCTCTCCAATGTAGAAACGCATCTCTATTATCCACAGGCGTTTCTCAGTTCAGATGTACACTGTGAAAGTTCTCAACCTTGATGTTTCTTTTCTCTGAAGTTAACAGAGCGAAACACTCACCTCCATGGCACCTTGCTCATGGCCATTTTACTGTCCAACCCCGGCGGCTGATGTCTCGTTCATGTCTGTAGGTATGGCTGAAGGGTTGGGCAGCAGCATAGAGTCTCTCGTTGGACAGTCGCACCTACGGGAGCTTCTCTTACAGTGCTGCCAGGTACGCTGCCCATCTGTACATGTGAGCGTAGAACACAGAGGTGACACAACACCCGCTGTCTGCTTTATGACTTAAGTTCTGTTAGCTGATCAGCACATCTGTACTCTGGAACACAGATTTGTGCTGGCATGCCTTCGCAAGCGGTAACAAACACATGCACGCTGCTGCGTCTGCAAGCAGTCAGTCCAGTGACTGTAAGTAGTATCTACTGCACTCAGCATCAAGATATTGGACAGGAGGGACATTTCTGCTGCTGAGGACCCCTGCTGACTGTGTCATTCTTCCTACAAAGCTCTCTGCATGTCCATTGTCATCCTTACTGCAGCCGCTTCTGCAGCAGCTGCTGTTGCTCTTGCAAGGGCTTGTTCCATGCTCTGATGCGCATTCTGCTTCGTTTTTTCAACTTCATCTGTCTGAAGGACCCTTCATAAGCCGTGTGGCAGAGGTCCTGTGCATTGCCATAGGACTTGATCTGGGTGTAACTGCATGTATCACATCAGCAGCCCACACTGTGCATGCACCCTGCACCTTCTATCATTTGAGGCTGATGTGCCTTTGTCCAGCAACCATGCCAGTTCTGCATTCCAGGCTGATGTGCCTTTGTCCGCAAGAACACATCTGTAGACGCGCAACTCCAATGCTGAGGCTCATTCGCCAGCTTAGCAATGGCGTCTTGCTGAACAAGTCTGTCTGAAGGGAGCTGACTTGCGTCGCACGCACCTGATGCCTGTTGGCTAAGCCCGCTTTAGCATCATCATCATCATCATCATTAGAATAATTATTCTCATTATCATTATTACCGTTAACCTGTTATCATTGTTATCATTACTAATGCTGCTATCTGCAGGATCCATCCCCAGATGTGCGGCAGAGCGCGTTTGCCTTGGTAGGTGACTTGAGCCGCGTGTGCGCTCCCCACCTGCAGCCCGTCATGAAACAGCTGCTGGCATTGGCCATCCAGAACATGGAGTCCCACTGCATCATCCTGCAGAACATGTCTGCCTGCAACAACGCTTGCTGGTCCATGGGTAAGAAGCTCTCATGCACATTGTGGTGTGAAGCTGTGACTCAGTGCGGCGTGTCTTCTTGCATCGGCCTGCGGGGGGTGTCTGCCTGCAACAATGCCTGCTGGTCTATGGGTGAGGCAGTTTGCACCGTAATATCACCAAATGCAACTTCTCATGCACTGCCTGCTGTGAGCCCCCGTCTCATTGCAGCATGTCTTCCTGCATCACCCTGTAGAACATTCCTGCATATAACAACACCTGCTGGTCTTCTCAACACGAGTCACAGAGCACACCACAGGCGCACAGGTGCAACTCCCTCTGGTGGCCACCAAGACTAATGTAGTCACAGCAATTTGGAGGGATCGCACGTCTCTGGCAGACACGTTCCCCAGATGGGGGGTAGCATCATAGCCAGCGTTCACATTCCCCGGATGGCTGTGATGCTACCAGCATCTGGGGAATGTAAGTCTCTGCCAGAGACTCGCCCTCATTCTGAACTGCTGTGACTACATTCATGTCCTGGTGACCACCACAGGGTATTGCATAGAGGGCATGTGTCAGCTCTTGCCTGCTGCTGCAGCTGGTTTGCAGGCGTAGCTTGCTTGACAGTGCTAGAAAGAGATCTGCTTGATGGCGCAATTGTCCGCTGCTTTGGCTAGCGTAGTAGGCATACAGTTGCAAACAACCCAAAGACATAATAATCAGCTGTCAGCTTGCACAATATGTATTGGCATGCTCCGCAAATTGGCCTTGAGCCAAACAGTCAGGATTGAGTGCTGCATACACAGCTGTGACTCTCGGTGCTGCTTTGCAAGTGTGTAATGTATGTATCAACTCTGTGCTCACCTCCTGGTCAGCAGTATGGCTTGCGACGAAACAACACTGTTACCTTCTGTATGCTCTCATGAGTGTCAGCTTTGAAGTCATCAAATTTGATGTTGTCATTGAAACTATTGCTCATCCTGCAACAGCAGACAATGACCAAGCGCATCAGCCAGCCTGCAGTCAATGTATATAGTGCAGTCAGTGTACATAGTGCACCGCTGTGGGCCATTGTTGCCATGCTTGTGAAAAGGTAACTGAGCGGCTGATACTGAGCATGAGTGCGTATGGCTTGCAGGGGAGCTGGCAATACAGTGCAGCCCTGAGCAGCTGCAGCCCTTTGCTGCCCCAATTGTGGAGCGCCTCATGCCCATCTTAGCCGCCCCCATGACCCAAATGCCACGCAGCATTGTAGAGAACAGGTTTGCGTTCATACAGACTGTTCTGTTTGGTCCAATGCCAAGCTGTCGCAGCTGCAATGTGTTGTGACGCCAGCGGTCCTGTTCTCATGCCTGTGTGAACGTGCTGTATTCTGCGAGTTGCCGATAGTTCTGACTGGGTGGCTCAGTTGTGCTAGCATGCACGTCTTGACACACCTTGCATGTGCATCTTTGAATGCCTCATGGATTGCAAGCTGTGCATCGTGCCCTCAGCGGCTTGCTTAGTTTTGAGCAAACCGCAAACGCATTCTTGCATCATCTGCTGCAATGGTGAGGATTTGCAGTATATGTCATACAACTTGGCAGAAACAGCAGCAGTCATGTTCATATGCGTAGCTTGTACATGTTCCCTGCAGTGCTATCACCTTAGGGAGAGTTGCTTGGATCTGCCCCGAGGGCATTGCTCCCCACCTGGGGCACTTTGTAGGGCCGTGGTGCGCAGCCCTGCGCCATATACGGGATGATGTGGAGAAGGGTCATGCTTTCCTTGGCCTCTGCAGACTGCTGCGCCTCAACCCACAGGTGTCACACACTACATGCCTCATGGCCTCTGCAAAGCTACATTGCTTGCCAAGATATCTTCCCAATGTAGAATTGCAATCACTACTCCCCAGACATTTACATTGTGACAAGGGACTTTTCTCTAGCAACAGTGACGTTCCTGTATCCCAACTGCCTGCAGAGATCAAACAGGGCATCCGCAGGCAACGCTGCTGCAACACTTCAATGTGCTCTGTGAGGGCTTGTCAGTGCTGTAGGCTTGCCACAAACAATCGAATGGTGCATTGGGTTCGCATGGTTCTCGACAGGCTGTATCATATTTCTTTCCATAATATTCCTTTCCAAGGCCATAGCTTCTTTTTGCAGCATTAGGTGTGCATATTGGACTGACTGGATCATAATTCTCAAGCGGCTGAGAAGCTTGCCTAAGAAGCTTTAGTTAGTTGAAGTCAACGGGCTTTGGCCACCCCGTCGCCCCAGGTCTAGTTTCAATGATGTTGTGTTATGTGACTGTCAAAACTGTTGTATCGATAGGCCTTATAGATATGCTCAGAACAGCCTGCTCTGGGGACACAAGATTTGCCCTGCACATACCTAGCTCATCATGAGCCCAGAGCGTTTGTACTATCTATCATCATGCTCAAGGGGCTGAGCCCTGTGTTGCAGGGGGCGCTGCAGCATTTTGGTGTGCTGTGTGAGGCCTTCACATCCTGGAGGCGCTTTGTGGACAATGGCCTGCACAACGAAATGGGTCAAGTCATGCAGCTGTACAAACAGTCCCTGGCAGCTGCTGCTCAATGGGACGCTGCCACAGCCAGCCTGGCCCAGCCCATCAAGGAGAAGCTGCAACAGAGCTTTGCTGTATAGCCTGGCTGCAGTTTGGGGACATAGCATGGCCGTGCTGCAAGCTGCTGCTGTATTGCCGGACCACAGCATGTAGTGTCATATGGTGCTGCTGTCTGGCACGAGTCCTTGTTTCTGCGAGTGCAGCGTGTGAAATTCTCCTAGGAAGAAATAGAATGCTGTTGCAGAAATGTATCACTGATTGTAGCGGTCTCTGGGCTGGTCTGGCAGGCTGTTTCAAATCTAGCTTCTGTGGGTTTTGCTGCAAGGCCCTTGGGCTAGGCTTCTTGTGCATTTCAGCCGCTTCGTACTCGGATGCATCTGCTAGCATCGTCACTAGGTGTGCTATGCTTTTTGGAATACAAACTGCTCAGCTGCGTTAGAAGTCTGCACATCAAGAGCCAATGCCATGGCTGGGTCAAACATCGGTCAGCTGTCGTACCAGAACTTTTAGGAAATAGGTTGCAAGGTTTGAAGATGTGTGCAAGTTAGATAACCATGTTTCGAGGCATCCTTTGATTTGGCTGCAGGTTATGCTGATCATACACTACATATGACCCTCAAGATCCAATTTTCCACTAGGACATGTCTCGGCTGTCAGACAATCTGCTGCTTTATTATAACATCACATTAAACTGTGTTAGTATGCAGGTTTTGTGCGCTCTAGGATTGCATTTTTTGCAGGTAACCTGGCATGGCATCTGATCTGCCTGTTTGGGGATCTTTTGAACACTGTGCAAAGGTCTCTTTTGGAAATGCTAGGATTCCCTCTGGACTGTGTTTGGTACTTGTATCAGGAAAGCTTTTAGGTTTGCGTACTGATTGCCACCTCTTCAGATGTTCGTTTTGCTTCAGGAAATAAGCTTAAGTCAGCACAGCAACTTCCTAGAGAAACGCTGCTGCGTAGGACCATGATCAAGTCACATAATTCACATTTGCAGCTTGTGCTAGAAAATAGATTCTGCACTGTGCAAGCGCGCCCTTGGCTTGCTGTGATTGGCGCTTTGTCATTCACAGTGACGCTTGCACAAATTTTGGACATTGCTGTTGTTGATTGAGACATGGATCTAGATGTGGGTGAGTCCTTTGCCTGACTACCAGTCGCCTAGCAGCTGGCGTTCCAGCACCATCAGCTTTTCAGAGTGAAATGCTGTCCTGCTATGCAGTTACAGAGTGTAAAAGCATCAGAGTAAATTGATCCATAAAAAGAGGGGAATACATGATGCTGTGAACGGGTAATCGACTATGGTTTACAAGTCTACTTTGCATGCATAGTCAATAACTTCAAGGTTGCAAGTTCGAAGTAGCCTACTTCAAGTAGGACTGCGTCAAAGACGTTGGGGCTAAAGGGGGACTGTCAGCAAACTGCATACTGTTTTGAACCACAATGATCTGCATGCTGCAGCATCACATGAACGCCTTGACAGCTGTGTCCTGTCATGGCATGCCTCTTGTAATTTGCCATGTTAAACAACTTGGACAGACGTATGTACACACAGGCTCACATTGCAGCTCTGTCGCAATGGTCCAGTGCTGTTGGAACTGCTCAATTTTGTCAACGGCCGGCATGACTACTGCTAGCTTTCATGTTACACAATGAACCCGTGTCAAAAGGTAAATATGCAGTTCATTGAGAATATCAACGATTGAGTTGTCAAGCTTTATGGCTTTATGAAGATCAATTAAGACCTTCGCTAGTACAGTAACACACAGTATAGAGGTTCAAACTGGCTGCCATTAGAGCTTTGACTGCTGTCAAAGGCTGTCAGTGAGAGTATGCAACAGTATTTGGTGGTAAACGCAAAATGTGCGATACAAGCAGTACGGGCGTGGGATACAACGTAACAAGGTTGAACAGGATAGCTTTAAAACTTCTCTACTCTTCTGTGACTGTCACTGATTTGGCTAGATTCCTGGGCTGGTCCACATTGAACCCCCGCTGGACCGTCAGGTGGTAGCTGAGAAGCTGAAGAGGCACAATGTTCACTATGGGCTGTAGTGCATCTGCCACTTTGGGCACCTGAACAAACATCAGTCATTGTTTTCACAATGTGAGTTCACAGTAAACAATTTTACGGCATTGTGCCGTGCTGAATATAGCTGTAGGCACGCCACATGCATTGCATCTGTGAGCAGCATACGTCTGTGAGCAGCATGCAACTGACAACAACATGCACATGATAGCTGCAGAAATAGCATAAGACGATGCCAAACATATTCATACACCAAACATATGCATCTTTTGGCAGAGTCGAGATGGTATTGGGCATACCCTGATCAGTCGGTCCTCACCCCCTTCACACACCCCAGCAATCTGGTCATCCCCAGCATTACACACTACCAGGGGACATGCACCTCTAGCTCGGAGCTGCTGCACCACGCTGTGCATCTTGTTGCAGGTGCGGTCTTGGGTCGCAAGCACTATCATGGGCATGTGCTCGTCCACCAAAGCCAAGGGTCCGTGCTTCATCTCCCCTGCTAGAATCCCCTCACTGTGCATATACACCAGCTCCTTGACCTGCATTCGCCACACCACAGCTCATGCCTCATGTGTGAGGGGCATGCTTTATTTATGGCATCCATGATTTGTTGCTTGTCAAGATCAAACATGTCATCCACCTCATTTGAAACTCTCATGGTGCTGCTTGCATGCAGCCATCACTTGATGGTGCAGACTGCGCAGCCAACCCACATAGCACATTGGCACACCCATGGCATTTTACACAGACAGCTGCTGCTTTCATGCCCTGCATTTCAGACAAACTTGCTGGATGCATGCACAGCATTTCAGACAAACAGCTACTTGTTTCATGCACAGTATCTCAGACAGACACCTGCTTGTTGCATGCACTGCAGGGGAGGGCTTGAGTATACCTTCAGAGCAGCTTCCAAGGCAGTTGCATAGTTGTAGCCTCGCCCAAATAGCAGCAGGCTGTGTGAGTCCTTGAGCCCATGAGCTAGCGTCTGAATGTCACCATCTAGCTTGAGGACCTCCCTGCACAAGGCACCACGCCTCATCACTACTTGCGCTGCTATTCATGTCCAAGAATCAGTCATGACTCTGATTCATCAGCGTAGGTGTGCGTATGTACAGGAGCACTTATGCTGTTTGTCACGCTCAATTGATGGATTGGTCACTACTGTGATTTGTCAGCGTAAATGTGCATCATGTTGTACATAACGTACAGAGCAGCAGTCATCAATGGCAAACGTAGTAAGCACCTAGCGGACACAAAAGGGCTAGCACACCTGTGACTGTTATCATCATTACCTTACAACACCTGGGAGTGCCTCCAGTGAGGCAATGATCTCATCCCTCATGCCTGCCTTTGCTCGTGAGTCCTCACTCAGAGCTAGAGCCATCATGGTTATGGCTACAATCTGGCTGGTGTATGCCTTGGTGGAGGCAACTCCGATCTCGAAGCCTGCATTGATGTTGATGCCGCAGTCTGTGTCCCTGGCGATTGCTGAGCCAACTGTGTTGGTGATGCCGATGCAGAGAGCCCCTTGGTCCTTGGCGTACGTCAGAGCCTGTGGGCAAAGAAACAAAGATTGTGATTTACTCTATCTTGAGCGCAGACAAAGATTGTGATAGACATTATCTTGAGCAGCATTGTCACCGGCTTGGTTTTGTTGCACATGACATGTGGTTGTGCTTCCACGCCAGGATGTCTGATGAGTGCTACAACCCAGAGTGCTAAAGTACTTGATGGGAAATCAGACTGGGCACGTGACAAGCGTTCAGCTGAACATGTATCTGGAGTGGAAGCCAGCCAGGTGGGTAGATGAAGCAAACAAGGCGTACAACGAGCAGCCAGCACAGACAGACAGACAGATGGACAGACAGAAAAGCCTGGCGGGCACAGTGCAGACAGACAGGCAGACGGATGGACAGACAGACAGACATGTTGCATTGGGGCATGTACGGCTCAAACAGAAAGCAAAATGCACATCAGCATATTTCATACACACGCAACGCACACACACGCATGTACAGTAAAACATACCCTAAGGGTGTCAGCGGTCTCCCCTGACTGGCTGACAAAGATGTATGCGTCATCCCTGAAGATGGGGCAGAGGCGATCAAGCAGATCGGAAGCCAGCTCCAAGCTGACGGGGATGTCAGTCAGCTCTTCAACAGTTTGACGGCAAGCCAGTGCTGCATGGTATGACGTGCCACATGCCACAAACACCATTCTTCTGCTTCGCCTAATTGCTGGGAGGTACCCCTGCAGACCCCCCAGGACCACCCTCTGAGCCCCAAAGGGGTTGACAACCTTGTCATCCTGCAGGACCCAATAGCTCAACCAGCAGTAGCAGATCCGGCTGGGACCAGAGGACATTCCATATCATATCAGGAAGCAACAGAATCGTGTGTGCTCTGAGTCAGTCAAACGTCATTGGCAAATTGACATATAGAATGCAAACATCAGGCTTGAATATCCATGCTGGGGGACATCTATGCCATGCTGACAATGTCAGAGGACAACCAGGCCTTAGCAGGCTGGTGGATACAAATACCAAAGACAGATTTGTGACATGCTGATGAGATCGGTGCATCAGCACCTGGGACAACGGAAAACAAAAAACAAAATGCTGGTGTATTTGTTCTCATCATTTTGCTGAAGCTGCGGCTAAAATTGAAGCAAAAGGACGAAGTGCATACCTGAGCAGATTGGTCAAAAGCAATGCGGCCTTGCATGGTCCTGGCCAGAGTCTCTGGTTGTTCATAGATCTCCTTCTGCATGAAATGGTCATACCCTCCCTTCATGATGTGGTTGACCTCTAGGTTCAGAATCTGGTGGACCCTCTGCACTGACTTGGAAGGGCTGGTCTGATGGGCATTGAACACCTCGAAGGATCCATTTGCAACATGGACACAGTCATGATCCTCCAGGATCAGTACCCTGCATCAGTCATGAGCTGTGAGTCATGGGTCATCAAGCGATAGGAAACGTCCTGACAGACTCGAGCTGAAGCTTCACAGGTGAGTGGAAATGTTCATCTCAACAAAGTCATTTCATGATTTCAACGATTGCATCTTCTGTGCAGCAGTCAAACACCTGAGACACCACACCTACATGACATCTACAGCAATGTAACGCAAGGCAATGTATGATGCAGCTCTTTGCGCGCTCACGTGTTGGTGTGCTCCACAACAGCACTGGCATCGCTAGCCAAGAACAGCTCCATGGTTTTGCCAATGGCAGAAGCCTCCACATCAGGGTTCCCAACCCCATCTAGGGTTGTGATGGAGCCCTGCCTGATTCCCATAATCAGGGGGGACCCCCTCTTGGCAGCCACCAGCTCCCCAGGGTAGTGACTGGATTTGATGAGTAAGGCAAAGGCTCCCTCCAGCTGTGACATGACCTCCATGACTAATTCAGGAAGGGTTGGTTGATGGTGGGTGAGTTTGTCAATCTTGCTATAAACATACTTGAGAAGCTTTGGAACCACTTCTGTGTCTGTGTCTGACTCAAATACTGCACCACTCGTCTCCTGCACATCAAAGCAATGCATGATTCGGCAACTGCTTGCTGGAAGTCATCACGGCTAATTTGCCAAAAGTGTGCAAGGCATGACGGCCAGTACACCATGTACAAGCTTACACATTTGAGCATGAATGCATCCAGATCTCAATCAGAGGAAGCTTTTGATACTTCAGGTCCAAGAATGCAGCTGGCAAGTACTGATGCTAGAATGACAAATGGGATGCCAAAGATAGTGAAGTGGGTGCTTGTAAATACTTACCAGCAGCTCCTTGATGGTCTTGTAGTTGGTGATGATGCCATTGTGGACCACAGTGAACTCGTTCAGCGGGTCACTGGTGTGAGGGTGAGAGTTTCTGGCCTCGGGAGGACCGTGAGTGGCCCAGCGAGTGTGCGCAATCCCAGCGTGATTGTCCAGAATAATGCTCTCGTCAACCCCCTCGTTCTTCAGCTGCAGTTTGGCTTGTGTCTCCAGGGCGTCAATGTTGCCAGCAGACTTGATGATCAGCGCATTGCTAGTTTCTGGCTTATGCAGAATGCGATGCTGCAAAGCATGACGCTTCTTGACAGCCAAGCCCCGGCTGTCGTCCAGGTTGACTGAGTCATATCTGGAACTCTGGATCGGAGCCACAGCTGTTGCTGCTGTCCGTGAGACCCTGTCGACGCACACACCGGCGCTGTCATACCTGCAGCAACTCGACGTCTCAGCTGTCCAAACAAGATGTCCCGGGACTGATAGACTGGCAGATCCAGTTCGAGGCCTGATGTGCTACAAGCAACAAAAACTCACCCTCGATACTCCAATCGCCGCAAGCCTGTGAACAGTACTTGCAGCACGGCCTTCCTGCTCCGGCCGACCCCAAAGTTGTAGTAACCAAAGATGCCACACATGACGATGAAGCACGAAAGACCGAGAGTACGATGCGACGAGGTGCGAGTGCCAAGCGAAGGAGCAGATGCACGAGAAGCCCCACCACCGGCGACCGGACCTTTGCGCCAAGCACCTGCAAACGCGAGACACAAGCCAACGGGGTAAAACGGGGCAGCAAGAATGGGTCGGGCTGTGCACTCACTGACTGTATTAGCTGTGGCGGTCATGTCTGCGAGCAGCTCGGTCAAATCGTGTCAAGGGAATATAAAATTACATGTAACACGACAATCATGTTCACGTGGACATTTGGTCGGATGTTCAATGTAACGTTCTAGTCTAAAGCATGTGTAAAACATTGAAATAGAGGCCAACATCAAACACCAACAGACAGTCTAGACTGAAAGCGCAAGAAAACTTCATGCATATATGATAGAATGCCACCTTGCATCCATGGATGGCCACAGAACAGAAAAGGTACAAATAGTGATATCAATAATGAACACAACGTGGTACACAATCCAAGTGCGTCGGCCGTGCAGCACATGCAACCCAAGCAAAAAACTTGCGTATTTGATGACCCATAAGTCATCAGGACAAAACATGGTGAAGGACCCACCTACGAGTCGGCCCCTCACCCCAACATCCACCACTAGGGCAGCTGACTCATACTGATCTTGCAAGGCACGTGTTCCTGATTCTCCCATACCCCAAAGTCCGTGCTGCTGAACGGCACACAGATCTAGTGACTGGGATGAAGCCGCCAGCTGTCGTCTAGCCTGACAGTGCACTGGCAGCATTCAGTTGAAAATGCCCAATAGAAAGTGGAGGGGTATGATCCCAAGGAAAGGCAAGCCAGCTGCTGATTCTGCCTTTTGAGGCCAGATGGATGTATAAAGCTAATGCTCCTGATGGGCAAGGTCTGGGGGGCTGGGGGCTGAAGGGGGAACTGAGCCCCCATTGATACAGTCTATCATGAAATATGTATCTATGGGCGACAAGCTTTGTGTCTGGCCCAGAAAGTGTGCCTGCACCCAGCACAAGCAGCGTTAACACCCAGCAACACCAGAAGCATGCTGGATGCAAACAGTGATGGGTGATACACTTGCAGCTTGCTACTGCGCATCCATTGCAGCAGCAGAGTTGGCAGTACATGTCATGGTGGCACTTCTGGGACCATCACACAGGAACACGATGACAGAAACACATGCTGAGTCACAGACACACAGTGCAACAAGAGGGCAGCGCAACGCAGCACACCATCATGGCTTTGGTGTATATCTGAGACATGACTGTGAAGAGTCAGAACATCGCACAAGCAGAAGAGACAGCGCATCAGGAAAGCAGAAGTCAAAGGAAGGGATTAGTAGGACAGAGAGGTGTGAGGCTCACCCCAAAGCTGCCCTTGACAAAGAAGATGAGTCGGCGTGGGAAGGTGGCGCACTCACTCAGGATTGTCAGGATGTACTTGCTGGGCACATTGCTTGCATCCACCACCAGCTGTGGAATGAACGACAGCAGTGCAGTGGTAGAGTATCAGCAGTGCAGTGACAGACATCAGCTGTTCCATGAAAGACATCAGTGCACTTTTACAGCCATGTGGTGAGCCTGTTGGCATGCCAGCAGTGTCCCACATCTGCCAGAGCATATCCTACATATCTCATTAACTACAGCCAGTACTGACCATGTTTCACTGCATGCAGCTTGCGCAGCATGATGGCGTGATCTCAACAGCATGTCCAGATAGGCAGATGCAACCAGCAGTTCATGCTGCCATTGAATTCCATGTAGCAAGATAAGCAGGAACATCTGAGTTGAACTCAAAGGCTGTGCTCAGCACATAGGAAGCCAAGCTTCTCTGCAGTGGTAAAGCAGAATTTGCATTCATGAATATGACCGTGACGGCACAATACCATGCGTATGAGTATGACTCTGACAGCCCGATGCTCCGCATACAAGGCCTCACCTCTAGCATGTATGGGCTCTTTGCCAAGGCTCTAGGTCTGGCAAACACCTGCTCCACTTGCGTTACGCCAGCCTCTGTGTCGTAGAAGAACACCTTCAGACTGCCCTTTATGCGTGCCTGCACACAGGAAAGCAACATCCACATGAGTGCACAGCAGCAACCAGAGGGTCCACTGACACACTGCACAGACAGCATGGACTCTGACTTGAGCCGGGAGGCTGGAGAGTATGCTGATGTGCCTCCATGCAACTCATGCAGCCTTGTTGCAGAAGGACCAAGCAATCACAAATGCTGCTTCCTGAAAGCTTTGACAGACAACAGCAGGCAGACTCTCTGTCAAAGGACAATATAGACAAGCTGTAGTCAGAACGACATCTTCAGAAAGCATGGTTGAGATGCAGTCAATAGGACACAGTCAGTACCACTCAGCAGAGCAACACACTGTCATACGGAACATGCTGTGCAGTCTGAGTGGCTGGCGCGAACACACTTACACCCATGCTGCATTAAGCAGTCACCCGAACAGTCAAAGAATGCTTGTTCAGGCTTGCAGTATGCGTGTCAGTGAACACAAAGTCTGCCTCTGCAGGCTTGCTTGGTGCATGTCATCAAGCTTAAATGCTGCTCTGGTGCCATCTGTGCATGCAACATGCATCACCTTCATGTAGTTTGGATTGTAGATAGGTATCTTGGCCAACAGCTTCAGCTGATAAGTCCCCTTGGTGGTGTTCCATGACATGTGATCAGACTGCAGTTCTACCTCCCCTACGCTGATGCCCCTTGGCACAAGCAGAAACACACCAACAGCTGCCAAAACAGCAAATAGCATCTGCAAGTTGAAATTTGATTGAACTCTTATGCCAACGACAGTTGGACAGCAGCTGCAAAAAGTAGTAATAGTGTGTGACTGCAGTATTTGAATGTTGTGCAAGCTATGTGCGTGTATAGAACTATGTCAGAGCTTATGAGCAGTGCCAGCATTGCTTGGAAGGTACACAGACGTGCAAGGCCTTGAGATTGAGCTGACCAGGCCTCCCACTAGCAGCTTTGTCCGTCTGGGCTTCAAGCGCTCATCTGCAACATCACAAAATACTGTTGCAAGTGGCTGCCTTGTCAGTTCTGACTGGACAACACAGGTTTCAAACAACGCTTGCAAGTAACACAGGCAGCAGGCAATCAACAGGGAGAGGCTTGCCTGACAATGGTATAAGAGTAAGGTATCCGCTCACAGGATACTGTTTTGCAGGTGAGCCACGCACATGCTCTGCCCACCAGGCACGAAGCCTGCTCGCGGGCGTTTGTCGCTGGTCATACTCTGAGCTGAAAGGAGGTCTGAACGCGGGTTCATTGTCTGGGGATCGTCCTGCGTCTGCGAGCCGTGTATACGACTCCATATTTCACGTGATCAAATTACTGCATACACTCCCTACGCCTGACAGGCCAAGGGAGAAACTGAAGTTGGTCGTGGTGTGCTTGTGACTGTTGCTCAAAGCTGCTTCGAGAGCCGTTTCAGCGAGCGCGAGCTGTGAAAGTGTCCTCAAGAAGTGACAGGACAGATCGCCTGTGGTGAGTCCGCAGCAAAAACTTTCAGGTCAGACCACGACGTTCACGACTGGGAGGATGTCACAAGCTCGAGCACCGCAAACTGGCAGGACCTGAGATGTCCGTGGCAGTATGATGCCTTGTCGTTTGGACAAAGGGACTGGAGTTCGTTGTGTGACGCATCACGCTAGGCTACCGGCTTTTCACGGCTTGCCAAGCGTGGGTACGGAAGGTTTGCGTGCTGCGCTCTTTCGTCTCCTGCAATTGCTCCATTTGCAGTAGTCCTCCGCACACAGCACAGAGCGCTACTGCATGTGTGGTGTTATTGTACCCGTACTTAGCTGTTTCACACAACAAATCGTCACACGCACAACGACTTGCTTGAGCAGGACATCACGAGCGAAAAGTGCACAAGCGTGACGTGTTCGGCGAGATCGTCCGAGCCCCGTGTTTGACCAACCATCTTTGAGTGACAATAGCACATCACCTTTGTCGGAAGTGAGTGCGCTCGTGACACATGGGCAAACAGAAGCAGAAGGACCGCGGGTAAAGCTTCTCTGACTCTGCATATGCATATGCACGCTGCAGGCACGTCTGAAGCACCCAGCAAGATGTCTGCGGCATTGTCAGGGTTGCGAGCGTTGCATTGCGTGATGTGCTTCACTGCACTGCAATGTGAAGCTCTGTTGGAACAAAGCGCACCGAGAACAAAGCGCATTGTCAACAGAGCCAACCTATGAGCAGCTTCAGCAGTCATACCTGCACATTCAGCTGAAGCATACCAAAATTCCTGTAGGTACTTGACAGCCACAGAGTGGAGAACAGAAGGTGGTGGCTTCAAAGACAAGAGTCACCTGCCGTTCAAGAGGTTGCCTTTTCACTGCTGCGCAATAACATTCACTCCATTCGAGGACCCTGTAAGTTTCTGCATTGGCTGCAGCTACATGTTGCGCAGCTTCAGTCCCTAGCTCTAGCACTCCTGCCTACTTGCTGCATGTAAAGCAGGCATGCACATCTGTGTTAGCGTGGATCTTTGCATGTTGTCATAATGGAGCACTCAGCAAACAACCAACAAATGTTGCGCACTGCACTTCCTGCATATCTGCACATCTGTGAACACTCGACTGCCATCATGCTTTTATGGCATCGCACAAATTGCAAGATACAAGGCTATACTGAGCATTCTGTCAGCTGAGTTCTGCCCTACTGCTTCATGACTTCAGCATTGTGATTGTCTGACACTGGCTGCACCCTTCTGCAGGCATGCACAGCTGATGGCACAGTGTACGACATCACAAACATTGTACCATATGTTCAAAAGTTCAAGAAGCATCCCGTTTCTGGGCAGCCTCTGCAGCTGAAGGACATCATTCAGCTGCATTTCCACAAAAATGCTGACAATGAGTATCATGATCCTATCCTACACAAGGTGCGCTCTGAGGCTGTGCACCTTGTCAGTCTTGCGGAAGCTGTTGTTTGCTCGCCGCACTCATGTCTCTCACAAGCAATGGCCTGCCCATGTCAGCTCTTCCATGTTTGTGTGAGCATACACTTCACAGCTCGTAAGTCTCATCAATTATGCGAACTGCTGCGATCCTCTTGCTCTTGCACACTGTGAAGCAGCTGACATTACGCATAGATGAACAGGAGAATCCGCCCTTGACGTTCCCCAAAACATCTCCCCAATGTAAAGACGCGTTTTTACTGCTCCCAGGCATTTCTGGGTTCAGACTTCCACTGTAGGATGGACGGTTCTGTAGAAAAATAGACGTTTTGGGATGGAAAAGAGCTGTTTCCCACGCTGCATCTGGCTGCTGGTGTATGCATTCTTGTGCAGTCAGGCTTGGCTGGGTCACATGCCTAAATAAATGACTCCAGCACGGTGGCATTGTGCAGGTGTTCACAGAGAGCACACACATTGTGGCAATACGCGCGTCTGGCAATGTGTATGCCTGGGAAGCTGTGGAAGAGCTGAACATCAAGCCCAGGTTCATGAAGGATCTGCTGACAGACCAGTCCTTCACACGAAAGGACATCATCCACATCCAGGATCCCATGAATTTGGAGGCAAGTGTGACTGGTGGATAGAGCTGCTTGCATCCTGCCAGTCCTGTGTAGTCTCCTCCAATAATTGCAGAGGGAATCGTATTCGGTGGTGTTGTTATCTATCATTGACATCCTGCCAGAGGTGGTGGGGCTTGAATTTCTTTACTTGACTTTTGTCGCCTGGTAAGAAGTCAGACGCCTGGTCCATACGAGATGCTCCATTTGAAGACAAGCAAATTTGACAGCCTGCATCTAGATCAGCATGAGGGCTTACCACAGCTTGTGCGCAACATCATGCCTGTGTGTATCATCATGTTGTGTGTATGTAACATGTGTCTGCCATCTGGAAAACTCACGGTGGGTCCTGCCATAGCCTGGCCTCCAAAGTCACAGTTGTTGTCCACAGCAGGTAGTTCTCCCTGGACACAGACAAGAATAACAATTTGGTTGCTGACCTGCAACTGCAGCTTTGCCTTTTGTGTTGGTTGACAGTTCACACAGGGTTTGACTGCCCACCTGAATCCTGCGCAGGCAAGGGCCATGCCCGTGCTTGATTGAAGGCTAGGCGTAGGCAGCCCTCTCAATACTAGGCCATGTGTAGAACTTCAGTTTGCCCTGGTGAGAGGGCACAACAGGGCGTGCCCTCTGCTTGACAGGGGCTTCTGTGCAGAGGCCTTGTGAACCCTGAGTCATGGCACACGTGTCAGCCAGCCTGTGAGCTGTCCAAGTTTGAGCATTTGAAGATAAACATGCAGTTGATGTTGGCTGCAGGGGCGCAACCTGTCCAAATTTGATCATGTGAAGAATGACAGGCAGCTGATATCTGCCGAGGAGCAGGCGGCACAGCAAGCAGACCCCGTCAACAGCTTGAAGCACGTGAGTGAGGACACCAAGCGTGTCATGGCCAAGCTCAATTCTGCAGACTCAGCCACAGTGAGTCGCCTGAGTCTCGTCATGCATGAAGAAACAGATGTGCGTTCGTAGAACATGAAAAGTCTGCATTCAGAAAGATTCGTAAAGATGTCAAGGAATGCAATGAGATCAAGTTACTTTGTGCTGCCCTGCTGCAAGGCTGAGACGTATGTGTATGTAATATGTACTTAAGTAATATGTACGTAATATGTGTGATTCGTGTGTCATAATCACGTATCAGTGAGTACTGATATGTGACTACGTGTGTATGTGTCAGAGGTTCAATGCATGATCATGACCTTCTGCTGCAAGAGTGATACAACGCATGCTCATGATCTTCTGCTGAGCAGACCCAATGAACCCTTTGATCCAGACGCTGAGCACATCAACACCATTTCATCCAAAATTGTGCAATGTTGCAATCTCCCAAACAGAAAGTCTTCTACAGCCTGCAAGGTCCTGCTCCAAAAGCTCACCAGGCACATGAGCATATCGGAGCATGATGCACACCCCAAGTATTCCGCCTCACAGTGCTTTGCAATCTCCCTGTGTGCTGCGTCGTTGCAGTTTGCAAGGGCTTGTCGTCTGTCCTTGTCCAGTGCGTGAGTCAGGCCTGGATTGTTGGGTCTTCAGGCTTTTGAGGAAGGTGGTGGGGGCGCACGAGCTGTGGCCCACAGGATCTTGGCAGAGGCCAAAGCGGTGGCCAGCCAGAAGCCCAAGACTGAGGGACCTGATCCCAGGCAAGCACCACATTTATGTTTCCCTTGCATTCTGCATTAGATGTGTCAGTAAGCATACGTGTCAGAACCAAGACTGAGGGGTCTGACCCTTGGCAGGCACCATGTTCTTAGTCCGCCTTGCAGCATGTGTCAAGATTGTCAGTAGGGATTGTGTCGAACCAAGACTGAGGGACCTGGTCCTAGATAGGCACCACATTCTCATCTGCCTTGCACTCTGTGTTACATCCACCAGCAAGCATATGTGTGAGAACCCCGACTGAGGGGCCTGACCCTAGGCAACCACACCATTCTTGTCTGCCTTGCAGTCTGTGTTATGCTCATCAGCAGCATATGGCTGGCCAGTCATCTTCTCTACGGTGTCTGCTCAATCCGCTCCCATTGCTGTAATGCTCTCCACAAACACATGCGCAAGGGTTTACCTCTGTTGGGCAGCCAACCTTGCTATTTTTGTGTTCAAAAGCTGTCTTGTTGCATGTACGGCCTTGTGTGTGTCGACTGTCTCAGCGAGGGGAATAAGCTTGAGCATGAGGGGTGCCAGACCTATGCTGTGAGCACTTCAGGTGGTGCCGCCTCTCTGCTCAGTGATGGTAAAACCCCAAGAAATGTAACATCGCCCCAACTCCCTCAATATTGGGTGTCACTAGTGCATCCCAAGCAACACTCTTCATGAGCAAAGCTGGTGGCTGAATCCTTGGGCCTCTGGAAATGAGGGGATCTCCGGGTTCAGCACTTACCTGGCTGATGCAAGAGCCAAGGCTGCCACGGATTCAAATCAATCAATTAATCAATCAATCTGTGTTCACAGGTTACAGCCGCCAGAGCCTGCATCCAAGGATGCCGTCTTCAAGCCCGGGGCATCCACCTGGAACACTGATGATCCCAAGCAGCAACATCACGCGCCAGGCATGCAATTCTGGCTTGCAACATGGCATGCAGCCGGCGACATACATGCAGACGAGCATGCAATTCTAGCTTGCAACATGCATGCAGCATATGCGCTGCATATACAAGGCTGCAAAGCCAAGAGAAGCTTGGGCCCAACTCGAGGATCACCATAAGTTTCCCTGTATTGTATAGCCCAACGGCATCTTTTCTTTTCTACATATACAAGCACATTGGTACATACTATACCTACACAAGCACATGCACATGCATATACAGGTACATACTGTACATGTATGTACACATGTACATGCTCATGCAAGTACCCTTGCACATGTCTTACATGCACATGCACATGCACATGTACATGCCTGTTTGTGCTCACAATAACAGCACAATTTGTGGTATTCAACTTGTTGCCTGCCTGCTGTTTACTGTTCTTTATACCAGATACCAGATGAACTCACCCTGTTTGAGAAAGTGCTGGATTCCATCCACAGCCACGTGCTCTGGACCCTGTTCTGCTTTGCAGCAGAAACGTATTTTTTCATGCTGTATTTCTTGTTGTCATGCTGATTTCCTTTGTCATGCTGTGATTTTTGTTGTCACTACACCAGGAGGTGTTTTGGAGTTCCTGGACTGTGGCTTGGAGCTGCCGACTAACTGGCTGCAGTTTGTGACTGGCCATACACAGAGCAAATGTGCCTTACAACACTTTTGATATGCTGAGGCATAAGCCTAAAGTGTCGTAGGAGACATTGGCACTGTGTGTGGCCAGCTCCAAACTGTAATCATTGTTTTTGGCAGCTCCAGTCAGCGTATCACAGCACAATAGTCTTGATTTGACTCAGCACAAATTGACACTGCAATGTCTTTCATCGAAAGGCAACATGTTACTGCAGGGCATGCCAAGAAGAAGATGTGCACTGGGACAACTTTCTTTGAAAGGCCACATCTTGAATCGTACTGCAGGGCATGGCAAGAAGAAGAAGAAGTGGCAGCAGGGCGAGCCAGAAGAAGAAGCAGGGTCGCTGGTGCCGGCAGGCCCTAAAAAAGAGGTCCCCAAACCCTACATGTCAGATGCCAAGTTTGTGACCAGCGAGTTTAGAACAACAGGTAAGAAGTTGGTCAAAATCTCAACTGCATGTGAAAATGATGAAACAGTTGCTGGTTTGCTGACTGCCAAAACAGAATAGCTCATGCCGGGAACAAACGTGCTTGACCCCTGGGAGAAGAAATGGAATGAATGAATGAATGAATGAATGAATGAATGAATGAGTGACCGAACGAAAGAATGGATGAATGAACAAACAGGCAAATGAGTGATGGATGAGTCACAGCATCAAGGCCGTCTGAGCAAGTCAGGCTGACCAACACGTCAAGGGCTGTTACTACCATGTGAAGCATCAAAGACTAATGACTGATCATGCAAAATTCTTCTTTGCATGCGTGCCCAAGCAGGTCAGCAGTTTGCACCAATGTTGGATGTTGCAATACTTTGTTGTGTCTGCCCAGCGCTTGGCTGAAGACCTGACAAGACCTCAGCTGCACTTCCTGTGTCAGGCTTTAGGTCCATGTCTGTATATATAACCATATACATATACATAGGGCTGGTATATATATATATATATATCTAAACCCACTTCAGCATTGAGTGCAGCCAATTGCACATAGCAGCAAAGCAATCCAGGTGATGAGTCTATACATAATAAGAAGTTATGGTTTAGATGGAACATAGTGTATAGTGATGATATGCTAACTAATGCCAAAGCATTTGTCTGTTTTTGTATTCATATTTGATTGAAGCTGGTCAAGCTAACCTACGTCTGTTGTTGTGCAGGGGCGGCTTCCAGATCATTCACATCAACAGCTGTCAATGTGGTGACACGCAACGAGCGGCAGAAGGTTAGGGTGGAGCGTAACCCCACCAAAAAGGGCTACATGCGGTTACACACCAACCTGGGGGATCTGAACCTGGAGCTGCACTGCGACCTGGCCCCCAGGACTTGCGAGAACTTCTTTGTCCTGTCTGAGGGTGGCTACTATACAAACACAATCTTCCACAGAAGCATCAAGAACTTCATGATACAGGTATGGGTTGCGTGCCTCTCATGCACAAAAGCCCATGAGCCCACAGCCCTAGTCAAGTCAGTCAAGGTCATTCAGTCACTCTGCTGTAAAGTCACCTCTCACACTCTGCAACAAAGCCACGACTCACATGTGATGAAAGTCAGGTTTCCAGCTCTTCTGTGAGGTAACACGATGGCCTTTCAAATATGTAGAGAGAGACACTGATAGTTTTCACTCCATTGCCGATTCCAAATCCCCATGAGGATGGAGGAAAGTTCAGCGTCAAGGGGGTCTACACCTGTAGTGCAGTCTTCATGTCTTATGGATGTTCCAGGGTGAATGAACCCTGACAAGCTGGTAAATGTGCCTATCAGATTTGTTGTGTCATGGTGCAGAAATGCCTCCCGCCAAGTCAGGCACATGAGGCAGCAGCTTGTGAACCTGACTGCATATTTGCTGTATGCCAACAGGAGAAACTCAGTCATGACTCAAGGAACGTCAGGCTCTGATTGCAGTCTTGCAACTGCCCAACAGGTTTTCATCCTGCAACAGCCCCAAAGGGCACAGTTTTGCAACAGTTCCCACAGGGCACGATCCCACAACAGCCCCACAGGTTACAATCCCACCACAGGCCCCTGAAGGATACAATCGTAACGGTGTAGGTTGCAATCCTGACAGTGCAGGTTACAATCCTGACAGTGCAGGTTACAATCCTGACAGTGCAGGTTAAAAACCCAACAGCGCAGGTTACAATCCTGACAGTGCAGGTTACAATCCTGACAGTGCAGGTTAAAAACCCAACAGCGCAGGTTACAAATCCCAACAGTGTAGGTTACATGTACAGGGAGGTGACCCAACAGGCACAGGCACAGGCGGTGAATCCATATATGGGCCCACTTTCAAGGATGAGCTAGATTCCCGGCTGACGCACTCAGGCCGGGGAGTCATGAGCATGGCCAACTCAGGACCGGCCACCAACGGTTCTCAGTTTTTCATCCTGTACAAGTCGGCACGGCATCTGGACTACAAGCACAGCGTGTTTGGCAAAGTTGTTGGAGGTGGGTTTTGATGGTCAGTTACAAAGGGTGTGAGTTGGCTTCTGTGGTCAAGCAGATTACTATGGGTGCCATGAAAATCAGAATACAGCATGAATGCTTATGCACTTAGGAACAGATGCCATGCGGGCCACCATCAAGCTCTGCTGTGGTGTGTGCTCAAAGTACATTTGACATGTGAACATGCAGCTTAGGTCAGATGCCATCATCCTCCTGTGCCTACCCTGTGTCTCAAGCAGATTGACTCGATGGTGTCAAGTGAATATGTGCAGCCCCTTCAACTCCACTTGCCTGGCATAGGAAGTGCTGTGAGAGATATGTGTGTACATGAGTAATCTCAAATACTGCTTTATCCTGTCCTTGTGTCACTCACATCCCACTCAATCCACACGCACCATGTGTGGTGCTGTCCTTTTACATCCACCATAACTGTGACGTGGTAGTGACGTGTGATTGGGCCTTTCCTAGGTCGTGTACAATTGTGATTGGGCCTTTCCTAGGTCATGTACAATTGTGATTGGGCCTTTCCTAGGTCGTGTACAATTGTGATTGGGCCTTTCCTAGGCCGTGTACAGTTGTGATTGGGCCTTTCCTAGGTCGTGTACAGTTGTGATTGGGCCTTTTTTAGGTCCAGTTGTGATTGGGCCTTTCCTAGGTCGTGTAAAATTGTGATTGGGCCTTTCCTAGGCCGTGTACAGTTGTGATTGGGCCTTTCCTAGGTCGTGTACAGTTGTGAATGGGCCTTTTCTAGGTCGTGTACAATTGTGCTATACGCTGCAGGCTTTGATGTGCTGACTGCCATGGAGCGAGTGTCAGTGGATGGTGACGACCGTCCAGAGCAGGAAATCAATATCACTGGTGCCAGTGTGTTTGTCAACCCCTATAAGGAGATGGAGGAGGAAGAACGCAAGAAGGCTGAGGCGGAGCGAATAAAGGCAAGCTGCATTGGTGCATTGTATGCATCCTGTTGTTCTTTTAACGTTGCACTGTGCGGCATCGTGCCTCACAACGGCTGCATACTTCAAGGAACACTACACTTTTGTCGTTTGATGTTGAAGTTGAATGCACTGCAGTGAATCTGCATACCCCACTGATCAGATTTCATGAAATACAAGCAGTTGAACTCGTGCAAAACAAGAGGCACCTGCTGTGCATGGCTGGAACCTTTTTGGTATTGCTGTTGGACACTGGGACAGCATGAGATGAAAGTTGTTACATGTCTGCGCAGGCAGAAAAGGAAGCAGGGCCACCAGACCTCGAAGAAGAAGGCGTTGGCCACTGGTTCAGCAACCCTGCAGGAGCAAGCAACACCACCAGCACAGCAAGCGGATCTGGTGTTGGCAAGTATCTGAGCAGCTTACCCAAAAAGTCGAATACGCAGCTTGCGACAGACAGTGCTCCTGATATACCTGCTGCGCCTGCTGTCAAGAAGCAGAAAGTCAAACAAACTGGCTATGGTAATTTTGATGCCTGGTAGAGGGAATCTAGATGCTGTGCAAATGCATGCATTACACCATATGTCGCACCTGCATGCAGCGTGGTCTTCGTCACTTTACGTTGCTCTTGCTGCGGACATTGCACAGACCAGCTACAGCTGCGTGTGATACTCACGTCGAGATGAGCGCAAAGCTGAATGCACTGGTGATCGGCGGGTCGATAGGTGGGTTGTCAACTGCGCATGCCCTGCTGCGAGCCGGGTGCGGCGTGACAGTCCTTGAACGGGCACCAGAAGTATCCGGCAACTCATTGGGAGCGGTAAGTCATCTACTCTTTCCAGAAGCAGAACAGAAATCATTTCGAGTGTTTGTATAACGGTGCCTGGCATGTTGCCTGCTTATACTGCGATTGTTACTACACAAACACTGCACACCAGTGTCATCATGACAAGCAAGTTGCAGTTTGTGGGCAAACCCCATATGCAATTCAACGTGCTTTGTCGTCTCATGCCTTGGGCCTATGCATCAAATGCGTGCAGAAACGCAACATCAGGTGCATTCGAACACGTACTGGCATGTCCTCTGCAGTATCACTGTGCAGACAGCTGCTGTCTGATGTCAGGGCTTGGGCTTAGATGCACCAGTTTGTGACCTGTTGCGCTCATGGACCTCAAAGGAGCAGTTCAACAAAAACAGCCTCCCTCTCCCCATTGAGGTCAACAGAGTCATTGAGAACAGAAAAGCCAGAACGCTTACCCATGATGATTCATACAAGCATCGTG
>JAABUO010002008.1_pt1 | contig 25353 bp, 33 predicted proteins | sample 5559291 | NCBI WGS metagenome assembly JAABUO01 (sample SAMN10711878, study PRJNA513372) | rock metagenome | isolation source: Antarctica rocks | place: Antarctica: Victoria Land, Finger Mt sud
GTACATGACTTACTTGGCACAAGATGTGACCCATATGTCAACACACTGTTGACAGGAAAGGACTTTGACTATCACTGCCATTCTAACCTAACCAGAGCAGTGCTGCCATATGGACTCACAGAGTTTGATGTTCATGATGTTCTGAACGTTTTCCAATGCACAGGTGCGTCTGGTAACACCTCCACTCATTGCCATCGCACCTGCTGAACTCTGTTTTGCGTTTTGCATATACAGCATGAGCCAGTGTTGATACAGCTTGCATCCAAGGTGTGTACTGCCTGCTGCTGCCTGTGTACTGTGATGCCACTCTGCAAGGCTGTATGGCTGATCCTCTGCCTACCTTTTGACAAGCCATACTGTAATCTGGTGAGTGATGTATGTTTGACAGTTTCTGATCTTACAACATTTCATCTACTGCAGGGCTGAATGACCAGGATAAATACTTCATGAAGGCCTGCCCTGCCAAGAAGGGTGACTACTTTGAGTTCTTTGCTGAGATTGACATCCTGGCTGCACTGTCCACATGCCCTGGGGGTGACCTGTCAGTACCCCTGTGGGGCCCCAATGCCAGAGATCCCTTGGAGGTAGACAGTTTCTCACAGCGTTGACCAGTGGCATCAACTTACAGCCTCTCAGCTGCACACCTGGCAAATGCATACAGCTAGCTTGGTCCTGCATTCGCTCACTCGTTACGTACATTCATTCAGCATTGCTCAATCATGCATTCATCATTCAGGTGTGCAGACCCCTTGGGGTGGAAGTGTACAAGGTGCACTCAGATGTGCTCCAAGGCTGGAAGTCTCCTGAGAAAGCAGCATATGCTGGTCGGCATGGACTTGCGGCTAAAGCCTGGGCTTGAGCAGAGCAAGACTTTTGGCCAACCTGTAGAGGTGCTCCTGTTCCTGTCTTGGTGACAGCCAGGCCAGCAGTGCAAGACTGCTACAACTATGAACAAGCATATCTGTCTCACCATGGTGAAGATGATGTCGTCTGCACCAAGAATCTTGGTAGCAGTAGTCATAAGATAATTTTCTGTTTCCTGATGACCATCAGTGCCTACAAGTACGTAGATGATTGAAGTCAAAATTGTTGTCAGTGCTGATGTTGCTAGATAATTACCTTCTTGCTGGACTATAGTTGATCAAAACATCACTTCACATAGCAGCGACGTTGTAGGCTAGCTGGTGAATGTTGTTGCTGCTTTATGATCTCCAGAATAAACAAGTGGATTTCCCTCCGGTATGACCTAGGCTGCACACAGGTAGTTATATAACTTGATGCTGTGGCATCATGATGTCCGTCCTGACATATGTGGACCAATCATGTCCAGCTTCACAGCTATGGCCTTGATGATGAGTGTTATGTAATTGCAAATGCAATCTTTATTTTTGGGTACAAAAGAGCAACCTGTGAACAGTATGAATTAGCAGACCGTGGTGTCATATGCAAGCTACTGCGCCCCAGGCAGCAAATGCTGCTCAAACATGCGCTAGTCAGTACTCCGAATGTAGATTTGCTGGCGTATCAAACTTGCTGAACCAAATGTGGCAAACACAACTGAATGCGCCTACACACTATTACCTCCAGCGGCTGTAGAATTCTCCTAGGGTCAGCTCCAGGGTCTGCTTTGAGGAGACAACTTGTTCGTTTTGGAGGCAATTCTGATCATAGCTCTACGATTCTTCGGATAGAACAGCGTGTTCGCAAGCTTGCTTGCGTCCAAACAAGAACATCCGTGTTCCGCATGCACTCGGAATGGCATGGCCTACTACGTGCCAGCAGGAACGACAGTGGCGGCGATCTCAGTGCGGACCCGCTGACCGTACCAGTCTTTCCTGAGAGAAGCATTTGGGACAGTGCTGCTTCAAGGTGAGGGCTGATACCAAATTAAAATGCCTTCCAGCGTAAACCATTTCTAGAAAGCTCAGCAGCTTACACGTGCAGGTTTGCGCACTGGCAACAGAACTGCAGTGTAAACAGTGTGTTGGAGGCAGCTTTGCCGTGCGTCAGATGGCTGAAGACATACAAATGGAGGGCCTACTTTTTGGTAAGCCCACCGCACTCCTCATGAGTTGTATGCCACTTGCTCGTCTGCTTTACTTATGCAGCTGTACCCATACACTGCTGTTTACCTGCAGAGCGATGTGCTTGCTGGCTTGGCTGTTGGAGTCATGGCGGTACCTCAGTGTGTATCTTTTGCACTCATGGCTGGCCTTCCATCCGCATACGGACTGTACAGCGCATTCCTTCCAGTTCTGGCTTATGCACTGACCGGCAGCTCACCACAATTGGTGCGAAAGCCTTTGCAATCTTGTTAAAACAATAACATACTCCATATCTTGTAGCATGACAACACCTGCCCTTGAGCTGCTTTGCGCCCAGCTTACAATTTGTTAGTTTCAAGCTGTTGCTCAGCAAAGCCTGCTGATCCAGTGTATGCATAGCAGCAGCATGCCCTACCATGTGAAGCTCAAGGCCACTGCTCTGTGTCAACCCCCACTTGGCCCCTTTGTCCGACATCTCCATGTTGTTCCCCATAGATCCCCTCCCAAGTGCTGGGCCAGAACTAGAAAATCTCTCAAAAATCAGAAATGTCTTGCGTTTCTGAGTTGAGAATTACACCATCTCACAGGCCTTTCTTCCTGAAGTAGTGACGTTTCTGTATCCCCAAGAGCTTGTGATACCATGCAGGCTGTGGGACCAGTCGCTCTTGTGTCCCTGCTGCTGAGTGAGGGTCTCACAAAGGTCATCCCAGGAGCAGAGGTCAATGCCAACCCCAACCGCCCTGCTGATCCAGCTGTGCAGAAGCAATATAACCATGCAGCTATTCAGGTGTGTCACCATGCAAGCTCATGTATTGACCCATGACTGCTGGAGCTTGTACAAAATTTCCATCAGCTACAGCAGGAAACAAATTTCACAGGCTTTCACAAGGAACAGCATCAATGAAAGTGATCAATGAGAGAGCCTTTGTTATTCATCAATCAGCTTTTGACAGTTGTAATGCAGTATTATCTGCCTTTAGCAGTCCCTCAACAGCCTCACCACATGTTGTCCTTCCAACATGCTGCATCTCAGCCACCATGGCTCCTAGGCACATGTGTAGTGACTTACTGTCACATGCTCTGCATCTGCTGGGAATGCATTCCTGGCAGCATGAAAGGCCCAACACACTGGCTGCTTGCCGCCTGTGAGCCAAGCTATTCAGGCTTGGCTTGACCTCATGCTTGGCCTATATGACAGGTGTCTCTGTTGGTCTCTATGATTTATCTGATCCTAGGTTTCCTGCGCCTAGGCTTTGTGACCCACTTCCTGTCACGCCCTATCATCAGCGCGTTCCTGACTGCCGGTACCATCATCATCAGCTTGTCCCAGGTCAGCTCCTCATCTGCTACCTGCCACTTCATCTGCACAAAGTCTTCCTTCTTGGCTGCTGCAGCATTTTGCATTGTTCGCTTGGTCATCAGGCATGTGTCATCCAGCTTCCTCTTCTTTTGCATCAAATTAGATCTTGTATCTCTCATGCATTTTCTGGTCACACTTGCAGTTGTGTGTTTTGCTGTCATGCATACATCATGCACTGTTCCCCTTTGTCATGAAATCAAGTTGTAGCTCACCAGGCTAGTCTCATACCAGAACCAAGCCGCTGCCGGTCATTGCCTCAGGCTTCACACATCCTTCAGGACAAGCGACGTCATGCTGCAGGTCAAGTACTTGTTAGGATACAACGTTCCCAGAGCCAATCAGCTGCACAAGATGCTGTACAGTCTTGTGTCTGGCCTAGACCAGCTGAGATGGCCAGAGCTCATGATGGGCCTCTGTTGGATTGCCCTGCTGCTGAGCATCAAATGTGTGGCAGCTCACCACAGGTGCCTGTTGTTCTGTTGCCCATCTGCTTCAGTGCTTGTGCAAGCATCTGACCCCTGCCAGGCATCTGCACATTGTCAGGTGTGACGATGGTGCCATGCTTTGCTGCTGCTGCTTCTGCTTCTACATGCATTGCTGTTTTACATTGTCACACCTTACTGCTCAGCTCGTGTGACAACATCACCCAAAGGCAGAAACTGATCAGAAATAAATACCACACAAGCACAATGATTAAGCATATCCATTGACGCTACAAGTGTATGGCATGCATGCAGGCGATTTCAATGGATAGGCGCCCTGGGACCCATATCAGTGGCTTCCCTCAGTATCATCACAGTCTATTTAGGGAACCTGCAGCAGCAAGCGGGCATTGCAGTTGTCGGCAGCATCACAGCAGGCCTGCCAGAGATGACAGCTTCATGGTGGCTGCCCATGGACGACTTCCCACAGCTGGCTGCCACAGCTGTGGTCATCAGCTTTGTGTCGCTGCTGGAATCCATCTCCATTGCAAGGGCACTGGCTGAGCCGCAGCAGGATGTGCTGCATCCACTAGATGCCAACCAAGAGCTGTTGGGTGAGCTTGCTTGAGCGTGCAAGAGAATTGTAAGCACAGGAGGCACTCTTTGTATCTAACGCTTGTTTGGATCAGCAAGGGTTGGGGGGGAGGGGGGGGAGGTGATTTCCCACTGTACATCACATCACTTGTACCAGAAAGTATGCCAGAGCTGCGCGAAGGAGTGTGCTACCATTTGATCTTGTATGCTCTTTTGTGCTGACACATAGCATTTACAGCATCAGCAGTAGTGACTGCAGCAGTACTGATACAACTGTTACCAGTCTGCAGCCGTACCCTGCAGATCAAAAGTGCTTGAGCCTGCAAAGGCTGCACAAGGGTGGCCGTGTGGCAGCGTGTAGTCAACACGTTTGATGATGTTGGTCATTTATTCCTCAGGGCTTGACAACACATGTTGATAACCTCCTGGGGCACAGTGTGATGCCCTGTTCCCATGAGGAGCATTGGCTCTCAGCCTTTCCTTCTAACACTTCACATCAAGCTTTGTAAGCGACACATGGTTGCATCCCTGCAACGTTCACCTCACCAGGAGTCACCATCTCACTGCTTGTGTTGCAGGCTTAGGCTGGGCCAACTTGGCAGGCGCTGCCTTCAACTCCTACCCAACCACCGGCTCCTTTGCCAGATCAGCAGTCGCAAAGTACACAGGAGCCAAATCAGGCTTGGCTGGTGTGGTGACAGCAGGCCTGGTTGGCATCACCCTGATGTGCCTCACCCAGGTCTTCAATGCCATGCCCATGAATGCCTTGGCTGCCATTGTTATTGCTGGAGTGCTGCCTCTTCTGGACTTTGGGCGAGGCATTTCGTTGTTCTGGGTGGGTTTGCAAACCTGATGTTGGAGTCAGACTCTACTTTGATGGCTTTGTACAGATACACACAGTTTGTGAAAAGGGGTGGTGTTTTCTGGCACACTCGCTGTGGTCTGCCTGAGCTGGAATGCATGACCGCCGTGTGCAAGAATCAGTGTATTCTTACGCAAGTCCTGTGCAATTCATCCAGTGATGTCAGAACAATGTTGGTGATGACTGGTTGTTCCTGACTTTATATATTCAACTGTACATTTGGGCTCACTGTGCCAAGTCTGTTGCAGACACGCAAGCCAGATTGATTGGTATAGATACTTTGTGTTTGATGTGTCGGCTGAACAACTGGGCTCAGTGTGTTGAGTCTACTGCAGGCAAGCAAGCGAGATTGGTTAGTATGGATAGTGGTATTCCTGGGGTGCTTGTTTGTGGGCATTGACTGGGGCCTGGCCTTTGGTGTTGGCTTGTCCATACTCATTCAGCTAGGCCACATCACCTTTCCTGAGATCCAAGTCCTAGGCCGCATCCCCGGGACTGCAGTGTTCAGGTGAGTCATTACAGCACTTACTGATGCCATGTTCGGCACAAATTGTGATTGAAGTTGGCTTGGTCAGTCAACATGTGCGCTGCTTGGAGTTATGAATGTTCTGTGAGGATGTATACCCACGTGACCAGCCTAGTTGGGCTGGCATACACCTGTGATATTCTCTCTCTATAACAACCTGCAGTGGTAGCAGTTGTTCCAAAACTTGTTGCACCAGTAAGTGTTCATGTTTTCAGCACATACAGGGAAGAGATTTGATGCATACGCAGGAATGTGGAACAGTATCCTCATGCGGGCGCCACCAAAGGAGTTTTGATTTTGCGCGTTATTGGACCATTATGTTTTGCAAATGTGGAGCATATCAGGGATAGTCTGACTGAGCATGAGGTAGGTGCACACTGCTTTTTGTTCGTTCGCTCATCCATCCATCCATGCATCCACCCATCCATCCATCTATCTATTGTAACATTCATTCCTTCAACCATTTAACATTTGTGTTCCTCTAACATGAGCCTGCCAAGCCTTTGGCAGTCACTTATTTACTTTGCTGTGCTGGCTACTGCCATGCACTGCTGACCAGGCAATTAGCAACTTTATCCCAGGCTCACAGTCTACTCAGACTCTTTGCGTTGCGAACATGTGAGCTCATGGCGGCAACTGCTTTGTCTCACAACAGTACAAAGGTCCAGCACAAGCTACCATTCCACACGCACCAATCACCAAGCCTATAAGGACTCAGCTGTGTAGTATGCTAGATCCTGACAGTGTTAGTATTGACCAACATTTTCTTGTCACACAGCTGTCACACACCAGGTATGCTTTCAACCATGCTGACCAGTTTGAGTGAGCAATCAAGATCACCATGATGTGCTGCAAACACAAACAGACTGTTGCAGGCAGTGTCGGTGTCAAAGGGTGAGCCCCTGCAAAGCATTCTGCTGGATATCAGTGGTGCCAGTCACATGGACACGACAGCAGCAGAGGCATTGAAGGAGTGGAGGGAAGGCTATGAAAGGACTGGAGTCCGTCTGGCACTCATAGATCCCAACCCCCAAGTCACAACGATGCTTCAAAAGACAGACATGCTTGTTTCAGGTGACAGTTGTAGTATCATTGTTGACATGTGACTCAGCTTGAGTAGTGAGGTACTCAGTTGTCAATGTTGTCAACTTGCTTCTGCTGTTGCCTCTCGCGTCACAGCTTGTCTCCTTTGCAACCCCATCCCACCTTGCCCCCCCACCCCGCCCTCCCCCCCTCCCACAACCCCTCCCCCGCCCCTTGCTGCATGGCAGCAAGCCCTTTGCCATGTTTCTTTTGTATGTGGGTCCTTCCACAATTTGCTACAGAGAACTTTGCACGAAGAATGCAGTCTGTTTGATAGGGACCCTGCACACTGTGTTTGTAGGCGGTCAGCTTGCACTGCATCCAATCCTGCCATTGCTGGCCAGCCTATCAAGGCATCTGCTGCACCCTGTCTGTAGGTTTTGCCCATGAGGCACCCTTGTTATGCAGGTGATCAACTTCTGTTCCCATCTGTGGAGGCTGCACTGCTGCACATTCAGGAACCCGGCGTAGTTGACTGCTGAGGCCCTGGCGTCAGTTGGTCACAATTGCAACTCACACATGACACCTTCTTGCACCCAGATATGGCCTTCGACAAAGTGCACAGAAAGCTGAAAGGTATCTTTTGCTTGGCAATGATGAGACAGCCTTGTATGCTTCTGTCATCAAGCCTTGTGTTGCCTGTGCACAATGCTGCACCTGATTGTGGAGTGTGCCAAGGCTCACATGCTGGCACCCTTTTTGCCTTGTCCGCTGTGTCACTGATTTGACAGCGCTGCAGCCCACTTACACTGCATGACAAGAATGAGTTCAGCTTCCTAGGCAATCATTTAAGTTGTTGATGGTGTGTCAGCAGCAAGCACAACTACGTTCATTTCTTTGGGGCATGCATTGCAGGCACCTGGCCACATTTTTTTCTGCTCGACCCTCAGATGTAGAGACAGCAGCAAGCTGGTAGCAAAGTTGCTTGATTGTTGCGCCACAACTGCTGCAGCTGCCCAGCAGTTGCGTCTGCACAGGCCTAGGTTGCCACAGAGGCAAGCCAGAGCAGCAGCTGCGGGTGCAACCCTAGTTGACTGTTGCAGATTGCCAGATTGAGCCTGTGCACAGGGCTTTCTAAAGTATGGTAGCAGTGGTATGATGACACTGGAATCATGTGGTCACGAGTGTCTTGTGGCGTTGTGATGGACTTGATGAAGGGCTAGTCGTCACTTGATGTACAGCCATCAGAATCTAGTGCTGGGGATTTCTTCAAGGCAACATCGTTGTAACTCACCCGTGCACAAGTCATTTGGCTGCTTCCAGTCGTCGAAGGCTGCTGAAGGACAAGTTTGGGTGTGGCGTACATACTGCTGCGATGGTGTGAGTACACTGTCATCCTTTCCAATCAAGACATGATATGCTTTTGCAGCTGCATTGTGATCACCGCATTTATCTGTAGCCGGCCCATGCTCTAGTCTAGACAGTGTGTAGTGTACAAGAATAACAGTGTTTGAAGTGCTCCTGCAAGTGCATTGCAATATTGCACAGCCTTCACAGGTTGCTAGGCTTGCCTGATTGTAAGCATGACACTGCTTCATGCACATGTCTTCAAATCTTGATACGCCATGCCTTTCACCTGTCAATAACAGAACCCAATGAACATAAGGCGGAATTGCGCTGACGGCATGCACAGCAGCAAGGATCACAAGCTGACAAATGACGTCGTCTGAACTGCTTAATTTTCTGTAGCCGGGAAATCTTTTTAGGGTCTGCTTCGCATAATGTATCATGGTACATGTAAGGCTGGTAGGGCGTTATCCACTGCACCAGTGACTCATAAATGGTTTAGGTCTGCTGCGGTATGATACATCCTTGTCTCAGCATCTTTGTTTGCATCTGTGCAAGCCATGTTGTTTCCGCTTCTGGCACAAAATGACCTCTTGCAATTTGTGTGCAAAAGCTGTGCTATGGCACGGGTGACTCAGCGCAGGTTGTGTGTGAGAGATTACTGCCAGCAACACTGCACGGCAACCTTCCAGGCCAATGCTCGACCATGTCTTTGCGTGTCTGTAAGTTGAGATCCCTACAGGCAGCAATGCAGAGTTGTTGATGTGACGCCATGGGCGAGCTTTGTGCAAGGCTAAGGCACGTCCACCGCAACATACAGTTAAACTTGTGGATGTGTGTGTAGACAATGCACATATTGCAATGCAAAGCAGAACTTGCAGTGACGCACAGACATGGCTGTCACATCCCAAGCTTGAAGTCACAATACAGCCAGCATGAAGGATACCATCACGGCTTGACAAACAGTATAAAATATTTGCCATGAAAATGTCGAGTGCATCTTGCCTGCTTCCCTGCGACTGCTCTGCCCATCCGCAGCTCTGTGTCACATATTGCAGTCTGATCTTATCATTTGTGCCCAAACACAGCTGATGCAGGTCCTGCCATGCCAATGGGCAATCTCAGTGCCTTCTGCTGTCCTGATGATGCTGCACTCTGCACTAATTTCTCAGGCTCTGTTTTGGCCTCTTCTGCCCTGCCCCTGACTCGTTCAAGTTCCCTTGTAGCTGCTTCTGCTCTGACTGGGGATTTGTATGGCTCTTGTGCTGCCTGCTGCCTGCTGCCTGCTGCCTGCTGCCTGCTGCCTGCTGCCCTTGGATTCCTGAAGCTCGTTTTTGCCTTGTTCTGCCTGTACCAACCCCGCCCCACTACTGTTATGTCCAGCTGTGTTGTCCACTTCTGTAACCTGTCTGAGGTCCTGTTCTGCTGCTGCTGCTGCTGCTGCTGCTGCTGCTGTTGCTGCTTGTGCTGCTGTTACCTTTTGCATCTGCTGTGCCAATTCTAAGGCCATGAACATCAGCTCAAATTTCCAAGGCTGGACCTGTGCTCAACCTGGTGCTGCTTTCTCCGTTTGTATCTTTCTCTTGGTTGCATCGATCCAAGAGAGGAGAGTCATTAGGCTGTGGATCTGAGCATGAACTGCCTGCACAGCAAGCACAGATCTTCTCTGTGATTGTATTATTTCACTGCTTGACACACCGGCACTATGCCCATGACAATCAGAGATATGTATGATGTTGAAAAGATAGCAAAATGATGCCTCAAATTTGCAAATGGCAGCCAGAGCCGGACTGCTGCAGAGCATTAGATTTCAGCAAACCAAGCATTGCTGGTAGATGCCAGCCTTCCTGCATGTTTCCAGTTCTGTCACTGTTATGGCAGACAGAGTGGCATGGCAACAATACCAGAGATATGGAACCCACCTGAGCTCGCTCAGCAACAGCAGCATTTCAGGTGGATGGTGTCCCTGAGTTACATGATGCGCACTTTCCTGCTGGACAGGGCCTCTGCCATTCTTTGAATGCCTGATAAGGAGGGCCAACTTTGAAAGCAAAAGCAATGTATGCTCCATGTAGTGCAGCCAAAGATGCAACAACTAGCAAAGCTCCTGCGACACCCCGGACTACGCACCTGTGAGACTGGAAGAGTATAGACTGATGAAATTTACTTTGAGGCATGCAGCAATTAGCCTTGGTAATCAGGACAAACGATGTTTTTGACCAGGTTACTGACAACCCCGGCACATCTGTACAACCTAGTTGGTTGAATGAAGATCTAAAATCTTCCTGTTCCTTCGTCCCTGCGAGGCACGTCAGCAAACCTAACAGGTTGGTGATTTAGGGTTCCAGTCGCCTACATTGGTTGCTTTGTCAGCTTGGCTTATTCATCACAGGCACCCTGGCACGGCGCGCATGACGACTAAGGCCTAGATCTGAGTGACGATGTTCTCGTTGCGATGAGGAGTACTTTGAGGGAAAGTAGTTTTCAAGCCGATTCTAGCGCAACCGGGTGTCTGTGAGTTTGAGAGGGAAACCGGCTTGGCTTGCAGTGCCTCTGGCGAAAACTAGCCAAATCTGAGGGCATCAGCCCAATGACGAGAACGTGCTGCTGACAAAGGTGTTTGTGTAGCGGACTAATCTGCAAGCAGCGGTCTTTTTCCCAATCTTGAACTGGCCGCCTACCTCCTTTGCAACCTGTCAGCCATATTAGCTTGTTGTCAATGAAGAGAGCAAAGGCCGATCTGACGTCGATTTTTCGTCAAGGCTGTGGTTTGCACGTGCACCAGTCAGCGGTCTGCAGTTGCTGTCTTGTTTGTGGCCTGTCAGGGAGCCCTGTTTGAGTAGTTACTGAAGAGAGACTGCAGCGTGTGTGAGCTTGTTGAAGCGAGAGGCAACAGCAAGTGTGTTACTTGTTGGAGCGAGAGGCTCAACAAGGAGTTGACACGTGCCAGGGATGCTGTAGTGGATAGCTAGATGAAGCTACAGTATTGTGGCTTCAGCCAGTTGGTCCCCTTGGCACGTCGCTATTGGCATCGAAGGCTCGATGCAGCAGGACACTGACAAGGAAAGTCGGCCCTGTGAGCCTGTGCAAGTGATGCGGCATGTGACGTCAAGTGACGTGAAGAAAAAGTCCAACTGCAGTTGGTTAAGTAAGGCTGGCACCGGAACCATGGTTCTGTGGTGTTCAGCAAAAAATCCCCCTCAGTCTCCGTTGTTCTTCAAGTGACAGGCAAGAACAGGGCACACCTGATAGGAAGCATCTAGGATGGTGAAGCGTTAGATTGCTCTGGTGTGTGTGCTGGAGTTTCAGCCTGTTTGATGAGATTAACCGAGAAGGCGAAAGTCTGAGGCATTTCAAGCTATGTATGGTTGCCAAGTTGTGAAGGAGGGACCTTGCTGGGCTATGATTATATCATGGTTTGTTGAGCATTTGTTGTGCTTGCACTTCAAATGCAATGATGCAAGCCTCATCAATCTACACTTGATATGAGCCCAATTGTCAACATATTTATGTTCTGGTACCTGAATTTGCAGTGCTGTCACCCACGCAAGAACGAGAAATCTGTGAGCGTTAAAGTCTGTGTGCATGTCGTGAATTCAACTACAGAAGGTGATGCACAAGTCTGTATGTTGTGGTGCGGGCACAGTGACTTGTCGTTTGCTGTGCATTGCACTCAGAGCTGTCCAGAAACCATGTGCACGTGCACTCATGCTGCTGATCTGCAGCAAAATAGGCCTCATCTGGCAATCAACAGTGCACTGATGGTATCAGGAGCAATAACAGATTCTGCCATGTACCAAAGAAAGACTCAAGTCTACGATGCTGATGTGATCCTGAGACAGATGCCAATCGCAAACATTGATACGACCTTCTCTAATGTTACGAGCAGTGATGAACGATTCCCAACAGACACCAAACGAGCTTGGTGGGTACATGGACACATAGTGGGTTGACAACACGGAACGTTCCGTGTCTTGCAGGCACATGCTGTGCAAGCAGCCACTGCTAGTGGGTGTACAGGCTGAGGCAAATTGCGCTAGATGCATGCTGAATTTATTTTCGAAAATGTCAGTTTTATTGTTTGCGCAGGATATCAAGCAACACTTGGACCCTTCTGATGCACTGGCAAACGTCCTCAGGATTGCAACTCCTTTTTCTCAACTGTCCAATGAAGTTGTATGATGCATTGCTCAACTCATATCGACAGTTCATGTCTATTACACCAGGATCTTGACGTCACTTGTCATACTGCATGCCGATATCATCTATGCCGTTATCAAGCATGCGTAGTGATGGTGATTCTGTGCACAAACACACTTGAAGTCAGACACAAATGAGGTCAGACACAGAATTACAGCAGGCTCTGAAACATCCAAAACAGAAAAAAATTGGACCCTTCGAGCAATTAGGAAATGAGGCTCTAACTACAAACCAGAGCAAAATCCTGCTGTGTTTTCCATAAGACACAGCCACCAAACACAGATGGTCACTTTGCAGAGCATTGCACACCATGCCAATGCTTTGTGCGTACATACGAACCTATGTCTACATACTGCATGTAAAGTTGCCTACACCCAAATGCATTGTACGAGAACCCACACAACACACCAAGAACCCACACTGGCAAGTAGACCTCTGCACTGTACAGCAGTCCAGCTGATCTAAATCCTTTACTTACTGCTCAGGTTTAGTTGCCATGCCAGACTGGAGAGCCATGTCTGCAGCACTCTGCAACACAAGCAGCATCCGTCAGTGAAATGTATTGCAATCTATCAGTAGCCTGTGCTCAAAGGACTGCTGGGCTACCATCAGTAATGTGCTCATGCAACAGTGACAAATCCCTCAACAGTGACAAGTCCCTGATGAACACAATACCCAGACACACAGACATGAAGTCCCCGCAAAGCCCATGTGCAGACATCTACCATGCAAAGCAGGTATGCACCCAGACAAGATGTGTTGCAGTACACCCAACATGGTGGGTTTGCAACAGCACACACTCAAGATGGGCAGTGATGATAAGAGTAATAGTATGAATGCCATGACATCATAGCCTACAAACGCTCACATGGAAGGCAAAAACCAAGGAGAGATGTCTACCTGAGCCTTGGCAGAGATGCTGTTGGGAGGAATCTGCCCATCATTGAGCTTGGCCTCTGCCCTGGCAATCTGTGTAGCATCACCCTGGTTGATCACATCCTTGTCTGCCACTTTTCTGTCAGCCACCTGAGACAGCTGGGATTCTGCACCCTGCACAGCAAGCCAAACCCATCAACAAATTGGCTCTTTTGCAAGTACATCTGCATAACACAGCTGCCAGCAAACGCAACATCTTACACCCATTGTTGGTTACACTAACACATGCAAAACACAGCTGCAGCAGAAGCAACAACGTGTGACAACCATTGTTGTGACACTAACCTGAATCTTTGCTGTGGGTCCACCCTTGGCAAGAAGTCCTGTACTGTTGTTGGTCCTCTCGTCTGCCTCAACCTTGTCAACATCGCCAGCGTTGACGGGGTCACCGGAAGTCAGGATGTTCACGACGTGCTGAGACTGAGATGCCGCACTCTGCAGCCGAAGCGCAACTGTCGTCATCACAACGCAGTGATCAAGTGGACTTACTTGCAATCGGTGGACCGCAGGGCAACCTGCTCAACGGATGTACAGCAAGCAATGCGCTACAGGCGAGGCACAGAAGCAACAGGACACATTTGCGACCATCGACGCAGTGCAGGTGCGAGAGATAGCATGCCACGATGGCCTGGTTGTCTCTGCCGCCAGTTTGCATGCAAACGAGTAGTGCAACGTCAGGTGATGTACCCTGGCCTTGGATGCGGGATCAGTTGGGTTGATGTTGCCTCCTTGAGCCTTTGAAGTCTCAGACTGCAGCTGAGCCGCGTTGGCCTTGGCAGTATCGAGGTTGACAGTTTGAGGGTAGCTCTGGTTAGCACCTGACATTGTTGATGCTTGTGGATAGGGGTTGACGAGTCTGAAGTGTGTGACAGGGTTGGTAGACAGCTGAAGGGTTGCAAATGGTCAAGTTGGTTATGATAGAGCTGTACAGAGCAAGCCGGGAGCCTTTTGTAAGCTGCTTTGTTGGCACTTTCTCGGCAGGGGATACGAAAACGCATGCTTGCATATTCAGCTGCGGAATTACGACATAATTGTCGTGATCCAGCAGCGGTGTCAGCAGCAGAGCATTGCGCGCCTCTCTGTTGCACACAGCAGAAGATGATTGCCCACAAGCGCATGCAGGAGAGGAGGGAGTTTGCATGAAGCGCTTAGCAGTGCACTTCAGCTGACGTGGCAGCCAGTTCTCCATGCAACGACTGATGTGTGGAAGTGAGGGCCCCCAATCAAGCACAAAGGATCAAGTTTTCAGAAGGTGTTTTGACCATAATACTGGACAATTGCTGGTCACAGTCAATTGGCAGGTCGGACATTTGACATTTGCATTGCCAAATAGTCTGCTTTGCATGCAACACATGTGCGTTCTACCCTCCCCTACATCTCTGCCAACTCTAGGCAGTTGCTGAGAGTTGATAACAGTCTTGCACGGAACTTGTCAAAATCGTCTATGCAACCCCCGCTAAGCCGGATCCACGCTCAATGAGACTGCTGCAGCAAGGTGTTTCCACTGCACCTCTTGTTCATCACATCAAAACTGTAATCAGAATGACTGCTCATCTGTAAAATCACCTCACAATCGCTGATGTCAGCTGAGAAGTGTTTTGACAGCAGCTGCTGGGTCTCCAGTCTTCACCAATGACTCACCCACAAGGATGGCACCACAGCCAGTGCTTTGCACAAAGGCAACATCCTCTGGGGTGAAAATGCCAGACTCCCCAGCAATCAGGATATTTCTATCAACTACCTGCACAGAAATAGATCCCCTGCAGCTGGTGCATTCACGCTGCATGCACCTTGTGCCAAAGCTGATGCCAGCAAGAGGCCCCCATTTTGTTGCAAGTGCGCTTCTGAGCTTATTGTGAGCTCTAAGAGAATGCATGCACTGGCAAGTGATATGCAATGGGGCATGTTGTCATAGCCATACGTGAGCAGCATGCTTGGGCAGCACGTCTTTTGCTTGTTGAGGACAGTGTTGTGGCTCACAAGGGCCATGTAACATGCTGCCACTGTCTTGCATGTTGCCTCAAGCATGCAGTAAAGCAAAATGCATACCCAAGACATGACAAGGCAGCACTCATGCAGTGCTCACCAAAAAACGCCCATAGAGAACCCTCTGTACATGCATGCCAGAGGCAGCAAGGCATGGTGAGGAGTGTGGTACCTGTTCACCAGCTGGACTATCCATGATCACTTTATTGTTGTGCAGGTCAACCTTGAAAGTACCCAGATCTCTGTTGTTGATGCCCAGCATGCATCCATCCAGCTTCAGCTGCAAGACTCTTTCCAGCTCAGCAACTGTGTGCACCTACATGTCAAAGCATCACTGTCTTGCGACTGCACCAATAACGTATACTGTGTGAACCTTTGTCAAGTTGAAGTGCTATGCAGATGAGGAGCAATGCTGTGAAGCATCCATTTGGCCACTGAGCAGGCGTTGGATGCAATAAGTCATGCAGGCTTGAGACAGACCATGCATAAGAAAGTTTAGTCCACCATGATGGTGACAAAGAGGCTTGATGGTGCATCAAAGCATGTCACATGTCAAGGGCCGTGTCATCTTGACTTGGCATGTGCAGTGGCACGTCACACAGGTCTCACCTCTATCAAACATTGCAGTCCCAGCTTTCTGGCAGCAGCAGCAAGATAGTCCAGATCATTGTTTGGCAGCACGGCTGCAATCAGCAGCACTGCATCTGCGCCATATGCTCGGGCTTTGAACAGCTGGTATGCCTGCACCAGCACAATGATACTATTTGAGGCATGAAGCTTCATGATGGGATGCGAATCAGGAGGGGAGTGAGCAGCGGCGACACATGCAGCCACGTGGCAGTGTAGAAAGCTTGTGTGCGCTTGCATCTGCATGGTGCCTTGGGAGCCCTAGCTGGACTTCTCCAGCCATTTATGCTGACACTGTGATGATGACACTCAGTAAGCAGTGGGTCACACTTGTGGCTGATGCCAATGACTTCCTCATCAAGATCATTCACGATGTTGACTATCATCTCTGCCTGTGACACACGCCTGTGTCATACGCCGGTGACATATGCCTGTGTCAGCAAGATGACACTTGTGGAAGTGATGTTGTTTGAGCAACATCAGTTTGCTTGTGCAGTCTGAGAATGCAAGACAAAGTGCTACCTCTACTATGAACTCCTTGCAGAGCAGGGGACAAGTGACTCCAGCGTTCCTGATGTCTTGCAGGTACTCAAAGCTGCCTTGGAAGAACTTGCGGTCTGTGAGGACACTCAAGCAAGCTGCACCGCCCTCCTCATACGCCTTTGCTATCTGGACACACGCAGACTCATGTATATCTACCGCCTTAGCTTCAGAACTTTTGGCTGTTTGTCATTACAGTCTAGGGTGTGGAGCCACTAGTGTGACTCATTAGACATCCTGGCTTGGCAGCACAGGCGACCAATGCACTACAACATTGAATAACAAATTGTTTGACCCTTTTTGCAACACAGCATGGCGCGTAGTACATGTGTCTTTCTGTGCTGTGCTGATGCTGATGCATGCGTTGCGATTGTGCTGCATGAACCACATCAGCAGCTGCTCTGCTTCAGTAGTCCAATGTTTGGCATTGAACTTACCTTGACGGCATCAAAGTCTGGCTGAATGATGCCTTTGCTGGGGGAAGCCTTTTTCACTTCTGCTATTAGACCTGGCTTGCCGGTTCTAGCCTGTGCAGCTCTGATAGCTCCAATGAAGTCTCGGCTGGGGGGTGCCATCTTCAGCATGAGAGACAGCCGTGATATTGGCTGCTTCTCCCTCATCTTCTCTATCTCAACTGCTTTGTACCTGAGTCAGGCATGTTGCGGATCTGCACATGCATGCATGACGTGCAAAGCTATGTACTAGAAAGCGCTATCCGCAGCTTCTGCAAGACAAAGACTTACCATACTATCTCCTCAAGAATGTTACGGGGCTTGTTTTCATCTGACTGTATGACTCTGAAATCAACAGGTCCGCACCTGTTTTCAGCAATGCAAATGGCTGAGTCCAAGCAAAAATGCCAAGCTGCACAACGCCAATATATTGTAGCACATACCCCTGACTGCCTATACCCTCTGGTGCACGCCTCCTAATATACACTCCATTATCCTGTGGGGGCAACAGCAAATAGTCAGGTCAAGGCTGGACTATGAGGCTGGGCTGCAGCTGGTCAGACCAAGCACGAGGCGTACAGATGTAGATGCGCTTGACTGTGGCTCTACAGTTGGTGCCGCCGATGCTGCAGCCCGGTGGCTCAGCCTGTTCGCTCGCTTCTGTGTCGAGCGGGTACAAACAGGACACTGTACGTAAGAGAAAACTGGAGCAGACACGCGAGGGCCCCAAACGGCGCTCTGCATGAAAAGGCTACACAGCACTTTGTGACGAGCTCAGCTTTTCACGTCAAGCAGCTCTCCGGCCTTCGCGGAGATATTCTGGGCCAAGATCACGCGCTTGCGGCTAAATTTACGCAAGCAAGCAAGCAAGCTGCAGTGCAGCGCAAGCCCACGCAAAGGCTTTGCTGGCTTGTTGAACAGCGGTTGATCACAAGCAACAGCTCAGTTGTTTACGAGTTGCGGTCAACCTGCAGCAGTCGAGTCAAATAGGTCAATTCTGGGCTGCAGCAAAAATCGTCAATCAATCCCTCAGTTGCCGGGAGAACTCTCCAGCAAGCATATGCATAGCAGCTGGACGCACTCAGCACGCTTCGTCGTGCGGTGCAGGGAACCTCGTACTTGACCATTCACCTGTGTAGACGTGTTCGAACATATACATCTGAACCAGATTGCACGCCAGCTACTGCTGGACTGATCTGTATTGGACACACACACCAAGATGGCTGATACACCTCAGAGCAGCTCTGCTGAGGAGATCAATGTCAAAGTCAAGACAATGCAGCCGGCTACTTACGAGCTCAGGATACCTCTGACGGTATAAACAGTACTGTGCTTCGACAGTGCTGTTCAAGGCTGCAGCATGCACATCGGGTATGCTGCCTTGCAGGCAACAGTTGGGAACCTCAAGCAGCTATTGGTGGACAAAGCCAACATTCCTCAAGATCGGCAGAGAATCATATACAAGGGCCGCGTGCTTGACAATGACCAGCAGCTGCAAGCACACGGTAGGTTCCAGATCAATTGCTCAGTAACTCTATACACTCGACCTGGTGACATTTGCAGCCGGCATTGCAGGAGTGCAAGAAGGGCACACACTGCATTTGGTAGAAAGGGCACCAACTGCGCCTTCCCCTGCAGCAGGGCAGGCACCCCAATTACCAGGTCAAGGTATGTGACTGCATGCGCTCAACAACTGCATGCGCTCAAGAGGCATAGCAAGATAAGGCTGGAAGCAAAATCTTGAGCCTTCTGTGGCTTTGCTGACAAGCAGGACAAATCCCTATAGCAGTTGGAAGCCTGGAGCTTGACACAGAGGAGACAGACGTCAATGCTGTAAGCTTGAGACTACACTCTCATTGCCATTGTGGGCTGCCTTATCCCAGGGCTGCCCAGCCAGTCAGCACTGCAGAAGCTAAGTAAGGCTTTTGTGTTTGTGCAGCTGCTCTCCAGCATCTTCACCCAGTTTGGGGGTCAAGGTGGTATGCCAGGATTTGCGGCTGGCGAGGGAGAAAATGCTGCAGGTATCACAGCTGCTGTGCCTTGCCTTGATCACTACCTGATGGTGCCTCTCAATGATGCGCTGAAAGGCTTGCTGTGTGCAGGTGGGAATGTTGACCATCAAGGTGGCCAAGAAGCTCAGTTCATTGCGCAACAGGTGAACACTACACAACATATACGCTTAAATACCCATGCATCAGCGGCCTGACACTGAGTGCAACAGCACCATGTTTGCTTATGTTACTGTCTCTAACTACTGCATTGTTCTTCTAGCAATGTTGAAATTCAGATGAAAGTACTTTTACAAGGTGTTTCACTAGCCTCTTTGTAAGCTTCTGCCAAAAACCACCACCTTTGCTCATTTGTGCGGCTATGTGTGCAGCTCATGAGCACGCTGCAAGGCCAGGCTGGGCAGGACTTTGGTATGCAAGCTTTTGGTGGAATGCCAGGGGAGAGGCGGCCCAATATGCTTGCCAGCATACAGACATATCTGGACAAGCTACAGGAGATCATGCAGAATCCGTCAGTTTTGCTGCCATCTTTATCATACCCTCCTGGCCAAGGTCTGCATTTGCTCACAGTCATAGGTGGCAATCACACATGTATCACATACTTACAATCACAAATGCTGCATGATCTCTGCATTGACATGACGCATTGGCCATCTGGCTGCAACCATCCCTTTTTGCTTTTGATTGTGTGTGGGCTGACAGGCTGGGGCGATGACCTTGCTAGAATCGTACCCTAGCTTCCCTTCACTGGTTGGGCACAAGCACTAAAATTGTACCCCCAGGATCCATTCACTGGTTGACATCCACTGTTATGTCTGTTACTTCTTTGCAGAGCATGAGCTGCGTGAACAGACGCAGCTTCTGGAGGCAGTACGTGGCATTCTGACCCCATCTGTCCGTTCAGCTCTCAGCCCTGAGCAGCAAGCTTTCCTGGATGCTGAAGCCTCCTGGCAGCCACCAGCACCAGCATCAGGTCTGTATCTCAGTTCGTGGTGTTGCTGCATTGTGTCGTAGTCATGCATGATACAGGCAGCTGTACTGACCACTTTGATCAGTTATAGCCATGCCGTTGGGCAGGCTTGCGCCACTTTGCACTGCTGTTTGGCTGCTCAGGATCTTTGCGCAGGCATTCTGGATAACCACGAAGGATGTTGTGTATTGATCACAATTGCATCAAGAGGGTCTTGACAGCATGCATGCATTGCGGCTCCCAGGACGCGCAACATAGCAACTGCTTGCTTATAGCACTTTGGCGTAAGTTTGTGACTGCCATATGTCTGACTGCCATGTGTGACTGCCAAGTGTGACTGCCAATTGTGACTGCCATGTGTAGGCTCATCTACCAGGCAAAACTCAGCCACACAGAGTGGCGCTGCACAAGCAGCTGCACATGCTCAGCAAAATGCATCAGCAGCGCAGCAAGGCCCCAGCAACGGCGCTGCTGTTCACACCCATCAGCAGGCAGCAGAGGTAAACACAACAGCTGGCACAGCTGCTGCTTCTGGTAATGGAACCGCTGCAATGCTTGCACCCGTGACAACTGATGACTCATCAGGGGCCCCAGCAGCAAGCTCAACTGCTCAGGACTCGCTAGAGCAGGCTCAGCCTTTCGGGTCTCCAGTTCAGCCTCAGTCTGAAGCTGCCCAGAGTGAAAGCTCCACATCTGCAGCGAGGGCATCCGCAGCAGCAGCAAGAGAGGCTGCTGCAACAGCCAGGCAGGCTGCGTCTCAAGCTCGGGAGTCTGCCTCTCAAGCTAGGGAGTCTGCTTCCACTGCCAGGCAATCTGCATCTGCAGCAAGACAGTCCACGTCTGCAGCAAGGGAGTCTGCATCTGCTGATAGGAGTGAAGACAGTTCCAGACGCCGCCGAAGAAGGGCGGCAATCTCACCTGTTGTCACCATGGCTTTGGGATCCTTGTTGCAGACCACCCTTGAGGGGGATGCCTTCCAGGACCCAGCCAATGTTCTGAGCAATGCTGCGCAGCTCCTGCTGTCGACACACAGCTTTGGAGGGGACAACCGAGCGCAAGTCCTGGTAAACCACTATGTCTGTGTTGTCACTACCTTGATGGATGACATGGCTGTTTAGTTCAGTACGGCTTGTGAGCTCACAGCAAATTGACGTGCCCCTTGCATGCTGGCTCTTTGCACTTCCAGACTGCTGCCATCCCTGACACGCCCGTGTCATCACATCTTCTTCCTGCACAATAGCATTGCTGGCTTCTTGCTCTGCTTCACTGATGTGTTCAACAGCATCATTGCCTTCATGACTGGCCATGTCAAGACAGCGGTTTGACATGGCATGCAGGCAAACCTAAGGTCAGCAGGGTCTCACCTGTACCGCCTGGCCCCGTTGCTTATGGAGCTGGCCAGAGCCTGCTCAGCAGGTGTGGCAGCAATGCAAGGAGACGCAGGGCCCCTGGCTCTCACCAGCGCCCACTACATTCGTCCTGACGGTGCGTGACACCTTTGTCCACCCTTCTACTCAACAGTGTCCTTCTGTCAGATGGCGTACCCAGCAAGGGCCTGAATCGCAGCTTGTTGCACAAAGAGGCCTTGCTGATCTGCAAAAATCGTCACAACATGGACCATGCCGTGTCTGGCAACACGTTTTTAGTAAACAGTCGCCACCCCCTATTTTGTGCCACTCTCTCCATATAGGGAGGGTCCTCCTTTCCCAAAACTGCGGAGGCATTTTGCCGAGTTCCTTCCAACATGGTTTCCTCAGCCTGTCAATGTGCAAATGCAGCCAGTGCAGCAATGTCGTCGACAACAAGAATGCTATGTCAAGCTTGGTGGGCATTGTGTAATTCATGTATTATTGATGAACACCACAAACAACATAGAACTGGTTTGCTATTCACCAAGCTGTTGGTCTGCAGGATCCCGGCCAGCCATTGGCTATAATCCCGCCAGTGGACAGCAGTTCATGACATCCAACATGAGCATCCCCTTGTTCCCTGGCATGCCCCTGGGGGCAATGCACCTGGGGCCAGATGGAGCCAGGCCCACCATGGCTGGCCCTGCCCCTGCTGCTAATGGCCCTACAAGTGCTGCTGGCAACAGAGGTGGTGCAGCCAGCAGTGCAGGTCCTGGGGCAGCTTCTGGAGCCGGAGCTGGGGCTGATGCAAACAGGGCTGGCCAGGCCATTGGTCTGAACCTGGGCACATTGCTGCAGTCTGCTTTTGCTGGTGCTGGTGCTGGTGCTGGTGGTCAGCCAAACAGGCCAGGTTGGTCCCTTATTTTGACTGACTCTGCATTTTCTGGCAGGCCCACAGCCAGGGCACACATTGCTGCTGTTGTTTTTTTTGCGTTTTGTAAAGCGTTTGCTTTTGTTCTCTGCAATGAGCTGATCATACTTTGCTGACTTGCCCTGCATGTACCTAGCTCAACATGAGCCGGATTGCGCAATCACTGCAATTGTGGTTACTGCACTTCGCTGGTGGTGATCTTTTGCCATGTCAACACATGTCTTGCAATTGTGTGTCTGCTACAGCTGAAGCTGGCAGAAAGGACCTTGTGTGATACCTGTGCTTTGCATACTTTCATTGCTCATCAATACTTATCTGCTTTGAACTGCCATGCAGTATCGTTGTGCATTCAGTGCTGTATCAACCTCTCTTCCACCCAGGCTTGTCTGTCATGACCTGCAGGAGTCAGTATTGGTGAGTCCAGACAGGTGATACAGGTGCCAGGTGCTCCACCTGTCAGCATCCGCTTTGGCAGCCGCCCCCCTGGCTCTCAACCCCTTCCTCTTGGTCAGCAGGTACTTGCACCACATGGTGTATGTAGTCTTGACCAGATTACCTGTGTGCATTGTGGTTGGGGATCACAGTGTTACTGTATCATGTGCTTGCCTGTTGCCCAGATTGCAAACTCCAAGCCCTTCACAGGGGCCATGTTGCAATGCCCTTTGCATCACAACTGCCTTTCCAAAGTGAACAGACTGCAAACTCCAAGTCATTCAACTGTTCAGGCATGATTTACTGCTCTGCGCCTCACACCTGCCTTAGCAAAGCGGGCCTCGCGGTTGGTGTTCACAGTGTTACTGTATCCTGAATGCAGCTGCTCCAATGTTCTGGCAGCTGCCTATCTGCGTTACTCAACTGTGTCTGCATGGTTGCAGAGTCCTGTCAACAGTCCAGTCAGCCTTCAAGTGGGTAACGGCACCCCTGTCGACCTGTCACCAATCATTCAAAGGTTGGGCAGAATGCTTGGGTCTGCCATCCAGTCAGCTGTCAGCGCAGCCAATCCATCAGGACCTGCACCAGCTGCAACCGCAACTGCCACAGCAGCTGCTACTGCAGCTGGTCCCGCAGGCAATAGCCAATCAGGCCAGCCCGCAGGCAATGCCTCTGCAGCAGGTGCTGCTACAGCAGAGACTCTCCTGAACCCACCTGTCATGCAACACCTGGCACGCGCACTCATGCATTCCCTCAGTCCTTTCATCAGCCAGGCGGCGCCAGGAGCTGCAACAGGCAGCAACCAGGCAGGCACTGCCTCTGCTCCAAGCAGAAACACTGCGCCTGCTTCTGGCGCAGCTGGCACCACCGCCCCAGCTGCTGCTGGTGCAAGCGGCAGTGGGAGTGGAGCGAGCAGACCCCAGCTTGGTCTCAGTGACTCCTTAGACGCAATGATTGGCATGAACCCATCAGCTGATGCGTTTGTTAGCCAGATGGACGCACAGGGGCTCATTGATGCGCTGACTCAGGCTGGTGCATCATCTGTCAATATTCAGGGACTCGTTGCACCCCAAGGGGCTGGGACTGCACACTCCACACCTGCACAAACTACTGCTCAAGCTGCTGACGTGACCTCTGCAGCTACTTTTTCAGCTGCACCAGCTTCAGAGTCACTGTCACAGCAGCTGCCTGTGAGTGAGCCTGCAGCAGGCCCTGCATCTTCATTGCCTTCCTCACAGCCCCTGCCAGACCCTGCCTCAGCCTCAGCTGCTGGCCCAGCTTCAGGGGTGACTAAGCCTGGCGGTCAGCGTGCAGTGGGCCTGGGCTCTGCTGCTCTGCCACCCCGTGACAAGGGCAGTAAGAAGTCTCATCCAAGAAGCCCCACACCCGTAAGCACCTCACCCTCTGCTGACCAGTCAACAAGCAGTAGGCAGAGCCCTGGTAGCCGTCCTGCCCCCTCACAACCACAGCAGGACAATGTCAAACGTGCCAGGCGGGGCAGCAGCCCCCCTAGTGAAGGGCTGTCCCAGTCTCCCGCCACAGCTGTGGGTGGGTTGCCCAGTGGTGCTAAGCCTGGTGCCGCTGCCAGCAGAGGGGAGGCTGTTGAGGAGATTGCTCAGCCCAACAGAGGTGCGGTGCAGGCAAGCAGTGCTGGTGGATTGGACGCTCTCATGGCAGGCATGTTTGGCGGTGGCAGTGGTTCAGGCGCGGGTGGAGGACTCAACCTCAATAGCTTGATGCAGGTCAGGACAGAGTCAACTTGATTCACACCATCCCTCACAAGCGACTGCTAATTGCCAAGCTGGGATGATGTCACATCCCACTCTTTAGGCCAAGGCACATGCTGCGTCCCTGCATCAGTCTTGTACCCCTTTCATCTGACCAAATCTGTTAGCAGTCAGATCTGAGCAAACAAAGTGTATGTAAGTCTGTCTGTGGACCTGCATGTCCATCAATGCACATTTCCTAAGCCAGGTCAGAGACATGATCATCTTACCCTCCCTAATTACCAGCCTCGATGTGAATAATCGCAGGTGGCTGGTCAGATGATGTCAGACCCTGAGGTGTCCAGAGGTGTGACAGGCATGATTGAGACCCTAGGGCAGAGGGCAGGTGGCACCAGGGCAGATCAGTCTGAGCAAAGCCCTCAAGCGGGGGGCGGGGGCGCAGATGCAGGGGGTGGCTTTGGGGCCATCATGCAGAGCCTGGGTCCCATGATGCAGCAGCTGGCTGTTGGGGCTGGTCGGTCTCACGGCGCAGGTTAGTCCTGGGGCATTTAGCAGCAATGCATCAGTAGCCTGCCTGTTGGATTTCAAGCTTCCCCGCTTACATGCATTCTGCCAGTCACTCCTTCAGCTTGCTCCTGCTGAGTACTACAGTTAATGAGAAGGGAATGTGCCTGTACAGGTACTCAGCAAGTGGCAGGAAGTGCTGGTGGCATCAGCAGCAGCAGCAGCAGCAGCAACTGGCAAGAGGCTCTCAGTGAACTGGATGAAGGTGAAAAGGCTGAGTGGAAGTGCATCATCAGGTACTTAGCATCGTGATATGAAGCTAGAAGTCAGCAAATATGATGCAGCATGTCATGGTGTCTTGTTTATAGCCTACAGGATCATGCAGGCATTGGCAATGCATGTGTGTTATGCTGCAAGTCATAGATGTGGGCTATCATATGTGGATCAAATGCTGCTCTACTGGTGTGCATTGTGGTTGTAGAAGTCTGCATGATCAGCCTAGGCCTTGCTT
>JAABUO010002011.1_pt1 | contig 25349 bp, 26 predicted proteins | sample 5559291 | NCBI WGS metagenome assembly JAABUO01 (sample SAMN10711878, study PRJNA513372) | rock metagenome | isolation source: Antarctica rocks | place: Antarctica: Victoria Land, Finger Mt sud
GACGCCGGTTACGCCCCCCTCGCTCGCCGATCCGCTCGCCCCGAAGGTCTCGCACGGCCCGCCCGCCCGTTCGTCGTAGGGCCGTGTAGAGGGTAGGATCTGTTCGAGGGGCAGATTGCGGGGTGAGTTGGCCCGTGCCGCCGCAGCGCCCCGTAGACGCGCGTATAGACGCGCAGGAGCCCTCTTTCTCGCGCCCGCAGGGCGGGGCTGTGTCGGACCTGTCGCGTCTCGGCCGGGCCTACCAGCGCGAGGCGGCGCGGCTGTTGGACACGTACCCCAACGCCCGCGCGCAGGGGCAGCTCCACAGCATCGACTACACGATCGTGAAAGATTTGGCGCACACGTACCCGATGGCGAGGGGTCGTGAGTTGCAACAGGCCATGGTCGAGGGCAGCCCGCACCTCCACGAGCGCAAGGCCGGCCATGTGGACGACTACACGCGGCGGACGGTACACAAGGCGTGGGAGAGCCTGGGCCGCGAGCCCGAACCGTGGATGCGCGCGGAGAAGGACCGCGACGGCAGCCAAGGGCGAGGCGTGGCCGCGTCGGCGTTACGCGCGACGTTCCACACTGGCGAGGCTGGCCGGAACGCGGCGACGCTATTCGAGGCGTTGCTACGGGAGCAAGGTAACTCAGAGCAGGGGCGCGGCAGGGATCGCGATGACCTAGATGGGGGGATCGCTGATGAGATGAAAGGTTAGAACCGATATCGGCGCAACCATGACTGGCTACAGCGTCGGAGTTGGGCGTGGTTCCGCTAGCCGCACTCCGTTACCACGGCGCTTCGCTTGGCGCGGGGAGGGAGGATGTAATACCCTGCGCCAGGTAAAGTCTTCCCTTTTGGCGCTTCACACTACGAAACGGGGGCTCGCGCCCACGCTACCCGTGTAAAATAACCACCAACCGGGAGCCCCGATCTGTTGGCGGAGAGCACGATCTGATGGTGACCTGTCGCAATATCAACAATGTCTAGAACAGTGCCACGGCCATCTGCTGTGCTGGTAAGATAGGCTATTGCACGGCCATCAGGTGACCATGCTAGGCTACCAATCCGCGTCGGGGTGGTTACGAGTACATGGCGAGATTGCCCTCGCTCATTCGCTACCCATAAGTTCGTCCCTGTCGTCCCATCCACGACGTAGGCGAGTTGACCGGTTGTGGGGGAGAAGGTGGCATCGTGTCCACCCATCACAAGCGGGTGTATCTGTCTCGTCGGCACATCAACGGCTACAATTGCTTGCACGATATGACCGGGACGCGAGACCGGAGCACAATTGATGCTGGCGGTCAAAGTACGGCCATCGGGTGCCCATGAAAGTGCTGTGATCGTAGGACCGAAGGAGATAGGCCCGCATGTAGCTATGAGTTGCGGAGCAGCCTCATCCAGTTGCATCTGGGTCACGAGTAAGCGCGGCTGTATACTATCATAGCGCGTCAGCCAAATGCCGGCATTGGGGATGTCATGCGGATTAACGGGAGTATCGGTGAAAAAATCCACTGCATAGGCCAATGTATAGCCATCGGGCGACCACGCCAACGGGGCGATGCTGAGTGGTCCACTCTGGCCGTGTGGCGGTCGGAGAAGACGATGATAGTTAGTTCCTTGGGTCGTGACAATCCAAAGCCCTTCGGTAGGCGGCTTGTCTTGAGTTGCGTATTCTTGCGTGAAGGCGATGTAGCGTCCTGACGGTGAAGAAGCCAAGCCACCGAGACCACAGCAGGTAGCCGTTAGCGCGCCAAGGATCCGGCGCACACGTCCCCCCTCGACGCTGAGAATCTCATCTTGTCCAGCACCAATCTGCACCTGCTGCGATCTTTGCCCGCGCTGTTCTATGAGGAGGAGTGGTCCATTAATAGTGCTTGGGCGCCCTCCAGCAGTGGCAGGCCAAGGGCTGACGGTTAGAGTAAGAACAAGAGCAATGCAAAAGGTAAGGATAACGAACGTGCGGCGGCGCAACCAGCCTATCTTCATCACGCTTTCCCTTCCCAACTTGTTTCGCCCCCATTGTACGCTGTGGCGCCATTAAGGCACGTAGCTCATAGCGAGTGCAATCCGGATCAGTCCCCTATGCGCCTGCGGGCGTATCCCCGTCAAGGAAAAGAGGGACTGGTCCCAACGGGCTAGAGCAGTTCTTTTCACGCCAGGGGACCAACATGGCCGGTCCCCTGGCTAAACGGGTATCTATAAGTCTTCCGTAGTCCTTTACACTTGGGATAGGGCTAGGGAAAGGGAGTGCCGTGTAACCATGACCATGTGCCTAGCGAACGCTAGGTGGTGGGCGTGAAGCTACTGGACGGCCTGCATCGCCGCCTTAAAGGCCGAGATTGTCAAACCGCTATATGCTTTCGTGTAAGGGTAGTCACCTGGGTCCAATGACTGCACGATCCCTGTCGAGCCGATGGTGAAACGCCCTTGAGCTCCACCAAGCATCGAATATCTGCCGTCGAAGTCCTGGATGAGAAACAAAATCTCATCCTGTCCAACTTGAAGCAGCGGATCCCCATCATTGACTACTTGTCTGCCTTGCGGATCGGTTCCCCCGAGTTGGGTAATCGTCAACGCCTGCCCAGGCTGGACGCCATTCCCCTTCAGAACATCGAGGATAGAAACGGAGGCGTCTGTAACGACAATTCCCGGCTCCGACGGAGCCGACGGGCCGGTGTAAGGCGGTGGAGTCGGAGCGCTAGCCACTGCGGCAGCCTTACTACCCGTAAGTAGAGCTGGGGGATGTATAACTAACACGGGCTTGTTGTAAGACAGGAGGCGAGATGGCGATGCCGCGTCGACGCGCGCCCGCACAACCACGATAGATTGTTTAACTAAGGATGCGAAGTCAGCGCAGCAAGAATTGCTTGCCTCATATCGTATCCGCAATTGCCCATGCGCTGCTGTGGCTGCGGCACTAAACGTCGAAGGCTTCACAGCAACGGGAGTTATGATCGCCAAGGTCGCCAAGGTCAGGATTCCAAGAATCATTGATCGCTTCATCGAAAGTTTCCTCCTGAGTAGAGTAGCGGCTGGCTGATGAGAGGGCGTTTTCGGCGCACTCCTAGTTGTTCGGGCATGGGTTGCTGCCAGGGGACCATGACGAATTGGGGTAGAGCGAATTGAGGTTGTAGAGGTCGTATGCTTGGGGGCTATAGGCGCCTTGATAGGTTAGATGGCGCATGATCGAGTTGCAGCTAGTGTTGTGGCCCAAGCCGATGGAGTGCCCAAATTCGTGCGCAATTACCCGTTGCACATCCGAAGAAGGATACGTATCCATGCCCTGCCCCTGTTTCAGCGTCGAGTTGGTCTGACCAAGGGTGATCGTTGCTGATGTGTAGCCGTTTTGTCCACAGACCGAGGGGCAATCGCGCTCACCATATCCGCTGATGCTGGTCAATCCGTCGTAGCCATTGGGCAGTTGATAGGTGACATTGACGGTGATCTGTCCACTACTCCAAGAGCCGAGGTCGGCGGGTTGCGACGTGCTAGTCCATTCATTCGCAGCGGCCCCGACGTAATTGCTAATCTTAGGATCACTACCAGTGCTGTCAACATAGTATTCGTACAAGATGGGTGAGCCGGGTGACTGTGGAAAGTTCCAACTGTTTCCCCAATAAGTTGCAAACGCAGGGCGCGTGCAGGCGAGCAGTGTAAAGAGAGTTGCGGCCCCTACGGCCCAAAAACGCTTCTGACGCATAGCTAGCCAATCCTTTCCAAGACACAATAAGCGTGTCTTAACTTCGAGGTGCCACAGAGGCTATAGTGGTCCATATACTTTGATCCTGTTGCCAAACTCCTAATGCAAACACCTTATGGCATTGCTAACAACAGCTATTGGGATCTTTAAACCACCTTTCTACATCTTGAATAGGGCCTCCATGGTCCCTCCATCAGGGGGATGTCGATACCCCGTGCCGAGCGTGGCGACGATCTCGCCGCGTGGACCGCGCGGCACGAGCGATTGGTATTTGGCCGCGTCCTGTCGGCGTCTGCCTCTCTGAAATGTCCGTGCGTTGGTGTCGCTGCGCGCGTTCAGCCGACTCCTGTAGAGGTACCAGCACCGGTCGATGCCCCTTTATCTTGGCACGCCCACGACCCGCTGTCAGTGGTAGAATCCCTACTTAATCTCGCGGCGATCAGCATTTGGGTAAATACCCTACCATAACTCCTATCCAATCAATGCCCTGGCTGTCTCCCGCTAAGAACGGTACGCCCACACGCGTTCATGGCGAGGAAGGGCGAGGAAGGTACCAAACCGCGATTCGATGGACCACTTAGTACTACAACGACGGATTCTTCCAATAGCAACGACAAGGTGCTTTTGTGCTAGATGTTGACACCCTAATGGCAGCAATAATGGGTGCCGAAGGCCAGCGTAGCCGCGATATCGGTCGAGATTTGCCGCTGAAAACGGCAGTTTTACACAAGCGTCGTTGTAGTATTAGGTGGGTGGTAGCAGGCCGGTGCGTCGGGCGATGGTCACGGCTTGGGTGCGGTTGCGCACATCCAATTTATCGAGAATGGCGGCGACATGCTTTTGCACGGTCTTCTCGACCACAAACATGCGCGCGGCAATCTCCCGGTTGCCGAGGCCCTCGGCCAGGTAGCGCAGGGTCTCCATCTCACGCAGGCTCAACGGTGGCCCAGTGTGTGTGTGCTCACTCGCACAGGCGTGCGCGTCTACGTCCGGCGCGGGTAACAGCCCTGTTTGTACCACCGGACGCGCCTCCAAGCGCGCTTGGAGGCGCTGATTGGAGAAGATGAGGCCCAGGTGACGGACAAGGGTCTCCAGCAAGGCGTGGTCCTGTTTGGTATAGCAATCCTCGCTGCGCTTCGGTCCCAGGCACAACACCGCTTGCAGGTCCGGTCCATCCCACACGGGCAGGAAGAGGATGGGCTGGCCCGCGGCCCACTCGACGAACGCCCCGCACCCCTGCGGCGGTTCAACAAAGAGGTGGAGAGCACGCTGGATCACAGCCTCCTGCACCAGGACAGGGTCGGCCGTGCGCGGGTGCGCGTAGGACCACTGGTTGGTCGGCGTGAGCAACAAGGTGTCGGTCAGGTCCAGCACGTTGCTCAACCGGGTAATGACAAGCGCGCCAACCGCGGACGGCGGGGCCTGGGCGAGGTCGAGGCTCACCCGGCGCAGCGTGTCTGCCGAGTCGTAGACATCGCGCAGCACGAGGCGCTCGACCCACCGCGTGAGTGCCGGATGGAGCGCGATAAAACTCAGGGCGACAAGTACACTGATGCCCGCAGCGCTGAGGGGACGAGGCCAGTCCCATCGTTGCGGTCCCGCCGCGCTACATAACCCACCGACGGCCGCTAGGCTGGCCAGGAGGATCATGCTGACGACGGCATGGAGGGTCCGCCGCCGCACAAGGCCGGGGATACCCAGGAACTCGGTGCGCACGATGGCGGCGCCGACGCTGAGGGGGAGAACGACGAGCGAGAGGATGCTGAGTTGGGCGGGCACCAAATCATGGCCGATCAGGGCGGTGGGGAGCAAGTTCAGTAGGGCGAGAGGTGCAAAACCTCCGACCAGGCCGAACGCGAGGAGCCGCAACTGCACCTTCTGGAGTGTCGAGCGGGGGCGGCACTGCACCCACACGAGGCGCGCGCAGGCGGCGAGGATGTAGCCGGCCAGCGCGGCGTTGAACGCACCCTCCGCGAGCGGGAACAGCGGGGCGGGGCGCCACCAGCAGAAGGGGTAGAAGAGCAGGAGACCCAGGGCAGGCGCCCAGAGCAGGGCGGAGCGCCGGCGCGGCGCCGTGGCGCTGGGGAACATAAGGGTCAAGCTCACGAGCGCCGGTCCGAAGAGAGTGAGGGCCACGAAGGCGAGGGCGACGGCCCAGGGCACGCCGTGGTAGCCCGCGGGGACGGCCCCAAGGGCGAGGCCGATCGTCGTGCTCATCCGCCAGAACGCCAGGGTCGCCCGGCGGTCACGGCCCTTCGCCAGGACGAGCGCGCCGACCAGCACGACGCACAAGCCCAGGCCGCAGACTGTCATATCTAACGGGGCGACCGCCGTCATTTCCGGCCCCAGCGTGATGCGCCGCCCATGCCCCTGCACGACAAGGCGTGCCGCAAGACCGGTGCGGGATGCTCCATCCGTGATCGTGTCCCCCGGCATGACGCCCGCGCTCCAGGCCGGCCCGTTAGGGGCGACCCAGGAGATCACGGGCCACGCTCGCGCCTGGTGTGCGATGGACAGGTCGAGCGTCCCCGGCGTCCACAAGGCGGCGTACACCGCTGCGGCAACGACAAAGCTAGCGCCGCAGGCCGTCAGGAAAGCAAGGAGGCGCGTGCGGTGGCGGGCAGGAGTGTCCATAAGGGCTCCGTTCGGATGTGGGCCGGGAGGCGGCGTAGCGTCTGCGCTGCCTCCCGGGCGAAACGCTGCATCAGCACCCATGTGGTCGCCTCGACCATCTCAGGGGCGTCGGGGTAGAGTCGGGCGAGGATGATCGGGAGAGTCTTGCGCCCGTTTTGCGCATCCTCGGCGAGGTCCGCGAGATCGTCCTCCAGCTGGGCCGCGCAGCCCAGCGCCCGTCCGAAGCGCCCGGCCAGGGCGACGACGCGCCATGGGGTGCCGGCGAGCAGGGCGGCACACTGACAGGGAGCGGCCACGAGCGTTCCGGAGCGGCGATACATGACGGCGAGCACCTCGTCCTGTGTCGCCATCGGAAGGCGGCGCAGGGCGTCATCCCATGCTTGAGCCGCGACGACGCGGCGACTGGCGCGGCCCAGGGCGGCGCGGGCGCACTCCCGCCGTTCCAGGGGTACGCCAACATGGGCGAGCGCTTCTTGCGCGACAAGGAGCAGGGTGACGCCCGCCGCCAAGGCATCGTCGGGATCCGCCGGAGCATACGGGGCGCCGGCAAGGTCGTGTACATCGTCGATAAGGTCGAAGCCGGCCGCCAGGCACTCGCACGCGACGGCGGCCGGCAAGGCGCGCTCGCCCAACTCGGGGGCGAGCGCGTCGATCCAGACCAAGAACAGGCGCGCCCAGCGGGGCGAGGCGCTGAACAGGTGTCCTGGCTGCGTCAATGCCCTGTGACATGCCACGGCCACGGGTGGCGCGAGGTGGGCGTCGTGGAGAATGCGCCGCCCAACCTCATCGAGTGCGGGCATCGACGGGCTGGCGGGGCGAGTTCCAGAAATGAGTCCCCGTCTCCGGGAGTGATTGAGCGGCACGCCGGTAGGCGGCGAGGTCGGCAAGCGCCTTGTCGAGGGCGGCATCGCCGGTCGGCACCGCGGCAACCTGCGGGTCGGCGAGGATGGCGCGCACACGCGGCGCGAGCGTCCGGACGTCAATGGGGGTCATAGAGCAACCTCTTCTCTTTCTGGCGTCAAGGAAACGGGGACGCCGCCCGCTGGCGTCAAGGAAACGGGGACGCCGCCCGCGAACATGAGCCTACTGTAGCGTGTCCACGTCCTATTGTCCAGAGGGCAATGGGGTTCATGGGCAAAAAGTAGGGTATTTACCCAGGCGTTTCGTGCGTGGCGACCAGAAAGTGGGGCAATTACCCAGGCTCGATAGTCGAAAAAGTGGGGTAATTACCATTGCCGGCGGTCTTTAATGATCTGGTGTTTAGACTATCCTGATACCAGGGGCGTCGATCGGTTTTTCTCGTCCACGGGACCGCCGCCGATAGGCACCCCCAAAAAGGGGAGTTTAGACTAAATCAGCCCCCCTGGAGACCTCGTCAGGTCCGTTTGACGCCTACAAAAGCGTCACGGATCGACCGGAAAGGCAATTAACCGCAGGTAGGTGACAACAAGGGGGTGACACCTACCCATCAATAAATGTCACTGTGGCACGATTTTTAGGCGTAAAACGGCCCCCTTCTAGGCCCCTGGACATCCCAATTTAGTCTAAACTCCAGAATGATGGCACTCTACAACTACCAGCCCGCGCCGATCGGCCGACGGCGATTAGGCTGGACACGCGGATAGACCACCTCCTGTTATGGAGAAAGGAAGGGTAGTTTTCATGCGACGCCGCACACGCTTCCTGATCGTAGGGTACGCAACCCTCTTCACGCTACTCGCGGGTACTCGGATGGCCTCCGCGACATTTTGGGGCGGCAGTTGGCCCTACAGTTCCGGCAACAATTCGTACCAGTTGCTGTATCTGCCCTACGGCAATTTCACCGGAGGCGACTCCAAGCTCAGCGGGCTTGTCGGCCCGGCCGCGCAGGAGTGGGTCAATCAGCCCGCGCCTCCCGATCTCTACAGCAGCGGCTCGTACAATTTCTACGTCGACCTTAACGCCAGCATCCCCGACAGCAGTGCCGCCTACACCTGGATCAACAACGGGAATATCGGGAATGCGAGTTGCTCCTCGCCATGCAATGGCTCGGGCAACTACAGTACGGCGCACATCACGCTACGGACATCGACAATGGACGGCTACTCCAACTCGGTCGCCCAGTCAGTCATCGCGCACGAGATGGGACACGTCATCGGCCTGGGGCATGCCGACGGGACGGGTTGCACGTCCCTTATGTACCACAACGTGAACCAGCAGAATCCGCAAGCGTACGACGTGTACAACGAGAACACCTTATATCCCAACACCCGTTGGGGCAAGACCCCGGCGTGTTAGCGCCGCCTTAACCTACGGAGGTAGCCCACGATGAAGCGCACGTATCTCGTTGGAGTCCTTGCCGCAGCGGGTCTAATCGCCGCGGCCACCACCCCCTTGCCGCGCCTCGCGCACGGTGACGCTCCGACCATGTACGGTCAGGCGTACTACACCTGCTGCAATGACTTCTACGGCCTGGCCAAGCAGTCGGTTGTCGTGGTACGCGCTCGCGTTACCGCGATGTCGCCCTCGCACTTCCTCTCGCCCGACAAGCGGATGTTCGTCCAGGACGCGCCGCCGCAGTCCGACAAGGGACCCATCCCGACGCCGGACGCGCGTGTGACGCCGCCGACGGACCCTGGCATCCTCGTCACGGATGCGACCGTACAGGTCGTCCGGGCGCTACACGGGTCTGCCGAGCAGGGGCAGACCCTGACGGTGGAGCAGGTTGGCGGGATTGACTCGCAAGGTCAGCAGTGGGCGACAGACGATCCGCTCTTGCAGGTCGGGCAGGAGGAAGTCTTGTTCCTCTTGCAGAACCCCAATGGCACCTACTCCACCGTTGGTGGTCCCCAGGGACGATTCACCATCGATGCGGCGGGAAAGGTGCAGTCTCACGCCTCGGCCGCGTGGGGCTACCTCAAGAAGATCGACGGCCTCACCGTCGACGCGCTAAAAGCGGCCGTGGATGTTGCACAGTCGCAGTAGGAGCGATCCGCATACAATGCCTGGGGGCTACGCGCGGCATAGTCCCCAGGCCCTCGCACGTCTTGAAAAAGAGAACGACGCGAAAAGGCGGTGTGCGCGACAGCTAACGAAGCCCATCAAGCAAAGGCGGTGATGGCGGGGAGGCACGCACGCTAACGCTGTCTCTCATAGGGAGTGTATCAGTGGCCCGTGTAGTATAGATAATAGGAGGTCTCATATGCATCGTATTTCAAGCTCGCCTTTCCTCGCTTTAGCCGGTCTGCTTTCTCTCGGATTCTTTCCGCTGGCCGTGTCCGCCGGTGGCGCGCCTAGCGGCGGCCTACCCGCAGCCCAAGCGCCTCGATCCAGCCCCTCCCTCTCCTTCATTTGTCTAGGCCCCGATCGCACGACGGCGGTGACGTGCCGGCTCACCGGACGTGGCTTCCGGCACTATGAGCGGGTACAGGTTACATACAGCGTTAAGGTTGGCATCGATATGAGGCGTGTTTCCCCGATGGTGTACCATCGCACCAGCACGACGGACGCGGCCGGTTCCTTTACGCGTCCGCCTCTCTGGGTACGCCTTGACGGTGGGAGCTTGTATATTCAGGTGACGGCTACCGGGGCTGCTGGCGATCATGCTACGGCCTTCGCCGCCGGGCCGGCGTAGCGGTTGAGCGCTTGATTTACACGTTTAGAATAGGGGTGTGTAAGGCGTGTCCGCGACTGTTGGATGCCTTTAGGATGTACAGCACCTACCACCTACATGCTAAAAGCTGGCAACGACTTGAGGAGAGTTACCCCAACGATCCATCGTCGCACCAGCACAACCGATGCAAGCGGCCCCTTTGCGCGGCTACCTCCACGCGTGCTCCTCAATGATGGTTATCTGGATATTCAGGTAACCGTGATCGGGGTAGCCTGCGACCACGCGATGGCAGAAGCCGCAGGTCCAGTAAGATCGTGGGTGACCGCAACAGGAGCGATGGGCGATCGTGCCATGGCATACGTCGTAGGGTCAGCGTAGCGCTGACCACTTGGCGTGCTCACATTGAGGGCGCTCGTTGAATGGATCGAGGGCATGTCCTGTATACCCGCTAGTATGGCCAACGCACGATCAGGAAGATGCGCCGTGCGCGCTTTGTGAGAGAGCAATTAGGATAGGCATGAGTATTTTCCACCCAGGTCATACTCCATTTCCGTCGCTAAACACAGCGAATGCGCGGCCCTGGCCTGTAGCGTCACCGCGTCAGACTCCACTGCGTGTGTCAGATCGCGCCCTGATCGCCGCCGTAGTCCTTACCATCTACATGGCGCTGGCTGTACTTGCGACCTGGCCCCTGGTTCGCTCGTTGCGCACCGGCATATTACGGGGCACCGAGCAAGTTGCCACGGTCCCGATATTTGATGTATGGACCTTGTGGTGGACTGCGGATCGTGCGACCCATGGGTTCGCTCGCTACTGGGATGCGCCCTTCTTCTACCCTAACGCCGGTGTCTTCACATATTCTGAACCGCAGCCGTTGACTGGGCTCCTCGTCGCGCCTCTATGGGGGCTTGGCGCCTCCCCCGCCCTCGTTTACAATATGGCCCTTTTAGGGCTTCTGGTCCTAGATGGCGTCTGCGCGTATCGCCTGGCACGCGCGCTGAACGTCCCTCGCCCCCCGGCTATCCTGGGCGGCGCGCTCGTGATCACATTGCCGTATATGGCGAAAGAGTTTGGCGTACTCCCGCTGCTCGCACTTTTCGGAATGTTCTGGACGCTCGAAGGGCTAGTCCGCTTCGGACGGAGCAGCGCGCTCGGCCATGCAACATGGGCCGCTGTAGGCTTTGTGGCGCTCTACCTTACATGCGAGCAATATGCCTTGATGTTCGCGCCTTTCGCATTCAGCGCGGCGCTCCTTGCCCTGGCACAGCAACGCGTTCGGCCGATAGCCATGCTGCGACTACTTGCGACCGCCTTTGGGGCGGGGGTGACGGTGTTACTCGTGGCCTGGCCATCGCTCGCAATCCATCACATACTGGGCTTCTCGCGCTCCGACTTGCTGGTGCAGCTACTCTCAGCGCAAATGGGCGACTTCTTAACGCGGCCCGCCGATGCGTGGATTAGCGTCCCACCGCCGAGCGTGTACGACACGGCTGGCCTCTTCCCTGGATTTGCTATCTTCACGTTAGCCGTCCTGGGAACCGGCGAGCTCTGGTGGCCAGCCCCTACAACATCCCGCCCATGGATTGCCTATCTCGCGGGGAGCGTGATCGTGGCGATATTTCTAACCCTGGGTCTCAACCTCGATGTGCTCGGCTGGCATCCGTTCGCAACTCTGCGGACATTCGTGCCAGGGTTCAATGAGTTGCGTAGCGTCTTCCGGTTCGCGGCAATCACGCAGGCGATGCTGGCAATCTTGGCCACGGTCGCGTTGGGACGAATCTATGTATTTATCCAAAGGGTCTGGCGACCCCAACATATAAGCGGCGTAATCATTCTCGTCCTCGCCCCATTAATGGTGCTGGAGAACTTGGCATTGCCCGTCCCCATCTTAGGGATGCCCCTCAGCCCGCGAACCGCTTGGACGACCTGGCTACGCCGACAGCCAGCGAACACAGTGATCGCCCACGTCCCCTTCCCCAGCGGACTGAATGTTTCGGATTATGCCACCGAAAGCTGGCGGCTCTTTGCGCAGATCGATCACCACAAGCCCATGGTGAACGGTTATTCCTCTAACTTCCCTCCTTTTTATGCGCGCTTTCAACTTGACATGGCCTCCAACTTCCCGCGTCTCCGACTACTGTGTACTTTGGGCGAGAGATTAGGGGTTACAACTCTTGTTGCCGATCGGGAGTGGTTAGTGCGTCATCAAACATCTATGGCTACATTCGACACCTATCTACACACAGTCTACACCGACAGTCAGACGCACATCTATCGCCTACGCCTACCTAACAAGCGGTGCGCTGGCACGTAAATGTGGGGCCTACGGTGCTTTTCATGAGTATTGGGTATCCAGTACTCGACCGTCGGTGGCCCCCAAGGGCGGTTCCTACTCACATCGACCGGGACCGTGCAGGCTATCGATCAAGAGGCGCGGTCCTATACAAAGGCGTATAGCGGCCTGGCGCTCGCCGCCTTGAAAGCGGCGGTGCGAGCTGTCCACTAGCCGAAGCTTACCGCCCCCTCGCCAAGGCGACGCTCCGGGAGCGTCGCCTTGGGGGGCCATATCGGATAATAGGAGCTGGCCTCCATACCTCGCCATGGCCTTCTAGCACACCAGTTGGGACTGTCGAGGATTGCATCCGTTCATGATATGCTGTCTACGTCACGGGAGATTTTAGCATGAGTAACGTTTCTTGCTCCCCGCTCCTCGCTTTAGCCGGATCGCTCCTTCTGGGGCTAGCCCCCTCGGCGGCGTTAGCATCGACGTCCTCCCCCTCCCTCTCTTTGCACTGCACGCCCACGCGCGCGGGCATAACATACTTCACGAATACCTGTCAGCTTGCTGGACGCGGATTCCATCCGCGCGAGTGCGTACAGATCACCTATACAGTCTCATCGGGGTCCAGCAAGACGACGTACCGCCGCACGAGCGTGACGGATGGGCGCGGGGCTTTCACACGCCCACCTTTCTGGTTCACCGTTGATCCTCGCAAAGGTAGCTTTGGGCTCAACGTGGCCGTCAAGGGGACGTACAGAGATCACGCGACTATTGGCGTGGGAGCAGCGTCGTAGGCGTAGAATCCTGGATGTGCTGCTCATCCGATGCTATCTTCACGCGCTACCACCGGGCGATCTATGCCTATCTTCTTGGAATAGTCGGCGATGTCGAGCAGGCCCAGGACCTCGCGCAAGACACCTTCCTCAAGGCGTACACGGCGTTGGCGCGCACGCCCGACCCGGTGTTACCCGTGTGAGTGCCGGAGTCAAAGTGGCTCTTGGGCTCTTTTGATGATGCTGTTCGAGAGGGAAGTTTGCACGATAGAGGTAAAATCTAGAACGCTTGTCTCGACGTATGATGGTGTCCACCAGGTAGGCAGCCGGAACGGTCGACCGGCCTTGTACTATCCCGACTACGGCATTCAGCAATGAAGCCCGGCAACAAAACGAGGGGTCGCGAGCTGCGAGAACTGGATTGCTCTTATCCCTGATTGTTCATGTGCCCTGTCGATACAACATCAGCCACCAACCAACCCCATGACTTCTCGTCGTTACCGCCACACATCGACACAACATCGGTATCATCAAAAGTGCCCAACACCCAGATCAAAACTGGCGCTTACAACCCGTCTGGCTCTACCGTATCGCCACTAACACTGCCCTCGATGCGCTGCGGCGTCGCCGCCGCCTGACGTGGCTCCCGTTCGCGCCTGGCGACGAGGGGCGCTGGCCGAACCCCGCGCCCGACCTGCCGACGCGGTGCGCCGAGCGTGAGGCGGTGGGCGCGGCCCTGGCGCAGCTCTCCCCGCGCGATCGCGCCTGCCTGTTGTTGCGTGCCCGCGAAGGGCTCACCCTTGAGGAGACCGCCCAAGTGCTCGGCCTCTCGATAGGGGCGACCAAGATGACACTGTATTGCACCAAGGAGCGCTGTCGCACGGCCTATGCAGCTAGGCCGCCCCACCCTGGCCCATAAGCAGCCGCCCTCCTTAAAGGGGCCGTGCGGCTCCTCATCCGCCGGTTCCCTCGGCCTGTACACAGCGCGCCACGGTCGTCGCTAGCTGCGCACGGTCGACGCCAGCGGCTGGCTGGCTGCATGTGGGGCTACTGCTGCTGACGCCCGACGAGGTGATGAACATCCGGGAGGACTATGGTGACGATGCCTCAGCGCCCCGCCGCGCATTGGCGCGGGGTGTGAGCTAAGCGCCTCCGCGCGGTCCGGCGCGCCTGGACGGCCCGCTCGAAGCCCTCACTTTTATACGACGTGCTCAACGATGTGGAATTGACCAAACCGGAGGATAAAGAGTCTTGACCATAACCCCTTCGATGCATGAGTGCTGGCGCTGACGACGGCCTACTCGACGAGATGGATGGCGACACCAACGCGGACGACTAGCCCGAACGACCGACCACCCCTGATCTTGAGCATTAGTGCGCTTGTGCGCCACAGGGCCGCAGAGCTGGTGGAGACCCCGTGTACCCTACGGCCTTTTCTATCTGGCACCAAAGGAACGAAGCAGGGGGTGTGTTCGTCGAACGCGCAACTAATGTAGCGTGTTCGATATATTGCCAGAGGACAACAACAGGGTTCATGGGCAAAAAGTGGTGCAATTACCCAGGCGCGATAGTCGAAAAGTGGGGTATTTACCGCTGCTGTCGGGCTTCAATCGTGGCACTCTACAACTACCAGCCCCCCGCCGATCGGACGACGGCGACGATTAGGCTGGACAAAGGAGGCGTATGAAACAGAGGAAGCATGCTCGGTGTTGGATGACCCTTGATGGACATGCGAAAGTGGAGAGGAAGTCTAGGGTGGATATGCTGCCGCGTGTCGCCCACACACGTCTGACTCCCATTGCCGTAGGGGTTATAACGATCGCGTGCGCAGCAGGAGCGACTGATGCCCTCATGCGAAGGCATATGGTCGCCGCCCTTGCTTGCGGCGGCGGCGCTGCGGTCTGTCTTCTCCTAACCGTGGTCTATGCCTGTGCATGGGCCGATGAAAGAAGAGGATTGCCACTCACACGACATATAGACCCCAACCATCGGGAGCGTGCCGCAGTGAGCGGTGTAGCGCGAAAGACGCCCCGAGCAGATGGGCTTACGATGCCGCTACTCCTCGCGGCGTTGGTTATCCCGACGACGGTCGCGACAATCTGGCAAGTCTCGACCGGGTACATCTGGGAGGGGAGCGTCGTTGGGGGCGTGACGCTCATCTGCGCCGCGACGGTTGCGACATCATTACTCCGCCATAGGATATAGGATATCGATAGGGCGGCAGCCTAACGTTCGTCGGCGCCACCGTGGGGCATGGCGGGCAATCCGCGGATGCGATTGGGATGGGAATGCATAGACGCCGGTTGACCCAAGGAATGAATCAATCGGGAACGACTGGGAGCGTTGCTTGCCAAGCAACCCCACGCGCACGTCGTCGGGCCGATCCACCGGCATGACGACGTTGTGCAAACTATTGATAGCCGACGCGCCGTGCCGGATTGTCAACACGGTCCACAAAGGGGCGCCGTAGCGGTAGTGTGCCAGGAAAGGGTGAGGTTATGTATGACCAGTTAGGGCGAGAGACCAAGGACCGGACGGTCACGGCTGCATTGTTGCACCGTATCCCCTTCTTCCGCGAGGTCCCCGAGGGTGCCCTTGCCCCTCTCGTGGCGGTCAGCAGCCGCCAGGTCCTCGGTCACGGTAACACCCTCTGGGAGCCCGACGACGCGATCGAGGCCGTCGTCGTCCTCGCGGCGGGCGTCGTGCGCCTGTATCGCTACCTGAATAACGGCGAGGAAGTGACCGTCGCCTTGCTCAATCACGGACAAATCTGCGGCCTGGCGAGCCTCGACGACGCCTTCACGCCGACGACCGTCGCCCAAGCGTTGTTCAATGAGACCGTTGTCTACCGCATTTCGCGCCGCCCCTTCGCCGCGTTCCTCCTAGCGAACCCGGCTGTGGCCCTGCGCGCTCTGAACGCGGCCTGCCGGCGTGTCCAGGACGCCTACGACCTGTGCGCGTTGCCCGATGCACGCGCCCGTGTGGCCTACGTCCTCGCGCACCTGGCGACGGCCAGCGGTGAGCGGACGGTGTGGGCGACGCACGAGGAACTGGCGATTTGGGCGCACGTTCGCCGTGCGTCGCTCACAGGGGATATGCTGCCAGACCTCCAAGGGCGTGGCCTGATCGCGTACGCGCGGCACCGACGCGGCATCCTCGTGCTTGACCATGCGGGGCTCCTCGCATTGGCAACGGCGCCCTGCGCGCATGTGCGCTGACGCGCACGCATGTCCGCTGACGCACAACAATGTCCACCGACGGACATTGTTGTGCGTCAGCGGACTGACAAGGCCGGTCGGCGTGCTGTAATGTGGAGATAGGCGGCGAGAGACGTTTCGTTGCCGCGCGTACGCGATCAGCCCAAGACCGGCGGTCGACGGTTGCAGGCCAGGCACGCAAGCGGGTGTCGTGCCGAAGATATGCCCGACCGGGGACTGACGGTTGCAGCTAATGGAGGGGCAAACGGCGTCGAGTAAGACTTTAAGGTCAGCGACCAACCAAGAGTAGTCCAACATCAAGGGTGATCCAACCCGAGGCAATATGAGAGGGAGGTTGTCATGCGTAGGAAGGCGATAGGACGACTCGCTGTTGTTTCTGCTCTAGCTATATGTTCCATTGCATCGTTCATGCCGACACGGCAGGTGGTAGCAAGCAATGGAAGCGGCGATACTGCCCCCCAGGTTCAGATCTTTGGCCGTGTGACCGCTCATACCTACGACTGCGTCCAAACCGATTCCGTCCCTGCCCCAGCAGGTTTAGCTCCTGGCGCCCCTGCCCCACCAGATGTACTTGCAAAGCTCCATGCGATGCCACTGCACCGGAATGGACATAGGTGCGCTTGGTTTGCGGGTGGGACTGTAGCGGACCAACAAGTGGCAAGCCAGCAGTTTAACGCGCAACAGCCGTCCGAGAGCGTGGATGCGGTACCCCAGACCACCTGCAACGGCACTGAGCAATATACGTCCGTTCAAGAGACTGCTGGCGGGGATGTACTCTCAGTAGTCGTACATTGGCGCCTCAACAGCTCCAACTGCACCCACACGTTTTACAACAATCAGTACAGCTTCATCACGAACCCGAACCAACTCTGGCTCCAACAGGCGCAGGTCTGTAACTCGACCAACAGCAATTGCACGAATCTAGTCAACGCCAACTGCTCGAATATACCTACGACCGTGAACTTCAACCCCGTGGGAGTGGGCGATCCCGATTCTAGATACTGGAATACGAGCGATTACTACTGGACGAGCAATGGCCTTGGTTGTTCCGGCTCGACCGGCAATATCAGCGCGACGTTCAGCGTAGCGACCTAAACGAGGGCCGATGTCGCGGCGCACTAGCAGAGCGTGGGTGACGCAAACGCCCTTCCTGTGATGCCATTGTGCCTGACAACTCGATGGTATCACAGGAGGAGCGTTTGATACGTCCCTCCCTATCCCTAAAGGACGAGGATTCTTGCTCCCACCGCCAGCGTCAGTAACAGGTGTCCGTGTCGTCTCAGCCGTGTTCGTGACCTGCTTGGCTTGCGCACGCGCAAGATCAGACAGCACCGACCACTATCACTATACCACAGGGCAACGGGGCTCTGAGCCGCTTGTCGCGGCCCGTCGTCTGATGGCGATTCCATGCTCGATTTGTCTGATAGGTGGTGACTCGTGCCGAAGAAGATTTGGGTGCGACAGACGTTGTTGGGCGTCGTTGCAAGTATAGTAGTTATACTGCTGATCTTTCTGCCCTCCTATGTCAATCGTTCGGGTCAGGCAGCTGGAACATCCACCTCAACCATCGTTGGGCAGGGCGCCGCCGCCATTGAGGCCGCTCCATCATTGGATCGTGCCTTTGTCTTGAACGATGCCGATGGCACCATCAGTATGATCGATTTGCACCATGCTTCGACGGCGCAGACACTCAGGATCGGCGGCGCTCCGTATCCTGTGAGGATTGGTCTTGTCATCGATCAGAGGGCGGGGCATGTCTTTGTTGTCAATGGCGGCAACGCTGTGCGCATGCTCGACGCGAGGAGTGGAAGATTGTTGCATACGGTCATCTTGCCCTTAGCTCCCGCCTTCCTTAGTGTAGACGAACGCACGAGTCGCGTGTTCGTCAGCGAGGTAAATACAAAGAAAGGCGCAAACGTTGACGTACTTGATGCGCGTACAGGACTGCCAGTGCGCCGCGTCGCTGTCGGGCATGGAGCCGGTGCATTGGCTGTAGACGAGCGGGTCGGCCACGTCTTTGTGCAAAACGTTGGGGAAAACACAGTCAGCATGCTCGACGCTCGAAGTGGCGTCGAACTGCGGACAATTGCACTCGGCAGCGGACCGAGCATCCTTGCCCAAGCGCACGCGATTGGTGGTCCGTTGCCCACGGCGGTCCGTGTCGACGAACAGACCAGCCGTGCCTTCGTCACTCGCTTTGGCGGCGTGAGCGTGCTCGATACACGCAGCGGCGCGCTCGTACGGACAACCCCGGCCGGCCGCATTCCCTCTGACATAGCCGTTGACGTGCGGACGAACCGCGTCTTCGTCACCAATTTGGAGGAAGGAACGATGAGTATGCTCGATGCACGAACGGGCCGCACGCTCAACACTATACATGTTGGCTTGCGGCCCTGGGCTGTCGCTGTCGTAGCTAGTGTGGGTCGCGTGTGCGTGGCCAATGCTGGCGATGACTCAGTAAGTATCCTGGACGCGGGCAGTGGCCGTGTGGTGCGGACCGTGCCGGTTGGCGTCCGACCCACTGCCATAGCCGTAGACGCGCGTACGTCGCGCGTCTACGTCGTGAATATGGTAGCCTACCGCCCAACAGAGAGTTCATGGGAGCGCCTTGGCAACTCGCTCTCGCGACTCCAGAGTGCGCTTTCGTTTCTATCCCGCCCTTCGCTCGGTACCGGCTCCATACCGGGAAGTGTCAGCATTGTGTCGGTCACACGTTGATCCTGGCTCATGCCAGTCCTACCTTTCATCTCACCTTTCATCTCATCACCGATCCCTACTCCCATAGCAGCGTCTCAAACAGCGTCGCCGCGTTCCGGCCGGCATCCCCTGTGCGAAACCGTCGCGCGTAACGCCGATGCGGCCACACCTCGCCCCTAGTTGCCCTCGTGGTCCTTCTCCGCGCGCATCCACGGCTCGGGCTCGCGCGCCAGACTCTCCCACGCCTTGCGCACTGTCCGGCGCGTGTCGTCGGCGATCTGCCACCTGTTCGGCGCGTGTCGTCGGCGATCTGCCATGCCTTGCGTTCGTGGCAGCGCGGACTGCCCTCGACCATCGCCCACTGCAGCTCGTGGCCCGTGGCCATCGGGTACGTGTGCGCCACATCCTTCACGATCATGTCGTCGAGGCTGTTGTGGAGTTGCCCCCTTCACGATCATATAGTCGAGGCTGTGGAGTTGCCCCTGCGCGGACGTTGGGATACTTGTCGAGCAGCCGTGCCGCCTCATACTGGTCTGCCCAGCGGAGGCGCGACACCCCCCTCTCTTTGGACGTGAGAAAGAAGGTGCCTACGCGTCTGTACGCGTCTGTGCGCGTCTGCAGCGGCCTATGGCGGCACCTGATGTTCTCCCTGCATCCGCGCCTCGAACCGCTCCTGCGCGCATGTGCGCTGACGCACAACAATGTGCGCCGACGGACATTGTTGTGCGTCAGCGGACTGACAAGGCCGGTCGGCGTGCTGTAATGTGGAGATAGGCAGCGCGAGGTGTGCCGTTGCCGCGCGCGCCAGCCCAAGACCGGCGGTCGACGGTAGTGACGTTCATCTACAAAGGGGTTGAAACATGAAACTGTTTAAGGCTTGTAAGCGATCACTATGTGTAATACCCATACGGAGATTCCTTGTCGCAGTGGCACTCGTGGTGTCGGGGATGCCGTTGGCGTTGCATAGCAACAATGCAGCCCTGGCGGCGCCAATGTGTTCTGGTCAACAACCCAGGGGGCAAGGTGGGACGATCGGCGACGCTAATGGTGGTACTAGCGGTAATACCATCGCTCATATCCAAGGGTACATCAACGTTTGCTCCCGGACGTATGTCCAAGGGGACACTAAGAACGACAACTACAACGCATATACCCAGGGCTGTGACTCTGGTAGCGCCTATCGTTGCAGCCCTAACTGTTTCTACCCTGCGCCTTTAGGGGATTGCTGGTCCGCCGGTGACTTCTACGTACAAGGGTCCAGCTATGCCGCTGGATGGGATAACAACAACTACAACTCGACCCCAGGCTTTTTTTGATCAGGGGATGGCAGAAGCGGCCGGCCAGTAGCCATGCCCACAAGTGGCATTGACGCCACGCTTCTGAAACCACGGAACATCGCCATGAGAAGGCGAAAGGAGGACCGGTGATGGATCACCGTCAGCGTCTTGACACGAGCGAGAGGTTGTCACAGTGCCGCCAACGCGTCTTTGTTGAGAGTATGGAAACATGGGCAAACCAGGCGCGTATCAATAGAGGATTTCCTGTACCTGTGTCGAGGAGGGCAAGACGGCGATGGCTTGCTTCATCGCTCGCCCTCGCCGTCCTCATCTGCAGCGCGGTGGGGTATGTCGGTGCGCGAGGTTCGACCCCTGTCATCGCATCGCAGGGCACTTCGCAGGGCACTTTCACGCGTGCTGCCACGATGGGTCAGTTGGGCCAGCTACCGCTGATGACTCGTGGCGTCGCTCATGCTATCTACGCGATGACTGTTGCGGGAAAAACACGCACTGTCGACGAGTGGCTCGAACGTGACGCAAGGGGAGTAATCGCGCATCGCGCGTCGATGGTCTTCAACGCCACGGGGGCTCTTGATAGTCGCACGATTGTCCAGGGAAGTGTCATAACAACGTATGTGGCGTCGTCGAATTCTATCATCAAAGGTGTTGTTGCCACGTCACCCGTGCCCGATCTGCTTGATTCCAGTGCCCTCTCGCGTCTTATCCAACAAGCACAGCGCGACGGGCGACTGCGCACCCAGAAGCTGCAAGGAGCCCTCGTCGACGCTGTTGAGATTCGGAGTAACACGTCTGGCGTGCGGCGGATTGCGACCGTGTTTATTGATGCGCGCGCACTAATTGCGCGGGGCCTAGATGTAAAGACGATCGATGCGGCAGGTCATGAACTCTCGTCAAGCACCATGCGTCTAACGTCGTACAGCGTTGGAGGTCCATTGAGTCCGCATGCCATGACGTTCGCGCTGAATGCGCCATCCAATGCACACATACTCACTGCGCCGGATGGATCGACCCAGTTGGGTACAGAGCCCATGACCTTGGACCAGGCGCTGGCGCTGACGGATCGACCCGCACTGGTGCTTTCTGATGGAGCTCAACTCTTCGACATCAGCTACACGCGGACACCAGATGCCACGATCATCAACTATCAATACACCTACAACAGTCCAGACCAGAGCGTCATTGGCGTCAGTATTCTCGTGGGTAACGGCGCCCTCTTCAAGGCGCCACCGGTGAATAACCCGACGACAGTTACTGTCGCGGGTCAGCGCGTCCAGGCTCAGTTTTTCACGCCGGCGCCGCAAAGCCATTACTTGCTGTATACACAGGGAGGGGTTAGCGTCAGGGCCGTCGCTGGCGGGATCGACGAGACAGCGTTCCTACGGGCCGTGAACTCCCTGGTCGACGGGCACACCCACGCGCCCCTAATTATCCACTTGCAGAAAGAACTTGCCGCACACGCGGCGATTTCCCAATCGCGATAGACGAACTCTTCACCAGAGGAGGTGATGGCCTGTGTAGAAAGAAGAGCGGCAGCCGACGCTCAGGCTGATGACCTCTCGATGGAGAGCGCCATGCCCGCGATATTAACGGCGACATTCCATTAGTCACCTGCTGTAGTGATGTGGGAAAGAGGAGAAAGGGCTATGTTTCGTATCAAGCGACCAATTCTTCGTTTTCGACGTGTCGCGCTCACATGCGCGCTAACCCTGGGCGCCATTGTGACGCCGGCGGTAATAGGCGTACCGCTCCACGCGTTCGCTTGCACCTTGACGGTGTCGGCAACGCCCACCTCGCAAACGGTCCGCCCCAGCTATGGGCAACAAGCGACCATCACTGCGTCATATACGCAGGGCGGCGGCGGCTGCGCGGGAGTGAACAGCATTGGCATCGGTTGGGGCGACGGCCAATCGAGCACCTCAGGCTACTATGTGACGAGCTACACGGCGTCGCACACCTACTCGCCGCCGAGTGGCACAAACCAGTACCAGATCACCATCTACTTAAACACTACCAATGGGCTTATAGTGGACCCCAACGCGGCGTCGGTCACCACCATCGGCTGCCCACCATCCTGCACCCCTGTTGGCCCGTAGGTAGATAGCGCTCTCACCAAAGGGGGGTAGGGCGAATCAGTAGCGGAGACCCGGCTATCTCGCCGTCGCGGGCCATCGCTAACTCAGGCGTGGTTCCCATGCAAGCGGATCGGTATGATCCCCCCCGTTATCCATCGTCACCCGTCCGTTGCAGCGTCAGTGCCCTCAAGGAAAGGCGCTGGCGCTGCTCCCTATGCGGCGGCATGCCTCGGCCTGTGAGGGGAACGTTTGACCCCGTCGTTGCGTCGCTGCACCGGAGGGTTGTCGTAAAGCATGACCCGTTATATGATTGGAGACATACTGGCACTGCCGGTTACCGTTTGCAGGGGTCGGGGTGTCTCGCGCGAACGACCAATTGTGGTTGGTGGCTGTGCTGTAGACACTTCGCCACGATTACCTTGACACATACGTGCTGTGGACGGTGAGACGAAAAGTGCCCGCCCGGGACGCTACCCAGGCCGTCTACACTCATGGAAGGGCGATATTACCGGCTGGCCACGCCGCGAAATCGTCTCATGGCCCACTGCAAACATGTGTCAAGTCGACTCGTGGCGAAGTGTCGTGCTGTAGGCGTGAACAGATAGGTCATGCCGGCTGCGGCGGGACAAGGCGTGCCGCGCGGTGGCGGCAAGGGGCAAACGAAACGGGATCTCGCGAACTGGGGAGTGCAGGCTGACGCCAAGGACGACAACATGGGCGTGAGACGAATCATGGGCCTGGTCGGTGTGGTCACCCTGGCGCTCATGCTTCTGGCAATGGTCATCACTGGACAACGATGGGCATCCGCGCAGATCTATACCGTCAGGGAGGTCCATGCGGGCCTGCAGCGTCACCCTGACCTGTGGATAGGGCGGACGATCCTGGTGCGTGGGGGGATCGCACGACAGATGAGCTATCCGCAGTGCGCGTCGTCCACCACGCCGCTCGACGCCTGCCCACGCATCAGCTACCTGAGCTTCCTGGCGCGGCTCGATCCGACAACCTTCCACTATGCGACCGTCGTCCGGGGTGACAGGAGGTTCTTCACGGTGACCTACCCCGACGTTGGCCTGTGGGTGCGCCTCGCGCCCGGTATGACGGCCTTGCCGCTCACCCCGACGCCGCTCCCATCGCCCCTGTACGCGTTGCCCCTGATCGGCCCAACGCTCGCGGCGCGGTTCCCACGCGATGGTGAGACCGTCCTACGCATCCACCTAGCCTCTGCTCACGGCTGCGTCACCACACAATCGACGCCCAGTGGCACACGTCCCTGCCTCGACGGTGTCGTGCAAAACTAACGACCAAGGATCTGGACATGGTTCAAACGGACTTGACAGTGTTGCGAAAGCTCACATTGTCAAGATGCTGCTGGCGAACCTCGAAGGAGCCCTCTTGGTAGGTCAATGACACGCGTGCCCGCATGCAGTCTAACGTGCCTGAAACTCGCGACGGAGGGTTCGCCAGCAGCATCTTGTCAAGCCGCGTCGACAGAGCGTGCGCTGAACCATGTCTTGCCCCTAAAGCCCAAGGTTGAGTGTCCCTCTGTTACGTTGCGTTGCCCCTGGTCGCGGCAACGTTCATCCCAGGCCATGGTAGAGGAGTTGGTGGAGGCGATGATGTTCCCTTGCACGATGCCGCTCAGCGAGTTGGCTGATTATGTCGAATACAGCACGCTTCCCGCAGCGCTACGCCCCACAGTGGAGACCCATCTGCGGGAGTGCCCAGCGTGCTACCGGCGTGTGGCTGCGGCCCCGTTAGAGCACTGGGTCACCTGGTACGATGATGTGGCGCATGACGATCCCGCCGCCTGGCAAGCCGAGATGGCCGAAGGAGCCGTCCGAACGGTGGCGATGCTCGACCGCAAGAAATGGCTCACCCGGTGCCGACGTCTCCGCGCGCGGATTGCCCCCTGGACCACGGGCCGGCCGGACCCGGTGCGCGACAAGGCCGCGTTCTATGCCGCCCTGGACCGCGAGGAGCGCGCTCGCCTCACGATGTCGGCCGACGACCTCTGCCGGCTGTTGCGGTGGCACCAGGCCAATCTGGCCCGCGCGCTGCCCGCGCCCGAACGGCATACGACCGAGGAGTGGCAGCGGCTGCGCGCCGCCATCGAGCTGCTGGGCCAGGTGCGCGCGGTGATCATCGCCCACTATGCCCTGCCCGCCGACGCGGGGGCCGATCCCTACCTGGGGTGGCACTTCGGAGCGGCCCCACGCCTCGAACAGGAACCGCCACCGTGGACGCCCTGGCCAGGGCGGGCGCCCGAGGAGGAGGACGCGTCGTCAGGGTAGGCAGGTGGGTCGGCGCGGACCTACGCTACGACGCCTGCACACAGCGCGCCACGGTCGTCACTAACTGCTCCATGTCGATGGCCGGCGGCTGGTCAGTCGCGCGTGGAGCGGGAGAAACCGCCGGACCCCCGGGCGCGTGCTCGATCAGCAGGAGCACCGGGATAGCGGCCGGTTGTAGTTCATGCGCGATCCCCAGCGCCTCGGCCGGTTGGCCGCTGAGGACGCGGTAGCCGGCGTCCTCCAGGGTGGTCTCCGTGCAGGCGAGCAGGAGCGGGTCATCGCTCACAACCAGGATGGTGGCGGTGCTCATCGTCTGCCTTTGCTACAACGATGCGGTGCTTATTCCGCAGCTGGTGTCCTCATGCTACACCTCGACGCGCTGGCCGGCCAGATGGGGGCCGACACACACCCCCAGGAGGAGAAAGAAAAGGGGCATCCCGCATCTCGGAAACACGCGTTTCCGCGAGCACTCCCCGCCTGACGACCATGCGGCGCGCATCCCGCGACGCCGGCGAGGTCGTCACTTTCACGCGTGCCCCTTTCTCCCACCCGCCGGTGGCCGTGTGTGGCGTGTGCCTCCCCGCGCATCCGTGTCCACGTCCACTCCACGACACGCACAGTCGCGTTCTGTCGCGCGCCCACCACACAGGGCACGCGCTGCGGCGCGCGGAGAAAAGACGGCAACGGTGCGCCCTCTCCCCGCGCCTCCCCGGCCCGCCCCCCTCGACTGACAATTGTTCGGCGCGCACCCGCACGACACCGGCGCGGCGGCCACTTTCACGCGTGACACCACGGTGGCCGCACAGC
>JAABUO010002012.1_pt1 | contig 25343 bp, 18 predicted proteins | sample 5559291 | NCBI WGS metagenome assembly JAABUO01 (sample SAMN10711878, study PRJNA513372) | rock metagenome | isolation source: Antarctica rocks | place: Antarctica: Victoria Land, Finger Mt sud
AAGCTTCTTTTCGTCCAGGTCAAATTCGCAGCATCACTCACAGTGCCCACTACGAAGGATTCACATTGTACCCAGAACACACATGTAGGATAAATATTTTCAAGTCTCCTTTGAACCTCCTTCGTAAACACTACTATCGACAGAGACAAGCTGACTTCCACACGTAGGCGAAGTCTCTTTTCTCGACATCATGAGATGCTATTCGATCAGTGCTCTTGAAGTTTTTCTTAATGTTTAATTAAGAGGAGGGAACAAAGGAGGCAATCACCGTGCTTCAATAACTTGAAGTTGAAAGGCACAATTACAACAGGCTTAGTTCACGATTATTCTACTGGTTGCGAAACCTTCAACTATACAACCTCCGACTTGGCGCAAGCTCAGAGGGAAGAAGCGACTTCTACATGGAGAGGCTACGGGAATATACATGGGAGGTTCTAAACCATTGCAAATGCCCCTATACTATACTTGTGTTTGAATGGTGGAAATTTCGTGGGCGATAGACACAAGCATGAGAAGAATATTCGTGTACAGATTGCAGAACGTCACTTCGTATAGTCTGTGAAGGGAGATGAAATTGGTTCAACGGTGGTACTCCGACACCTGTACTGTACAGTCTGGTGATAAATTGGGGATGACGGTAAATACGAACCCCCTTTCCTTTACCCCCATTGTGCGTACTTTGCTGCATTCGTCATTCTTCTATAAGGTATACTTCATTGCGATTTCTTCAGCACGGGTAAGGCGTGCAAGAGTCTCTTCCTTTTCTGCTCTTCGTCGCGTTGTAGTGTCGTCTTCCGCCGCCAAATTCTCTACTGCCTGGTCATTCATTCCTCCCACATAGATTGGGGAGAACATGAGGAGGGGCCCTTCCGAATCATTCAGATAGCGCTCCACAACAAGCTGAGTGACATATTCGACGAAGTCATTCAGAGCTACCTCGTAATAAGATTTCAACGTATCATGAATCTCATCCTCAAGATTCTGGGAGTTACTCATATGGAGCTCAGCGAAGAGTGCTGCTGTGTCTCGCATGTCAATGATAAACTGAGTGTCGGGGCCGTTAGTATTGAGAGAAGCCCCAAAAGCTTGGCCTGTAGGCCATTTCCTTGAGGATCTGTATCGCTCCAGGGCACCTTGAAACCGGAGTAGTCGAGCCTCACTAATCTTGTCCTCAAATGCCTGGTTATTAGTTTGCAGATGTTTAGTCAGAATGTCATGCAGCCGATCGGAAAGCTGATTGAGACTAAGACCAGTAGCTCGTTTATTTGCTCGTTGGATGACGGTCCTTATCTGTGCTCTTGTGTGTTGATCGCTGCATGTTGTTTCTACCAGCCTTTCTGTTACACTCATCGCCATATTCTGCACTTTCAGAAAGTGCGCTTCGGACTTGGCACGCCAGTTGCTCGCTTGTCTGTGAAATAAGGCAGGTAGTACATCAGGGTTTAGGGTTCCTTGAAGCTCGGTGCCTCTGCTAGCTTTCACTTCGCTTCTGATCCACTGGTATATCTGGCTTTGGCCTCGGTTGATCTCCGCTGGTGAAAACATCGTTTTCGCCTGGATGTTTGCGTTTCCGGCTGGAGTATTGAAGTCCCCGGAATGGGACACCGGTTGTCCAAAAGAGGTTTGGATATTCGTCGTCGTTTGCGGGATTCCTCCAAACAAACTACTTGTTGCATTACCGAATGCGCTTTCGACCGACTTGGGAGCACCCGAGCTCGCGGTTGACGTCTTCGATTGTGCCTGAAGATAATCACTTAGCCGAAGCTCTTCATGGGATTGGTTCTTGTAGCGCTCCGAGGACGAAATACTCTGGAGTCCGCTTCAGTACCGAAAATGGTTCGAGCGAGGGAGTGCTACATGGAAACTTTTGGAGACCTACAGATAGATTACCAAATCCTCCAAATACCCCGCCATTAGTGCTGGCTTCCAGAGGTTGAGGTGTGGAAGTCTTGGAATCTAGCTTTCTTTCCGAACCAGAGCTTGAGTTGTATATAATTTTCTGGATCTGGATAAAGGGAGTTGAGTGGCCATGTTCCTTCATGTCGAGTGCGAAGTCATCATTGTACTGTCGGACCCTCATTCGCAGTCTCATATCGCTCGTGGAGATAACATCGTATCGACCACGGAGAGCTTGTGAAGCCATTGCGTGGTAATGTTGCGCTATCGTTGTCAGGTATGTTCTTTTTTGCTCTACAGTTTTCCGCGGTGCACCTAGGGAGTCTAGAGCACTTTGAACCGAATCTTGTTGAGTTCGGATGGATGAAAGTATGTTTGGAAAAGCTTCCTGAATCCGGCTGCACAAAAGGGCTGCCAAATATTTCTTGAGGGGCTGAGTTCCGCGACGACTTTCTTCAAGCTTGTTCCAAGGTTGAGTGTCGAAGAAGCTTTTCTCTCTCGAATGACGTTCCAGAGGCTCTAATCCCTCTTGGGCTTCGGATGGTGTACGATTCCGGACCACGAACCACCCATGATCGAATTGCTTTTCCCTATTCAGTGCCAGTTCCAGAACCTGCTAGATGTCAACTTCTCTGGCGAAGATAAGAGTCTTCTTAATCACCTGGTCCAAATCCTGAGCCACATCGCATTTTGTGATGACTCCTACTGTACGAGAGCCGTTGCGATCATAGAAAGATGCCATATCGAACGCCGCTTGATTCGCTAGATCGTTCGTCCCGCTCGCAACGCACCTTAGCGGATAAGCGAGTGTGATATTCACATTGATTTACCATATGCTTACACTATGACACTTTGTTTCCGACTCATGTATGAAGCTACCATGTCTTTGACGCCGATTTTCTCCGACTCTGTCAAGTCCTTGGTCAAGGATTGAAAAACCCCTGGAACATCAACAATGCTGAAGTATGACCGAGTAGGCCCTGATATTTCGATCTTTAGGATGTCATTGGAAAAATTCTGGCATTCAGCTGCAGATGGGGCTTTCCCTTTTCTCTCAACTGAGGCCAAAGTCTCTGAGATTCCCATCAAATCTCCCGCCTAAATGCATCCTGGTCAGCCATGGTTCGACGACCGGAAACCTGACATCGCTTACTTCTTTTACTAGAGCCACGAAGTCTGCGGCTGTGATGTGGGAGCTTTCGCGAGTGAACTGAGCATAGCGATCGACTCGAGTCTGATGCGACTCGCTTGTGAAGTGATTGAAGAGCAACGCTTCAATAGATATCCTAGTGGTTTCAGGCTTATTGGGCGTTCGACGAGACAGAATCAAGGTTGGAAATCGAGTACAGAGTCTCCCTGCGACAGGAAAAGGAATGTCGGTCAAGCTTTGCAGGAGTGAGGATTTTCCAACTGATTGGTCGCCGACAATAACAAGCTTTGTCCGTCAGTGTCTATATTAAGATCTTGATTATGAAGAAACAATCACCTCCGGAAGCTCAACGTGGTGATTTGCACCACAAGACCGCAGCTCCTCAATCGCTTCAAAGAGCTTCTGACTCCGCTCACTTTTGAATGGATCTTCACTCAGAAGAGGATTAGCCTCATTATCCGAAGAACATTTAGTCGCCATGGGAGGCAGTAGGAGCTTGTTTCGACAGGTGATGAGGTAGCGGTGGTGTGTGTGTAGGTATGTAGATACTATAAAATTTAGTGTTGAGCATATGTTAGGTTACAAGACTGACTGATGTATGTAAAATTTTTAACAGAATACTTTGCAAGCGCCCATTGTCGAGCGCCCTGCGGACCAGAATGTTAACCGTGCCGGTTCAACGTTGGTGAGACTCCAGGCTGCCTAAGCCAATCATTGTTGATCGCTATGCGCTGTGTGATTGACAATGCGACTACTTAAAAGCGCCTAAAAATCTACCCGTGTTTCAAAATTAAAAGATAGTGTCAAGCTGCCGAAAAGAGTAACAAGCTTGATGATTCCACAAGGATTCTGCTCAGCTCTGTTACCCTTGGCAAAATCAACTCGACGATGTAACAAAGCTTGCTTTCAAGTTTTAACGAAGGATCGAGTTCCCTGCAACTCATAGCGTTTCGATTCGCTCAATAACTTCAATGGCTTAAGAAACTGCATGATCTTGAAATTACTGAAACGCGAGGCTGCGGAAGGTCTTGGGGGCGCAACTTTTCAGCGCACATTGCGGATAGCGTCACTTTTGCTAAAGGCGGGATCTACTTTCATTTAGGTGTAGCTTGCTAACAAATACATGTAGATCCCTCATCATATACTCTTTATTACACCGCTTATTCAGTATCACTTTCGAGCTTCGCTCACCTTTCTCTTAAACAGTTTACGCTTTATCTATTTATTTATTTATTTACATACACGTCGTTCTCGATCTCATCGTTATGTTTATCGTTTAATAATCTTATCTTCGTCTGAATTCTAGTCTTATATTTATTATTTAAAGAACAAGCGATAAAATATTTTTAATTCATTTAAACTCTTCTGCTAACGACGAGCTTTTTAACATGTTTAATGAAACATATGAAAGATTATAAAATTACGCTAACAGTTAAAAATTTTAAATAATTATTAAATTCTGTGAAGTAAACAGAAAAAATTATTCATGCATACATTATAAAGCAAATATTAAAAATTATTAAAAGCTTTATAATTATATTAATAAAGACGAAAATACGAATCGCAAGTAAAAATTTATTAAGATTAAAGTTAAAGATTATAAATAACGTTATTTTATTAGCTATTAATTTCTTAATCACGATAATAAAAATAAAAATAAAATATTAAAAATACGAGATCAGACTCATAATCATAATGTAATCGTTAATTCTCTTTTTTATAATATTTATAAAAAGCGTTAATCGAAGTAAACAAAGATAATTAAACTGATTAAAACAAATCGCTTAAACAAGCTTACTTATTAAGCTTTTAAGCGAGTGCTAGAAAACTCTTTTAAGAACTTTAATTAAACATTTTATTTATTTAAAAAGCAGTATTATAATTTAATATTTTTTATTATACGATTTAAAAAAAAAAATTACGAGATTTCTTTAATGTTTTAATAATTTCATGTTCATCGTTTAAATTTACTATGTTTACACGTTAAACGACGTTAATACTTTAATTTAAAAGAATATTAAATAAATATTTTTATTAAATAATTATTAACGAGAATTATTTAAGAGATTTATAAGCGACTTCATGATAAAGATAAACGTTATCTTTAATATTAACGCACTAAAGATGTTACTTTTCGTGACTGTGAATGTTATTAACACGATAATAACTTTTTTAGCATACTTTTCGTTTATTATATTAAAATTTAAAGAGATATTTAATTTCTTTATTTAATATATGCACGAGAAATTATTTAATAATTACTCGCTGTTACGAAGCGTGTTAACATGTTAAAATCTTTCATTTATTCGAGCGCTTTCGATACTAGCCTGCTCAGTCTCTTTGTTTCGCTCTATTATAAATACAGCTCGAAAGCTTTCGCAAACTTTCTTTCTTCTGTATTCTTAGTATTTTAATTATAATATCTTTATTAATTAAACATTTTATTTAGCTATGCATTACATCATCGCAGTGTAATTAAATTTTAAACACGATTTTAACACTCGCTTTCTTAAATTATAATAATCGATTAAGATAAAGATTTAATGACTTCGCTATTTATATTTATGCTTAATGTTTAGCTTTAGCTCTGTAATTAACATGTCTGCGAAAACATTCGAGCACGAATCGTTAAATTCAGAATTAATTACTTTTCTAAGCGTCGTAAAAAGATTAAGAATACTATATAACAGTAAGTGAAATTTAGTATTATTATCGAGCTGTAAGTTAATTAAATAACATTATTAACGCTATTACATTCGTTTAATTAAGATTATTTCTAAAGCGATTAATATTTAAAGAAAGATAAATAATTTTATGTTATACATAATAATATCGTAATCTTAATGCAATAACTTTATAACGAAACGAGAATTTTTATTTTATACTAAAGATAATTATGAATTCTTAAATATTTTTAAAAAACGTTATTAAATTTATAAATCGAAGCTAAAGCTATAATATCGCTTTATTCGTAAGACTGATAAAAGATTTTATATAAATAAACTTCGAGTCGTTAATTTTAAAGCATTTTAATTACTTGTAAATTATATAATTATTTAAGCTTTAAAAAAGATTAATTTTAAGTGAATAATAGTTAAAAGTCTCGTTACTTAATTTATTATTAAAGATTCTTATGATTATAAAATATACATTAAATTTAAACTTTTTTACAGACATTATCTTTTACGTGCTTATATACAAAGATTTTCGATATTAATATCGCTTTTTCATTCTCGTTAATAATTAAACGAATCTTTTATAACGTTAAATAACTAATAAACTAAATATTATAATAACTTTATAAATTTAAATAACGTAAATTTAAAGAAATATCACGATGTTAATAAGAATAAATTTCTTCATGCAATAATTAGTTTATAAAAGCTGCATTAAAAGTTATCTCGTTAATAAATTAATCTTTTAATTAATTAATTATTTACATTTTACGTTAACGTAATTATTACATACGAGAAGTTATAAAAGATGAGTCAGAAACTTTTCGTAACTTTTTTAAAATTATCTTTTACAAAGAAAGAGATTTAAGCTAAGCTTCGCAAAAAAAAGAAACATAATAAAGTTAATGCTCCAGCTTTAACTGCAGCGAAAGTAGCTGAGCGAGATGTTAAATAAAGAAATAAATAAAAGAAGAAGAACAGTGAAAATACAGTCTCACTGTCATTAAATCTTTTCTTATTCTTCGCTTCACTTTTCATTATTATGACGCTTAAGTCTCGAAATGAATTAAAAGATAATAAAAATCTTACATTAATAATAATAATAATAATTATTATTATTACTTTTAACGAATCTTAATTCTTTTTCGCTTCATCTGTAATAATTAAAATAATTAAATTTAATCTTACAGTAAAGAAAACAACTGTATGAAAGCAGAAGTCTCAGTTTAAACGTCGTTCTCGTGATTTTACATTAAAGATAATAACTTTTAAATCAGTAAGAAAGAGATTTAAGCCTAATTTAATGACTGCAGTAACATTAAGTGAAAGAAAGTCTTAACAAAAGAGATTTATTGAATCGGCTTTCGTAATAGAATAGTAAAAAGAGTATATGATGAAGGATCTACATGTATTTGTTAGCAAGCTACACCTAAATGGAAGTAGATCCCGCCTTTAGCAAAAGTGACGCTACCCGCAATGTGCGCTGAAAAGTTGCGCCCCCAAGACCTCCCGGCGAGGCTGCATGCTTGGTTTGCCTTAGCAGTATTGAACACATACATCGCATTCTTTGACTGGATGTGAGGGCACAAAGAAGAGCCGCTCAGAAACATCCACTTGCTTATGATTTCTTTCACAACACGCCGTCTCTTGAAACAGGGAACGGCATTGACGGTGTCGAATGGCGGAGGTCGACTGCTCAACATTTGTCATTTTCTATGGCGCCTTTTGGCAACTCTGTTATCCTTCCCTGATTGTTTTGCCATATTTGAACTATCTGAGATCTCCGAGCAACAAACTTGTAGGTTTCGTCCACCAGGGTCTCTCGAAAGCCAGGAAGCGATGATTGGTCTTCTGAGAGCAAATTTTCCATCTTGCCTAGTCGAGCCCTGGCAACAGTGTAATAACTATCACAATACATCTTGAAAACATATGCAACAACGGGATATTGGAAAATAGAAGCAAATACGGACTGAATGTAGCGGCCGTCGTGGGGAGACGGAGTACTTGAAACACATGAAACCTCGAGGGAAGTGGCGTCGACGATAACATACTGACACAAATCCAAGAGCAGAATCATGAAAGTCGAGGAGAGAACTTTCAGGATTTATTACAACCTCGACGACAAGAAAGAAAAAGCGATTACAAATCAAGCACGAAAAGCTTCAGGTTAATGAAGTGAAACCTCAGACATTAATTTGAGCCTCTTACTGTTTACTGCATTTCATTTCCCTTAAAGCTGAGGCTTACCGTTCAATGCCCTTATCCTCGCCGACGACTCAATAGCTAGAGTGCGTTCCATCTTTCCCTATGGATATCCTACTGCTGACTTTAAAATATACCGAGCTAGTAGTACACACACATGAGAGACCTAGGTAATCTCGCAGGCCTGAAAAGAAGCCTGCATGCAAGATCACACGCAGAAACTTGCACTCGATCAATGCCCTTGATGCCCGTCACCTGAAAAAGGCCTAGAAGGGTTCACCTAGCAGTGGGATAAACCTAGCAGTGGGACAGCCCTATAGGGCTGAAAATCCACATTTCATATTCTATTGATATAATCCTTCAACATATCAGCAAAACGATGACAGCCACCCCCCTCATCCCTCTCATATCTTCTGAAGATATAGAACTTTCACAGGAAGAGCGCATAACGCTTGCTCACGCCCGTTGAAACGAGGCTTCAGCAGTTAACGAAAATCCTTCTTAAGCAAAACTCGCTCGTTAATATGAAATATTAACTAGTACTCTTTAAAATCGAATTAATGATCGAAAGACTTTTGCTGCACGCAATTAGAAATTTTAAAGACTAAGTCTCGAAGAAGAAGCAGCTATACGTGACTGAATTCTACGTCTTCAGGCCTGAGGCTGATCTTCTCGTGTGAAGCAAGTACGTTCAATAGCTGACGAACTACTACTAAAAAAGAATAATGACAAGTCAGTCGAAGTTAATTAATCTCAGAAGTTTCTGAAACGTTATTCGAATATTAAAACAGTATATATTCCTTCGCTTAACAAAGAGCGTGCTATGACTCAGAATTACGATTAGTCAGATTCTTTAAAAGATGAGCAAAGCAGCAATACGAGCAATGACGGAATCTATTATTCAGAATGTTATTAATCTGAAAGTTCTTAAACTTAATAAAAGAAAGAAGTAAAAGATTAATCGAATCGAAGATAATTACGATACTGTAAGAATTATGAATTAAGAGATTATCGATGAAAAAAGAAAGAATTAACGAACAAAGATATAATAAAAGAAGATTAATTCTTTACTACGTTTAGCTTCTGAGCTCTTTATTTCAAAATCGTTTTTTATTCGAAAACGAGCTGTCGTAATCTCAGCTTAACAAACAAAGCTGTAAAATAAAGAGATTAATGATCTACGACGTTTAAATCCTGAGCTCTTCACTTCGGAATCAATAACAGCAAGCTCTAGTTAAAAGAAGAAGCAGCTGATAGTTAGGCTACGGGTCAGGCAGCAGGAGCAGGAGCAGGAGCAGGAGCAGGAGCAGGAGCTGAAGCAGGAGCTGAAGCAGGAGCAGGAGCAGGAGCAGGAGCAGGAGCAAAGGAACAACGGGATATCTACAAATGGTCAATTAGGGCGAGGCATGCGTATCAGAAGGGCTTCAAAGAGGTCCTATTAGCTACGTAGTTCACCTAAAACGAATCGTTGGAGCAATAATAATGAAATGTGGATTTTCAGCCCTATAGGGCTGTCCCACTGCTAGGTTTATCCCACTGCTAGGTGAACCCTTCTATATGGTTGTGAACTTCTCGCTCAAAAAAACAGATGTTTAGCTTAATCTTTTAAAAAAAGGCTTAACTTTTTGCAACCTGCGATACTACGCTCGACAGTAAGAGCAATCTTAAACATTCAAAACTCGTGATAGCTAGATAAAGTCTTTATTATTTACTTGCCATTGGCACATATCGTACGAGCTCATGGCTCATTACCAAACGCCGGTAACGCTGTGGTATCTTAAGCCTACAACGCACACTGTTCCTATCATTCCACGTCGTCACTCTGACTCCTCGTTATCCTTCCCTTTTGCTTCAAAAGATAACTCCTCTTGAAATATGTATTGGGATGGACGATGGTATCGAGATCGGCAGCTCCCCATGACCCATCTTCCTTCACCCGTCGTATGTCTGTCTTATGCGCCCACTCAAAAACTCGATTGCACGCGATGTGATACCTCTTTTTCTCTACGTCTTCCTTGACCCCTCGCAGTACGTCTCGATCACTCACGCCCGTCTGTTGCAGCAATGAGGTCAAGTTGTCAACACTGAAATGGCGATATGGGCATCCATGACTCTCGCCGCTACCCGGAGGATGTTCCGTCAGGATTTTCTGGCATGAGAAGGGGGAATAGCCTCGGCCCCGGCGGGTAGCGTCACCGCCGACATCACCATATGCGTACCGAATGTTGTATTTATATTCTTTGTTGAACTCGTCGTCCGTCTTGAACTTGAAAGACTGCCGCCAAAAGACGAGGCAGTCTTCCATGGAGAGTCCAATGCCTTTGAGGAAAAGGGTGTACTGGAGACGACCGAAATGCTTCAAATGGCTATATTTCCGTAGCGTCATATGCAGATTACGCATGCAGAGGGGGAAATGTTGGGACAAGGTGTTGATGGAAGAGACATTGATGGGCGCACCAGGCAGGGCTGTGTCCGAGTCTGAGATTGTAGAATCTGGCGTTGAGAAGTTCTTTGAGAGGTGATTAAGGATAGGCGTGAGGCGATCGTCTTCGTCAATTCGAGGTAAAGCCCGGGCGGTGAGCTGTATGCGGCCTTAGCACATCGCCCTTTTTGGGATCGAAAGTATGGGGTGATCACGTACCTCTAACCCTTGATCGAGTTTTGTGCTAAAACCGGCAAGTACCATGCTCATTTGCTCTCTTACCGGCACGTAGGCCTTGCCACCCTTTAGGAAAACTCTGCGGCTCTCTACGAGTTCTGGGACAGTCTCAAAGTCGACTTTAAACCATCCGGCTTCTTCCATTTCCTGCCGCTTTAAGCCCGGTGTCGCATTGAGGAGGTCCACCGCGAGGCTCTGCTTTTCCTCCTCTGACACGATTTCCCAGTCCAAGTTCAACGACTCAACAAAAGCCTGTCGTTCTTTGGCGTCGTCGTTTTGAAAGCGGAGCTTGAACAAGGCGCTCTCAATCCGGGCGAATCGCCGTCGTAGGTCTTCAGTGGAGGAAAAAGCAAGGCGGAGGATGAAATGCGAGTAGTGGTCTTTCTGTCGTTCTAGCTTGATTCTTTCGTCTCGATAGCCAACCGAAGACGACGTGTTCGAAGAGAGAGGAAGCCATTTTTGTAGTAGAGGTAGCATATGCGCAGTGGTCTCGGCAGGTGTTTTGTTTCGGAAAGAACATGCTTCGATCTCAGCGAGAACTATCAAGCATCAACTTAGGAGCACTTGGTAAACTATTTTCTGTTGGCCTTACTTCTCAGTCTCTCAATTGCCCATTGTTCGAATTGCTCGAGTGTAATTTCCGCCGTTGGCGGAGTTTCGTAGAGGTTCAAGCGGTGAGGATACTCTTGCTGCCTGTAAAGTGGTGTTGCAAATTGCTTTTTCTTATGATCAATGGTATTTCTCCGCTTTGGATCAATACGACTGAACTCTTGTCGGATCATTCTTTTAGACTGTGACAGCAATGGGATGAATCATGTATACAGTGGAGTACTTGCGGGGGTTTTAGTGACGCGAATATGACGCGAAACTAGGTACGCGAATTAGGATTCACGTGACTACGAATGTACAGAATACCTACGAAAAGTAAGAAAATCTCGAGGTCAAACTGTAGAATCTTTCAATTTCTAGGAAAGGTAATCAATAGCAAGTGTCCAGCACCTTGAGCGGGCATCTTTGTATCCCGCAAAGCAGACTGTGAGCAGAACGGCGAGCAGAACGAAGTAATCCAGCCGCTATTACACAATACATTTTTAATGGTCACGCAAAATCCCACATCCTTCGTGATAGGCCGTGAGGTCATCAAGATCCAATCCATGTCAAAGATGAAATGCTCGACAAAGTCAGAGCCCCACCCATCCAAGTCGAGTTACAATAGTGATACAGGTACAAGCACATCTTTAAATCTTCACGACATCAATTGTCGAATATCCACGTCGTTTCGCTGGACCCATGGTCCTTTCTCTTCCTCGGTTGCGTTGTGTAAGGCTTCCGCTCGGTTGACCGTCTCAACATCTAGATCGGTGACGTAGGACTTGCCGTCGCCCAGGCGCATGCGGACTTCGAACTCGCTGTTGAGCATCATGTCATCCTTCCAGAGACGCCGAGGCCCGTCATACACACACAACACCCTCTTCTTCATCTTCATCTTTTCCGTGGCGCAACCCCACGACGTTGGGTAATGCTTTCTCTTCTTCCGACCCTTGCTGACCAAGGGGACACCACCCTTTGATAAAGTCAAACCACGAGCTTTGCCGGCCAATGACGCACGGTTCGGTTTTGAGACGAGGTTACCACCCCCAACGTGCGAAGCGACACCTTGGGGATGTGCTGATTGTCAACATGAATTCCTAGGGTTGGACATTGTGCCCTTGCCTGAACGGGTGCTGACTTTAGATGAACCAGTCCAACTCTCGGAGCCATCGTCCTTGGTATCACCAGCAGCGTCTTCCTCACCGAACATTGAGGGTTCTTGAGGAACATGATCTGATTCCATGGGAAGCATGTGGCGTTCCAGAGTCTCCCGTACTGCTGGATCCTTGGCTATTGCCGACAGATGTTGTTCGTTGATGGCCTCGCTGGGCTCTTCCTGTTGGACGACGCGAAGGACACAGTCATCCAAGTGCTCGTAGAACTCTTGGGCATTGTTGAACATGGCCGAACAAGTCGAACATCTGCCGGTCGCGTCGGGAGAATGATCTAAGACCTTCCTAGCTGAGGCAGCAGTGGGACTCTTCTTGCGACTGTTTGGAGGAGTTTGCTCCACTCCGTGCACCGAGGTCAAATGGCGCTTAAAGACGTCGGCACGATTAAAACTCTTCTCAGCAGCTGAGCCTGATCCAGGACAGAACCCGCACACCATAGTTCCCTTGTAATGGGTCAGAGTATGTCGGTTCTTGTCGTACTTGCGAGCAAAACCCTTTTGGTGATAGTCACAAGTCACAATGGGACATTTTTCGGGCCTTTCGGACTGATGGGTAAGCATGTGGGCTTTCAGGTCCTTGAAAAGTCTGCGACAGTCGATGTTTGGACAACGGCCCCTCTCTCTACCGTCTTCGTCGAATCCAATGCTGGTGGACCGTGGGCTGTCCTGCGAGTTGCGTGAGAAACTCGAAGCAATTGAAGTTCTGCGCTCTGTTCTTTGTGGATATGGCTGGTAAGATGCAGTGTGGAGATAAGGAGACGCTGTGCCACTTCTGATCCTCGTAGATCCTGGCCGATGCGAGTTTTGGCTCGATTCATCTGATGGTACTGGGGAAGGAGGCTGGAATGTCTGTGATGGTAGATGGAAGGTATGGATTGATCCTGTTAAAGAAGCCGTGGTACCATTGTGTACAATGGGCGCGTCGAAAGGCTGGATGAGAGACGGATCTATAACAGAAGGGTGTTAGCCTCAGCCATGCTAGTCTCCAAACTACGTCGATTAGAGTGGAAGGAACATTAACAAGAAATGAACATTGGAATATCAAAGAAATCAGAGAAAGGAAGACAATCGAGGAAAACCAACAAGATGACTCGAGCGGAGCGATATATATGCCGCTGCTTTGACTAAAGAAAGGACGCTGCGATTGATTTTCACGAAATTGATTCAGAGGTACGGGAGGTAGTATTGGTCGGCCATACGGATGAAATCGGCCAGAAGATGCTGTTGGGCTTCTTTGCACATTCACGTCCGCACAAACAGCAGTAGAATGTCTACGAGGGGGGCGCTGGCGTGGAGTTGGAGGAGTAAAGCCACGCGGAGCAAAAGAAGACATGGCAGAAGCGGGCGTTGTGGGTGCCTTAAAAGAGCTCGCCGTATGTGGGATAGAAGGGCCGGGATGGGGAGAACCTTTTTTCGAGACTGCGGAGGATGGAGAAATTGATTGCGGAGAGGCAGCGATGCTACTATTGACCTCCTCAAGGATCGTGTCTATCGTAATATGATGTGCGGCCACGGAAGTGTCAAGTGCCAATTGTGCAGTTTGGAGGGCAGAAATGAGATTTTGCGAAGGTGGAGAAGACACCGCAGGAGGGTTCGAGTAACTGGTAGAAACTGATGAGGGAGAAATGTTACTGGACTTACCGACAAAAGAGTTTGGATATTTGCCGTCTTCGAACATAAGATCGTGGTCGATGTTACTCGATGGGAAGATGTCATTCCCAAAGGTATCATTGTGACACGTTCCGACCGCGATACCTAAGCCAAGGTGCGGATCGGTCCAATGTTCCTGACCTGGTAAACATTGAGTGGCATGGGAATAAGGTGACCCCACAACCGAAGACGCCGTGCTCTGACCGGACGCGCCTGAGACAGATGATACTGCTGAAGGGGGGTGCTCGTAGGATTGTGATACGGAAGGCGAGGGTGGTCCTGAAGGAGTCCATCGCCTCGGTTCCTGCCTTGCATTCCCTTTTGGTGTTTCCAGCGCGAGTTGCGAAGCTGCATGGTAGGCTGAAGATCCAGACGGGTATGCCAAGGCAGGTGGGTAAGGATCGTAGGTAGTGCTAGCGAGGTCTGAGAAATTTTGTTGCATATTGGATGTAGTTGGGGGGTTGTAATGCAGGCCGTCGAAGTCGTTGTCCCCTCTCGCATCCAACATGTCCAAGTATGAAGAGTGATCTCTCGGGAATAACACAAAGTCACTGAAGCTGTCGTGGACCAGAGCCATACCCTGAGATTGTAATTTGAGGCCGAGGGCAAAAGCAATACCTCAGAGCGATGCTTTTTGCTACCTATAATCATGTTAGAAGCAAAGCAAAGTAATAATTGAGGCACAGCTCGGGTACCTGCAGCCAATTAAGGTGGGCAAGCCGCTGAGGGAAAAGGCCTCGGGCACGAGATTCTGATACGTTCGTTCTGTTGGCCACGACCTTAACCAGGGAGCACTCTCTCCCAAGTAAAGGTACGAAGGGGAGGAAGTGCTTGCTCGAGATCGACGGTGAGAGAGAGGTGCTGATTGAGGCTTAAGGGAGTAGATTATCAGCCTTCCGAGGCAAGAGGAAGGACGAGTAAGGTTGGAGAAGAAATGGAGTATTAATGATGAAAGGTTTTTTGGAACAAGTTGGGGGCTGCGTTCGAGTATATGTGTGTTGTGAAGTGGGCGAGAGAAGAGATGATTGTTAGTGTTCCTTTGAGAACAGGCCATCCAGCATGCCTCAATCTTACCATGATACCTAGTAGTAGGAGGTATTTGACTTGACTTGACAAGCACTCGCGTTGCGCAGCCCACCCGTATGGCAAGCATCCTTGAGTGGGGGGAGGGGGGTCAGCGTTTTTTTCCTTTTTCCTTTCGGTTTAGGTTGATATTCGCTTGTGGACATGCAGGCTTGCCCTATCCATCATGCGAGCTGCAATGCATTTGACAGGGTCCCGGAATTGGAAGCATTTCCGGTAACAATAATAATTATTATAAAAATAACAATAACACTAATCACACTTACACAGTACTACCACTCTGGATTACGGAGTACTAGTACTATGGTAGGGCCCCTAAGTTTTGTTAGAACACTTTCATGAGCAGGGGACGGGAGTAGGGGTCTGACCAATCGTATCCCTAACCTTCCTAACCTTCCCCCCTGCCCTGCTCCATCGTTCTAACATAACTTAGGGGCCCTACCATAGTAGTATCGAGGTACCAGAGTACTGTGTATACTTCAAACAGTAAGAAAGATATGTAGGTAATAACAATGTATCGAGTATGGTAGCGTTTTTCAGACTCTCAGTTCTGTTGGTCCCAATTTAGTGGACGGCTGGTGCCATGTTTAGTGAAAGGGAAGATCAGATCACCGTCGCACAGTCGCATATCTTAATTTGCTTCTTGCCCGCGAAACCTCCCAAAGCTCAGGATCAATACAATTGACTGCTTGTTTCCATGACTTTCATAACTTTGCTACCTATGCTGTAATACTTCCGTATTGACTTGCAGTCGGCGAGTCCGGTGCAATGATTTATTGCAGTGAGCTATTCGTAGTCGGAAAGTGTGAGCGGTGAAGCAGTGAAAGCCGAGTAGTAAGCCTTGCAACGACTTCAGCGAAGGCAGCCTTGAGACCATTCCTCTTTCGGCGAGGATCCACTTCTTGGTGCTCGTTACGGTTAGTCATGCATCGTGGCTCATCGAATCAGCGTTCAGTATCGATCAGTAGCGATCAGTAGCGTTCAGTAGCGTTCAGTAGCGTTCAGTAGCGTTCAATGGGCGATGAGAACTCGACATGGGGTTGCAAGGCTGAGTTACTCTGCATGAAGGGACAGGGGGGAAAAGCCAAAGAATCTGCAGAGATGCCACTATTTTGGGAGTCATTCATGTCGTCCGCCGTCACAACTGGCATTCCATCAAGAAATTCGGTGCGCTTGTCGGAGCCTTACTCACCAACACACCGACGTTTTTCACAACCTCTGCAAGGCATTGTCAAGAGAGAGCGAGAGAGAGAAAGAAAGAAAGAGAGGAAGAGGGAGAGCCTCGTTCCAAAATTCATGAATCAGAGACGAATAAGCACGAAGTTACCATATGATATGTAGTAGTACTTCCTGGAACTGGAATGGACCACCCATCCCAATGATCTTCGATGGAAGCGCCGAAGATAATCCATGTACCACGTGGAAAATTGAAACATGCATTATCCTTGCCTCCATGGATCGAACCATACCCTCGGATTTCTTTCTCCAGGAACAGACTGAATAATTGGGGGCAGTAAGAGAAAGTTGCTCCCAAGTTGCCACGTGGACTGTGGAGTCTGAATGCTTCAATGATCATACTACTAATCCCAGCAGTATTTTTGGTATTCTGACCTGCTTGTAATGTAAGCGGATTATGCATCGGCTCCTGATGTGGATTGACCTCGTCGAATTCTTATCCTGAGAATTCTCCCAGTGAAATACTAGTCCGAATTCACCTCACAAATTGGTAATCAATACATCCATCTCGTCCATGTGACACCCAACACGGTCGTCGATTATTCGGTTATTCTTCCTTTTCGCTCGATCGTTAAGTCATGATGATTAATTACTTCGTGTGATTGTGTTTGATATTGATTGATGTTTCATCCTTCATCGTTTTGGACGAAGATTGCAAGTGATCGCCAGCCGATCGATCAAGAGATCAGGCCACCAGTCATTTCATGGTACTGGGTTCGGGGTCTGCATTTTGTTAGATTGTCGCCGTCGCCTTATGAACGAGGTCTGACAGGGGAACGGAAGGCTTCGGACAAGGATTCCCACATTCAGATTGCTGGGAGATGATGATGTGCTGGCTAGTATGAAGCTCCACCCAATCAACGACCGGATCTTTTCGACATCGCCCTGCGGAGTACCTTACATACCTTACCCCCCCTGATACTATGGCCATGTGTTTTAGCTGTCCCTTGTTCATCCCTCATCTCTTCCCCCCCCACCATGACCCATTCATCCTTCATCCTTCCCGTGTCGATCGTGCCTCGCCTCCAAGCGAGTGACGGTAACCCTTCTGGCGGGTCAGGAAACAAACCGCCTACGGAATACAATCCTACCCTACCCGTCATCTTGACGCATAGGGCTGACCAAGTCCCCGAAGGATGCGGCACGTAATACACGTTAATGAATTTACTGACGTTCATGCGTTTCATCCTCTCCACGGTGGGCTGCTCCTCCCGACCTTGATTTGCTAGAACCACATCAGCTATCAGGCAGTAGAGACAGTACTACGTATTTACGGCAGTGCCTAAGTGCCTCTTATCCCTTTCATGCAATGCTGCAATTCCACCCTAAGATACGACTTTGATGCAACTTACGGGACTCAGAAACAAGAATGTTTCTACCTACTGCAGGCTAACATAGAACGATTATATGAATCGGTCAACAGAGCCAAGGTTCACCGCCGGTGTTTATAATCAGTAGACGTACATTAACGTACATAACTTACATACAACAGTACCTTATACTACTCATATGTACATCGATGCAAAGCTCTCCAAGAACATGCCTCTGTGGTAGCCCTGTCCGAGTCTTGGAACTTGCCGCTGGCGGTGTCCACTCGATTGGACGCCCAATGGACTTTCCATGAGTAAAGGTACTTTGCTCCGTAATCACTCACCTTTACAGCTATAACGTTAAAGTTCAACTAAATACCCAGCCCTACTGTGAGGACGAAAACAAGAAACCCAATCAATTCCTCATACTCAACAACTGAACTCGTCAAAAATCAATACGATAAAGTAGTCAACCTACCTCTTCATCTCGTACTGCGTGTACGCCAGTCTGTTACGCTACGGAATACGTCTTGCAAACCGATTTGCGTGTGCCATTCGATACAGAATAAATCTGTAGTTTGGTTCCCCAATCATCCTACTGTGGCTCGTTGATCTTACCATTTCTAGTGAGCCCACCCTCTGTGAATGTTACTCCATCATTTCCTCATACCCAACGCTTCATCGATGGAATAGGCTGCGGTGTGCCAATTTTCTTTAGTTTTGCCTATCTAAAGTCCTCGGATTGGGCGAATCAGAATTCATCATCTAGTCCCCCAATATTCCGTTGAATCATATCCAATCGAAGCCAGAAGAGCACAGTGATCTAGATTTGACGCAACAATAATCCAATCACTCGTAGCGAGACGGTCATTGAATTTAGCACGTCTCAGCCTTGAACGGAACCGTTTGTGGCAAGCTAGCCCCTTGCTGTTGGCTTCGAACCGAGGCACGAGCCAGCCAGTCATGCCAGTCCACGGAAAACAAGGAGAAGACGTGTCTTACAGTTCACGACTGACCCGCAGCCGTAAGGCTTCGCTGCCGCAGCGCTAAATCTTTTCATATGCAAACCTGATGGCGGGTTGGGGAAGCTCTCCAGAAGATCTTTCGCGTTCCGGACATCAATGAGATCCATCTTGTGTGCCCCGCTGCGGGTCTACGGAGTTAGATTGGAGCTTCACTCCAGGCGACTACTCCTACTTGAAGCTTTCCTAATAAAGCTTGCCCGTATAGATCCTTTAGACCAGGGGCCTCTTTTGGAAGTGTGTATATGGGACCGATAGACGCAGGAGTACCAATATCTAGATCGACCCCAACTGAGATGTCTCTGTCTCTATGCCTGTCCCCCAGCTAATGCCCTGATTGTGGTCCTTGGCGCGTTTTAGCTGCAAGACCCCAAACCAAATGTTCATGAATGAAAGCTTGTCGTTGGTTGACAGGAGCTTCCTGTAATTTGGGGAGCTGGCTCATAGATTAGCGACTTCACCTCGCCAACCCCATCCGCCCGGCACACTCTCTCCCAGTCGTGTCATTCCTAAAGCCTCGCATATCCGTAGAACCACCTCCCGCACTGCCTTCACTTCCTCCACTGTACCGCCATTATTGAGCGCGCCCTTCAAATGCCCCTTCAATTGCGGATTGACCTATGGTGGCACTTAGATGTTGAATACAGTCGATTAAGTTCAAGGTATGCCCAATTTTACGTACATCTTGGGGGATCAAACCGGCCAACAGAACGTAACTACTCTCGGCAGCAGTCAAAACACTGGTGTTGGACAAAATATAACCGTACATCAACCGAGCCGTTATCCCCAGGTCTTCGGTGCCGGATCGATCCATCTGCCCCATGACCCGCTTCGATACCTTGCCATAGATTTTGTCAAAGAAAGTTTGACCGCGGTGCAAGATCGTTGATGACGGAATATCGTAGACCTCCACCGGTCGGGTAGTTGGCGAATAACCCAGCGGTTCATCGAGAAGTCCCGGCGGCGTAGCCCCTTTCAATGCGAACAAGGCATTGATCGCCTGGAGTCCACACGCCGGTCGTCAGTTTTCTCATCCGATCGTTGTTCTTCGTGGCGAGTCCACCAGGGTAGATCGATACCTTTGGTAGTCCTCCGATCGGTGCAGCTTTCACCAACGCCTCCCTCATTTTCCGGGCGATCTCCAATCGCTCATCATGCTCTGGCTTGGAGTCTGACTTTCCTCCTCCTCTTTCGATCGCATACTTAAACACCACGGGGATTTCATCCGGCCGATTCAGCACCGACAAAGTGACCCCGGTGATGAAGTACCATGAGTTGTGTGGAAGGTGCGGACATGAGCGAATCGAAGAAAGAAGTGCTGGCGATATGATGGCTGGTAGTGTGACAGGCGACATTGAAAAGATCAAGTGCAACTGTTTTCCATCCTGGGGTACAAGAAGAGCCGTATATATAATGTGCTACAGTGATACTAAAATCGAAGGAGGGGCTGGGATGTATGTGGCGCCTCGGTTGAAGGGGGGAATATGATGCAAGCGAATCTTCATATGATGATAATGTTCATTAGCTATTAGGTAGTGGATAGTAATGATAATGGCTCTATCTCTATAAGCATGATCCTTTGGTTCAAGAATGGGCATTCCTTAAAAAAGGCCCTCGTTAGTAGAAATTACATCTATTCATAATGAGGGGGTCTTTCTGCAAATCGCCTAGGGCCTCCATCCGTTAAAATCGTTCGATAAATAGATGAGATATTTTCACGAACAATTCGAATATTAATTGCTTGAGGCTGTTGTTACCAGGACAACAAAACAAGAATCAGACCTGTGGGTTGGGCGGACGTAGCATGTGCTTGTGCATGGCTCCGATTAAACACGACGTTTACTCTAACCTACTCGTCTTCAAAGACCTGCATGAATCGGGACGTAGTATCGCTCTTCCTTTCTATGGTGTATTGAGTAGATGTTATTACATATAGCAGAAACTCGTGCGAAAGCCCAATAGTCAGTACAGATCATGGCGATCCGAATGAGTCTTAGAAGATGGTGCACTCAATCGCCATTAAAAGTCGGCTTTGGCTCGTAGTTTGAATAACTGACCTTCAAAATCTTGTAATTTCAAATTGACTAGCTAGATGATTCGAAGCTGTCAATCGGGGAAGGCGATGATGTGTGACACTGTGCTATTCCTGCTAACGACCTCTTTTCCCTATAGGATAAAATATCTCAAATGAAAGAACCGGGGTGGTGGGGCAGGGAGGGTTGAAACAACAGTCCTGGAGATTCTATGTCCCCTGGATGAAGCCGCTACCCCTGAATATTAGTGAACAGAAAAGAACGGATGGACTTTGTGAGATCTTAGTTTCTAAATGGTTTTTCTCGATGGGAGTCTACCACTAATCTCATCCCATTTCTTCCGGCAAGTCGCGTTGCCGAAGTGGTACGTGCCGTCATGAAGCGAGATATACTCGGCGACTTGCTTCCACGAGATCTTCGAAGATCTTCCTACTCCGTCAGTAGAATCAATTACAGTTGATGGCTGCCGTGCCCGAACCGAGTCGGGCTTCACACTGACTTCGACTACAGCTTCACAAAGAAGTTGGATCTCGACTAGCAATTAGGGGCTGTAAAAGTGTAAGGAAGATCGGAGGGTCTGAAAACTTACATCTTTTGTATGCCATTGTGGCTTCCTCACCCGATGCTCTCTGCATTTTGTCAAGGTACGATACCTTCCACGTAGAGTAGACTCAGCCTCCTTGAAATGACCTTTGCTTCGAATCTCCCGGTAAGACATCCCAGATTGCTTCGCTTGTATCAAGAATTCATCCTTTGAGTGGCGCCGCGACTCCGGCGTGCCCGAAGCGCTCTCGATAGACCATTGATGGTCTTCTTTTGCGATACCCGGAGACCACCTCGTTGATAGCGGGCTTGATGGATAGGTACTATGACAGGTGGCACTTGATAAGCAAATCTCCATAGAAGTTGTATTTTGATGTAGAGGTATTTGCTGTGCACAGCAGTTGAAACTTCTGGAGGCATCGTCTAGGGTAGAAGATGAAAAGCGGGACGAGCCATGTCCTATCAATGACGGTGTCTCCAGATCCAGAAACCATCTGCCTACTGCCAAAGAAGGGTCCCTGACAGTGTCACATCCGGTTTGGTCTTGGCTTTCAATAAAGGGTGGCTGAAGTCCTGAACAAACTGTTAAATCAGCTTGAAATCTGTTGTCCCGAATCGGGCTGCCGATCAATGTTATTGGCGTATGTTGATAACCCTGAACCTTTGACTTGTTTGAGCTTCCAGCCTCGACGGTATAACCGCCAGCGGACCCTGTGTAGTCTCCATACAGATCTTCAGACTCCCATGAAGCTTCGCAGAGCAATGGTTGACATATCTGACTGGAGTTTTTGTGGTGAAGTAATTTGGTGTGTTTGCAGGCTTGCCACCATCCTAGTGTCACCTGAGGACTGATGCCTACAGTGCCAGTAGCACCGAGTCCAGGGGATGTCGTGAGCGAAGACCATCGATTGTCCCCTTTAGCCTGGTCTCCTTCCATCATGCTATGGTAAACTAAGTATTGCAGCTCCAAACTCAGCTCAGAAAATCCCTGAGATTTCACGTCCACTTCAGCGTGGAATGGGCCGTGCTGGTGAGAGAATGTTGTCCTGTACAAGCCCCATAGATCTGGCTCCATTATAACAATAACGGTGTCGCTGACCGGGTTCCCTATGATTGACACGCCAAGATAATACTGGGCTTAAAGATATACGGCTTCGAGGTAGAGCCCCAATCAAGGAAGAACCTTGACCGCCTAGGGTGAGCAGTTTGATCGGCGCTCCCTAAGCAAGCCTGCAAATTTCCGCTTACGGAGCATGGGATGGGGTTGGCAGGCGTAACAGGACGTACACTTCCCTCTTCCACCTTGGAACGGCAAGGATCGGTGACTGAACTCGAGGCGGTGAAGCAAAGACTGCTCAATGTCATAGAAGCTAATTATGCGAGTAGTGTGCGCCTGTACTGCAGCTGTGCGACCTGAAACCTAGGCTCAACAGCCAAGGGATCTTGCAGCGGGCGGTTATGGTCAAAGCTCCTCTCTCGGCTTGGTGCTATTAAGTTAGCAGTCCAGGCAAAACGTGCACCGAGTGGAGTCGGTGCGTTACATAGATCCCAACTTCTTAAACTTAAATAGCAATTTTCGACAAACTCAAGTCTCATAAGATGTCAGTGCGCTGAGAAGGATGGAATGCTGATGTAGATAATGGGAATTTATTAGTTTAGTTTGGTAAGAAAACCTGACAAGATATGAGAAAGGGATAAAATGTAGGTAGTTTTCAGGAGTGCCAGGAGCCAAACCTGGCTCCGGGTGAGCATGACCAAGCCCTTTCTATGACCACAATACAAAGCGAAAGTCCTTCATCATCAGCAGAAGTTGACGTAAGGAGGTGGCAAGGTGGATGGAAGTACCATTTACTCCCAGAAAAGATGATTGATATGCTCCAAAATGGTTTCATTGTAACCATGGCGTTCTTTCCATGTTCAGAATCATTTCCACCTGCACACCTTGGTGCCGTGCAGACCATAATAATATCATGATTTTTGATATATCGGGTCCTTTTCAAACCACCTCGCCACCTCATTTCTTAGTGAGGGTCAAATCCCCGCTCGAAAGGTGACTACCTCTAAAGGGGAAGCGGCTTCGTGCGATAGTCCGGTCAGAAATTGCCATCGATTCAGCGCTACCTTATGCGTGGTTACCCGACTAACCTTCAAACGATGAACAATTAATAAAGCTACCAGGAAAGTTTGTTCGACATTTCGAAAAGAGCAAACTTCAATCCCTGTACGAGCAAACTACCGTTCAATCGAGAATTCTGCAATCTTAGATAAGAATAGCTCGGTCGTCGTGTGCAAAGTAAAAGCACCTTTGCTTGCGTCACATTGCAATAGAAGTATACACTGTCCTGTTGTTCAGTTACGTCAAGCCGGGCGTTTGGATTGAGATCATGGAGGATTCGCTCCACTTAAGCAAGGCTTGTTTGTCCGACTAGGCTCGCATAGCAATGAGTCGATATTTAACGTTCTTAGCCAGTACAGAGGCAGATGTGTTCATAATAGACAGCACTGTGTTACAGAGACACAATGCGTAAGGTTTCGTGGTCAACGCGGTTTTTCTAAATAGTAGCGATTAATTAGATCCGAGACATACTTACTGCTTCTCCTATTCCGCAACGATGTTCTCCTAGAATCCTAGCCAGAACATGCCGCACAACCCGGCAAAGCTAACCGAGTGCAGGAGCAGCTGCATACGACGATTACCAAGGTCGATCTTCGTTGCAAGACTAAAGCAGAGACCGCGCGTTATAACGTTACCGGGTTTTCAGACATTTTTTGCTGGAAATTCGACGCTCCAGGGAGATGAGTTCGCTGTACTCCCTGTAGCTATGGCTTTTCATGTACTAGGATTTCGGATTTTGTCGGCAGAGGTGTTGGATACTCCCGTATGTATATGACATAGACGGAACTCTGGTGGATGATTCTTGAGTGACCAGGAGACCAAGTGATTTTCGGCGGGTGTGCGTCCTAACCTGCTGACTTAAGGAAACTGACGATCTTTTACTGCGGCTGAGATGCCGTAGGCGACACCCCCTACGAAAAGTAAAGCGTTGAATATGGAAAGCATATAGAAGGGAGCCACAGGGGATGTGCTGTCGAATAGGTATCCGCCTAATTTAGTCAGTAGTAGGATTCCGAAACCACCAGCAAGAGAGTATATGCCAGCTATGGAACCCTTCAAATGATGACGAGATCTGGAAGCCACAGGCTTGGCTTGAAGTAGTCCTCTCGTTTCTTCCACGTTGGTCGTATCCAATTGAGACGGACTTCTTGGCGTAGGGAACACATTTGGAATAACCCTGGCATTTGTCCTTGTGGAGCCGTAGCTATCATCGGTGCCTTGGTCTAAATTTTGAGCCTCGGCCGAGTCAGCAACTGGTGTTGGCTCCAGTACAGCGCGTCCCACGAGACCCAAACTACACACTATAGCACCAATCTGACTAATACCTAGCAGCCCTACGATAACGAAAATCCACGGGCTGCCGTGGACCCCAGTTGGCTCCGGACTTCGGAGCAGGGCTAACGCAGAATAACCAAAGACACCTGCTAGTGCTGCGACCAGGAGAGGGATATTATAGCGACGATATCGATCCCCCAAATAACCAAACACAGGCGCGAATAACAGCGCCACGAGCTGAGAGATGCCAGTGAGCTCAGCAGCGAGGATATATGCTCTTCGGCATTGCTCTTTAATGTCTTCGGGCCCGCCTGCGGAATCATCGCAAAGACCTGTTGAGATGAAGTGTGCGTTGACGAACAATGGAATGAACAGTGAAATTCCGACCGATGATGCACGTGCAACAAATCCACCAATGTAGCTTAGACCTAGAAGAGGGTCCCGGTAACCAAGCCCAACAGCTTTGAGCAATAAAGTAAAGGAGGATAAGCCACCGCCGGTGCCATAGATCCTGTCTCCGGATATTCGACCCTTCAGAAGAGCACGTAATCCCTTGTTCTCCTCGCCAAGAAGGTTTCGCAAACCCCAAGAACATGCCACCGATACTGCCAGTGCTATAGCCCCCACTATATAGTACGCATCGGCCACTGCTTGACCGGGTCCCACGCCTGCTTTTTGGAACCGGGCTGGCAAGGGAAGAAAAAGTCCCAGTGCTACAAGAGCACCACAGC
>JAABUO010002013.1_pt1 | contig 25336 bp, 26 predicted proteins | sample 5559291 | NCBI WGS metagenome assembly JAABUO01 (sample SAMN10711878, study PRJNA513372) | rock metagenome | isolation source: Antarctica rocks | place: Antarctica: Victoria Land, Finger Mt sud
CATATCCAAATGCTGCAGCACATGCTGGTGAAGCAAATTGCGGGTGATGAAGAGTGGACTGTCATCAGCAACATAGGGACACCTCAGGCAAGGGCAGGCTAGCAGTTTCAAATTGACAAAGGGATCTCAAGCACAACTCGCTGTACCGTAACGCATGCTGTACTACAACAGAGACTGCTCACCTTGCTGCAACATCCTTTCCCTGAGCTGGTGGACCTCCTCAAGTTCTGCCAAGATCCTCTGGTGCTCAAGGGCATTTTCGTCTGTCTCAGCCAATTTCCGGCCCGCGGGTTGGCTTTCAGCGGAAAGCAGCCGGTGGCTTTCGGTGCAAACAATTGCCGTCGCCAGTAACAACACGCACCATTGAAGCTTGTTCATAATGTCGCTCTGCAGAGCAGTCAACAGCGTTGACGGTCAAGGCCTGTAGTAGGGCCGATCTTACCTCAACATTCGCGTAGTGAATTGCGCAACAAGTCTTTTTGGTGCAATAACAAGATGAAGCACTTGTCAGCAGTGTCCATGCAGTGTCGTGGCAACAAACAGTTCCAACTGACAAGCGAGAATTGTGCAGAAGTGAGCGTCGGCGGCCAGCACCGCACGAGATTAGCAAGGCTTCACAGGGCCAACAACAGTTGACACAAGTCTTGGCAAGCGATCTCGCAACGATGAGAGGCACAAACACAGAAGCACATGCATAATATTTTCGCAGGTGGCATTCACGATTTCGCTCGCAATCGTAACACACCTTCTGGAAGAAACAATGTGCTGTATTTATGTCGTCTGAAAGCTGCAGCAGGCGATGTTTGATCAGTTGCGCCGGGTGTGTTTTGACTTTCTGAGCTGCTGAAGTCGACTGCACTCGGCTTAATATTAAATATCCACCGGCAGTACTTTAGGCTTTCAGCTTGTGGTAGTAAATATGACTAAGCTCATCCAGGTAGACTGTCAGCTCGCACCTCACATCAACACCAGCTCCTGTTGCACTAAACATACTGCAGGCAGGATTTAGCTTGTTGGCTTTTGTCTACGACACCATCTAGTCTTTGCTGTCTATGCCACATGGAACTGAATGGTCTGCAGAGTGAAGTTGATGTCATTCATGTTGGCGTAAGGTCTATGTTTGATCAGCTGTACCATTAAACCATTTCAACGGTACCGCAAAGTGACCTCACACCAAGCGCCTTTTGGGCCAGCTCCAAACTTTCCAAGCCCGTGTGCCTCCAGGCCAATGCATCGGTAGCCTACCGATGCTTTACGGTAAAGCAGCCATACAGCAGGCAACAGAGAATGTCAACGCAAGGAACAGAGTAGCCACGCATGGCAGGAGAAAGGCTGTGACAAAGGGCTTGACAGTTCAGCACAGGCTGGCTGCCGTGACCGATGCAGACATGTAGTGCCACTGTGCTGCAATCTGCATCAGGAGGTCGAAGCATGTGTTTGCAGTCAAGAAACAACCGGATCCAAGTGTTTTTGAGCCTCACTGTCACTGCCTTTTAAGACCATGATGGGGCAGAGCATCAATTTATGTTTCTCAGCGTTTCCCTGCAGCACTCCAGCAGTATCAAATTAATGGTAAGTGAGCAAATACAATCTACAATGTCCGCAGGGGGCCGCCGCCTTCAGCTGCCAGATGCGCTTTGGTGTGACAGCAGCAGCAGCTGCTGTTGTTTTGCCCAATGGTGCTCCAACAGGAGTCATCTGCCAATGAACATGACAGCAGCCTTCAACACGCCAGAAGAGGTCACCTGCTCAGAGGGAGACATGCAACTGCGCTGAACATTGTGTACTTTCTGGCTACAGCCGGGCAGCCATCGGACACGCCAAAGCAGGCGTTGAAGACCATGCATCCCTGGACATGCAGTGACCTGTCCCCTCATGCAGGAACGTCAGCCGGCATTGCTGGTATTGCCAAAATGGGATGTTTTGCAGCATGCAAAGTGGTTCAAGCCATGCTCTTGATCAGAGCGGCCTTCCTGTATTTGATGGGGTTAGTGAACAAGGACAGCCAGGTAAGGAATACCTGGCTTGCATACTTGTGCCTATGTAAGCCAGGTGCACATGTCTATATAGATGATCATACATGCAGAAGTGGGACGATGTACTGACATTGCTATATTGTCAATGGATATGTGCCGATGTGCTCTTTTGAGTGATTGTTGTCAACTAATGTAGCTGTGGCATGCATCCCTTCACCTGCACATCGCTGAGCACATCTGATGTGTGCTCAACTCAGCAGAGCAGATGCCTGATGGCTTCCACTCCCTTTACATCGTGCATGTTCAGACTCTAGGTACGCATTCCACCATGTGTAAACAATGGACGGCCAGGCACAGGATGTCAGCAGATGTTTGCCTTCCAACAAGCTCAAATCATCCCTGTCTGCTCTCAATGTCACATATTGGCGCACATCCAGCCAGACATTTTGTTCTCCAATAATGATGGGCTGGCTGGCTGAATTGGAGAAATTTGCTCAGGGCTATTGATGATGTTTAATATGCTGTGACTACCACGCTTCGTAGCTTCGCCATGTTCGCTGCTGCTCATATTTGACAAGCTGTGCGGGGCATTTGTATGCCGACGCGTATGCAACGTTGAGCCACTATCGTTTGTGAAGCCACTGGCCCGGCCCATGCTTAAAGCTCACTCGAGGAGCATGAAAGCGCTTGCGAGCCTTGAAACTCGACTGCAACCCACTAGACACATGTCTAGCTCATTGTGCATTTTCGCTGCCAGGCCGTTTTCTGGATCCGCCTGCAAGCAAAGCTGCAATAGTCGTCAACTTACCTGCTCTTCCGCGTCCCTGGAGCTTCAGCAGATTGCCGTCTCAGCCAGGCTGAACAGCATGCACGGCCCCTTGCCTCAGCAGTAAGCCCTTCAATGTCAAGCCACCAGACAGAACCTGTGCTGAACCTCAGCTTGGTCATACTTCACTGCAGTCCAGAGGATGTTGGTCAACCAATTGACACTGTACTTCATCCAGGGCTTCAGCTCATGCAGCAGCATTTGACGCTCAGCAGCAGAAAATTGACACTGGTAGTCCCCAGGAGCATAGATGCTGTCTTGGACATGTACATTGCCAGAAGTAAGCTGCCTGAGACTTGCTGTCCTCGCTGGACCTGCTGCGCAGAACCTACCCAGTGTGTACATGAAATGGCAGTGTGAATGACTCACATGACAGTAAGCGTATCAGTAAATCACAAAACAGCAAGTCATGCTTTGGTAGCTGACGTCTTACACAACCTGATATCTCATCAGCACAGACCTGTGACACATACCTGAGCACCGTGTGTGATTGTCAGATCAGGGTGACCGGGATCCCTACTGGTGCCGGCCTTGGCCATCAGCCATAGCTCTGGCACAGCTCATCCTGCAGCAGCCTGAGCTTGTCAAAGGCAAGAGGGTGTGTGACATTGGGTGCGGCCTTGGACTGGCAGGCATAGCTGCTGCTCTCTCAGGTTAGCCATTCAAACACTCATCCTGGCATTTGCAGCTAATTGACTCACACTGACATTGGCAGGCCAGCTGCCAAAACATAAGTTTTTCATGACTGCACGCAGCCCACCGGTCTACAACATGTGTGCGCACTAAATGATAGCACCAGCCCCAAAGCACCCTGTCATCACGGTATAGGTGCTTTGCTGTTTTTGTCATGCTCAAAGGCTGGTGTCCCTGAGGTCCTGAGGCGTAAGCGCCAAGCATGTTACAGAACAGTATTCTCCTGCAAGCAAGTTTTGCAATGTGGACAGCAGCAGCTGACAGATCTGCAAAGCTGTGTCAGGTTGCCAAGACAGCAGCCACAATTGCAGGATTGACTTCTCACTAAAATTTGGTCCCACAGCTGATGAAGCTATGCCAGTTGCTGTACCATCAAGCCCTCAGCTTTCACATGCACTTACAGTAGGTTGCTTGCAATCTGTTCTATTCCAACACAATCAGCACATGCTTTGTTTAGGAGCCAAGGAGGTAGTGATGTTGGACAGAGAGCCCATTGCTCTGCAGTGCTCTCTGCTCAGTGCCCAGGCCTGCGGCGTGGTGTCTGTCCAAGACTACACACGGCATGCAGAGCCTGACGCGGCTTCCAGCAGTCAGCATCAGTCACTTCCCTCCCAACCTGGCTCAGACGTTGCACAAGACAGCACCAGTGGGGATGCAGCTCCAGACTGCCAGTCAACTACTAATCAGCAGGCGTCAATTTCTCAGGTCTGTCAAGCCTTATCCTCCAACATGTATGCTGAATCACTGAATGTAAGGTACCCCAGCTTTACGATCTAGGAACTGAACCATAGAAGACTGGCACCCCCTGCCCTGTGCATGAGCTCTATACAGAGATAGGTGAAGACAATCTGAAAGCAGCATGTAGAGTGCCAAGCTGCTGGAAACGAGGAGCTTCATGTTGCACTGAGCGCTCACATGCAAGCACATGCAGCGCATCACAGCTTGCTGTAAGCGTCCAGATCTTGCTGAACACACACCAGCTGGAGAAAGAGAAGAACACCTCAAGCAAATCCATATCCCTCTGCAGTCATGCCATGCGGAAACCCAGCTCACACTGTGATGTATGCATTGCATCTTTCTGTACACACCTGTGTCTTGCTGTACGCAACTACATGTTGCTGTTTGCCATCAAAGCCTGTGGCATGTTTGTGCAAGATGATGATTGCCTGTATGACCCCAGGTCAGCGCCCAGCACTTTGATTGGGGTGACCCGAGCTGTCAAGGCAATTATGATGTTGCACTCGCGTGTGATGTCCTCTATGAGCCATACTCAGTGGAGCCAGTTGCAACCATCACACCACGGCTTCTGAATCACAGAACAGGCAGGCTTCTGTTGGCAGATCCCTCCCATAGGACAAAGGATAACAGGTAACCTTGTATGGCCCACAATTATGACGGTACCTTCAGCTTGTCTCAGTATGCCTCACCCTCTAGCATGTCTTTGGTGATGCCAAAAGGGCAACGTCGCTTCTGTTTCTGTACGTTCATCTTGGCGTGGCGTTACTCAGGTGCAGCTCACCATACAGCGCTCTCAGTTACAGCATGTACTGAGAAGTATGAGATTCTCTGCACATGCTTGCGGTATGCATCAATGTCTGTCTGTACTATGTGCAGGGACAGGTTTCTGCAGTTATTAGGTGGGCAGCCCAAGTCTGCCATGCTGCTGCAAGAAAGCTCAGAGGTCACAATTCGGATGGATGAGCAAGACAGCCTAGTGCAATTGCAGTTGCTGCGCATGAAACAAGGCAAGGAGACAGTTGGTCTCAAGCTCAGCGTCCCTAGCCAGGATTGACGTTGTGTCTCTTTCAACCAATAGCTGAAGATTCAAGGCTGATTGCTTCACCAGCATGTATACCTATGTTCTGCTCTTGGACGCAACCTCGTTGCCCAATTACTGTAGTGAAAAGGAATTGTCAAAAGCAGCAGCAACTCTGGGCATTGTCCTGCAATGCAGCACCGCAGAAACACTGTGCATGACAAGCATTGCTGCTTCATGAGGTGTGTGAGGAGCAGTCACCATGATAGCAATGACCTGACTTGTGCGTTGAATGAAGAAATGTGTATTGTGCATTTTGTTCTGGTGCCTACTTACAGCAGACATGAATGTGGGTGCTTAGACGCATGCCGTTTGACGTCAAGATGTGGTAGCTTCCCACATTGTAAGTCATAGCGTCAGTAACAACATACGCCAAGTGAGGAAGTGACACGCTTCAGGTTGCAACTGCTGCAACAGATGGCCTGGTACGTGCGATAATAACCTGCATGCTGAGTCAATCAATCGAATGTGTCTGAGCTTCGGTTGAGCCAAGGAGCACAGTTCAAAGCAGTCAACAGGAGTGGCAAAATCAGTCTGATGACCTGCAAGGTGTTTGCCATAAAGGGTGTGTAGCACAAACTCTGCTGTGTAGCAAATATGCTATAGTGCTAGGCTGTCTGGTATAATCACCTACATGCAGCCTGCTGCGCTTGAGCTGTCAAAACGCCAAGTCTTTCTTGTGGGTCTGAGTCGAAGGGTAGCACTAGCTGCAGATCACTGACTGGATTGACTGCAAGTCAGAAATGGATGAACGCTTGTGTAAATGCATGTGCTCTAGTATGTGAAGTAGTCAGCACAAACTGACTAGGCTGCAGGCTTGGCTGAGTACAGAGGTGATGTGTTGTAAAAGTCATTTGCGCCAGCTGCCATGAACTCCTCAAAGCTGGAGTACTTAGGTTGCCAATCTAGAGCTTCCCGTGTTTGGCAGTTGGACATCATCTTGCCCTTTTTGCTAGTTTCTTGGCCTGTGAAATCTACTGAACCTGAGAATTTGCCCGACGTCAGACATGCATCAATCATCTCCTGCATCACACAAGCAACAGATGCTTTGCACATGTCAGCTTTGATTGATGCTGCGTGCAGTACACAATGCTTGGAGCCAAAACCACTATGCAAGGTAAATGCAGAGACAGCATTTGAAAGTGGCATTGGGGCCCATGGCGCAGGAGTCAATCACAAGTGCATTGTATGAGACACAGCTTTTGTTTCAGACAAAAGTGTGTACCTGAAATGTGAGAGGCGCAGCATCTGCTCCCACAAACACTCTGCCTTGACACTCTCTGCCACTCTGCAGCGCCTGTACATGCATCTACGGTAGTCAAGCATCTGCAGATTGCTCTTTGTGACCATGTTATGCATCAGTGGATGGGCCAGATGATTTCTGTTGACTTTGTCATGCACTTGTGGTGACATGAGCAGGGACTGAGATCATTGCATATGAGTTCAAGCAATGAGCCAGCCAGGCCTGCTGCATGAGATTTCACCATCTTTTCACACCTCGGGTTCAGGATTTGAACATAACTTAGCATTTAATCTAGAAATCTGCATGCTGCTGATTGTGCTGGATTCTGAGCTGGGCACATTCTGCCCCAGCAGCAGCCATTCATTTATTCAAGCATGCATGGATTCATTTGTTCGCTCAAGCATTCAAGTGTGTCTTTCCCCAGGGTCAGGTCAGTACAGTTGAGTCCAGTCCTGAGACTCCCCATAAAGTTCCCTGATTTGGCAGTAAGTGTATCAAGAACAACACCAGTCACAGAGACATACAAACTTGAGCTCACCGCTACGCAAACACTGGCTGCATCTTCATAGTGTATCAGGTTGACAGTGTAGCCGCCCCATCGCGCCACCTGTCCCTGCCTCAGGAAGAACGTATGCGCACCCCTGCAGTCATTTCCACTATCATGCTGCTTTCTCAAATGCCCATGTACCACTCATGACCGTCTCACCTATGCACACAATGCATTTGACGCGACGCATGCAGGATCTGCCTGATCTGCTTCCGAGCTTCACGTTGTGATGTGGACACTTGCTGCATATGTTATACTGTTGTATGTATGCTATGAGCAACAGATACATCCGACGGTTACAACAAACACATGTCTCCTGACCCAAGGACATGCTTGTAATGCATCTGAAAGGAAGCTGCAGCATGTAGTCACCTGCCAGCATGATACAGGCCAGCCAGTCTAATGGCGATGCCTCCAGCTTTCAAGATAGCTTCTTCAGCTCCTAGCAGTCTGCAACCCAGCACAAGAAAGTAGACTCGAAATGAATAAGGTGCACGTCAAATTCAGCATGGTCCATGTCTAGAGGACCTTTCTGACAAGGGCACAATGCTCAATATCATGTGCTAAGGTTTACTGCCCATGTCTTGCCTCACAACATCCATGGCAACAGGCACATGTTGGATGCCGCAATCATCTCCCTCTGTGTTCATGAAAACCCAGGTCTGAATTCACAAATGACAAATGGCAAATGGTAAATGGTAAATGGCAAATGGCAAATACTCTCCCTGACTCACCTGTCTGTGCGGTCATTTGAGCCTCTGTCTGCAATCTTGCAGTCTTCATTGCAGTGCGAGCCATCATCAACTTCATAAAGCCCTGCGCTAGATGTGAATACTAAAGCTCCTGTCCCATCCCACAGCTTAGCAGCTTCTGCAACCTGCGTGGCACACACACTAGTCTGACAAAGTGATTGGTTTTTTTGAAACTCTACATTGTTTTTTGACACTTGCTGGCAGCCAATGCACTGATCACTTCAAGCAGACCAATCATCAGACTGCATGGGAAGGAGGTACGAGACAAGCAGTAGCAAGGTTAGTGACCAAGCTTGAGGTCAAGGGACTGAGGAACACAAGAAGCAGGCAGCAAGTGCATGCTTTGCAGTTTGTCTTTTCTCACATGGTGCGCAACTTCAAACTGAGAGATGTAATATCTGGTGTGGCCTGGTCATGTGAACACATGTTTGCTATTCCACTCATTGGTGTGCAATATATTGGCAGAGTGATGAGATGTTGGGGGGATCTTTTGACATCCAAGCAAAACACAGCAGTTGCCTAATTATGGCCCCTGGGATATGTTGCACAGCGGCTGTCTATCTACAGCCAAAGGACTGTGTAGACACTGCATAGCAAACTTGCAACTTCCTGCATGTTTTATGCAATGTCTACATCAGAGACTTCTGACATTCATGCAGGCATGCAGCAATTGCAGATCTAGTTGTAAGCTTATGCATGCAGATCTGAGAATTAACTCCCTCTGCACTCAGGCAATGGTTGCAAAGCACAAGCTGGTAGAAGTAACTTTGCTGCACAGTCACCGTTGCAAGGTGCAATTACAAGCAACAACAGGAGAAACTGTCAGTCTGTGCATGCACAGCTTCTGGACACATTGTCAAGCAATCCAGAACACTGATCATAAGTCCAGCTGGCCACATGCGCACTGGGTCAGGCATGGGAACAGGATAGTATACAAAATTTGAGTACTGAAGATGGCTGTACCTCTGCTGGGTAGTCTGAGCTGCCAGATGGAGGAGCTGAGAATAGCACGTATGGAAACTGCCTGCTGTCACTCTCCACTTTTGTTCTGGGCTGAATTCGCATTTGCCGCAATCTGCATAGGTACTTGACTAAGTTGCTGACACTATTTGTTCATCAAAGCAATTGCTTGTTAAATGTGATGTAGTACCTGTCATGATTGGTTGTGCTATTGGTTTGCCCAGTGACAGTGGCAGTGGAGTGTTGTTGTTGCCAAAGCATCCCTACATAACTCCCTAGCACGCCAGGACCAACAACGAGCAAGTCATCGCTGTTTGCATGTTCCCCATTTGCAGGCTCACGGTTGGCTTTGACGCTCATGCTGCGGCCGCGCACAAGCTGTGTAGCGCTGAGACTTCCCCTTTGTGACCTCGCCCAAGCGTGAGAAACTGGCTTCGTGCTCTGCGAACACTGGTGCTGGGAGTGAAACACGACGCAGCTTGGATAAGTTGATGTGACAGACCGATGAAATGATTGTCGAGCCGCTAAACGAGGAGATCGACAGCCTAAGAGGCCTGTCATGAAACGCGACAGAAGCGCTGTTTGAGCGATTTCGGTCACTGGGTACACAGCTGAAGTACGTCGACCTCGAGTTTGCGCTTGGCCGTTCAGAGGCAACAGCAGCTTTGGCTCGGACCAATTCGACACCGGCACCGGCAAAATGTTTGACTCAGACTTATCTCGTGCTATGACTAAGCAGGCGTTTCGGCGCACGGCGCTCGGCCGTGCGTCCACGCTCCTCGCGTCAAGGCTCCCCAGGCTCACGTCTGGGGACGAAAGCAAGCAGGCGTTTCAGGTAGGCTTCAACCAATTATTGCAACATGCCTTTGCGAAGGTGTCGTACAGTTGGCGTCAATTGCACGGCCAACTCAGCTGTTGCACTGCATAAGACGCGTGCTTTCTGAAGGCTGAAGCAAGGCTGTATCGCTGGACAATGCCACAGCCACAGGTTGGCTGATCAAAAGTCGTAATGTTTCTTTCTCCCTCATCACTGCTGCGGCATAACATGGAGATGCATGTATTCAAATGTGCAAGCCTGTACATAAACAGTATTGTGCAACAGGTGGCAAGTTGCCTTGGTTTTTGGCCGCCTTGAAAAGCGGAGCTGCTGACCAATGTTCTTGAGTTTGAATGTAGCGCACCCTCAAAAGGTCTCGTTGATACTTGCTTTTTCTGCTCATCTTTGAGGAGCCCCTTGTCAGGCTTCTCATCCACTGTACCTGCGCAGAAGGAGCCACATTTGTGCATGTGCAAGCAAAAAACATGTCTTTCAGAACAACACAGCATGTGTGTTGTTTGAATTTATTTGTAAAATTACGGTCTGTAGTTACGATGATTGCAAACAGAAGGCGAGCTTGCAGCCGTTTTTTCGGCCCGCAGGGCCGTTGCTTGTTCCTGCCAGCCTGTTCAGTTCAGAAAATTTTGTCGAGCGAGCAAGCTACTAATGGACAGTCATTTTGCATGTGGTAGATTTGGACACCTGTCTCTCCCTCCATGACAAATTTGTCTGCCGTTACGCTCTCAAAACAAGCGATCTTACCTTGGTACGCCATCGCCTCGTCCGGCACGAACGCCTTCGATGCGCTAATCAGATACCAAGCGGCTTTTCAAAAGGCCAATGTGGCTTTAACATAATGTTCGACTGCACTGCCGCTGTTCGTTGATTGCAAACATCTTGCTGGTCCTGACTGCGGTCTCACGCGCGGCTGGACGCAAGAGCTGACGGAGGTGCGCACCACAGTTACCGGCCCTTGAGACGGCACACGCCCAAACGCCAAGGAGAAAGAGTTCGCACGGTGGTGTAGGTAGAGAATTCGTTATTGAAACCTTGGAGCTGCCGTAGATCTGCAGAGCTGCAGCTGTGCAAAGCTTGTAGTGAGTACTGAGCGTACAAGTGCGCGAGGGTGTGAATAGCTGCTTTGCGCTGCTAGTTTCCTTTGGCCAGCGTATGTCACGACCGCGCTCGCATGTCAAGCAGACGAAATGAAACTACAACGTTGGCGCTGCAAAATGCACTGGGGTAGCATCAGCAAGCCTTGCAAGCCGTACTTTCTTGTGCAGGTGCTGCTTTACTTTGTGGCGTTGGCTTCTGCGCACGCTGAACAGCCATGCCAGGATACGGGTGGGTGCCCTGAGTCATGCACGCACACACGAGACTCAAGCTGGCCTCGACAGTGTTGCTGGCAACTGTGCTTACCTGCCTGATATCCGCATACGCAATTGGCAAGGCCCAATTTATCCCAGGGCCAGCAGGGCAGCTCGACAGAACGCCCACAGAAAGCCAGAAGGCGGGACTGACCAGGAACTTGGTCTACTTTAATGATGAAAGCTTCCAAAGGCAGCTAGGTTGCGCAACAGCAGTCAGGAATGATGAGCAGCTCAACTACACATGTTTTTATCGCAAAGCAAGCAAGGCCGCAAGACTGGCATCCATGCCAACAGATGCAAGCTTGCTTGAAGCTGACAGCATGTGCTCAGCCATTTATAAGCCCATATCAGCAGATTATGGTAGGCCTTGGTGTGTGCGGCAGACCAAGTTGGACAGTGCATTGGCAAGGGTATCAGCTGCTGATAAGATACACTTTTCAGGGACGACACTTCTCATGGGGAGGCTATCAGGCCCCAACCCCACACATCAGCTAAACATCCACTTTTACTACATTTACATTTGGATGAAGCAGACAGGAATCAAGATGGGAGAGCTTAACCTCATCATAGACTGTTCCGAATCTCATGATTGGATTGGACCATATGGGCTAGGTCTGGCAAAAGCTTTTGGTACTTTGACATTTCTGCAGGATCTTCCTAAAGTCAGTACGTTTGACAAAATCAGATTTTCACTGCCAGGTGGGTTCCCATTTGATATACACTACTATGAAATTGACAAGAGTCTAGACTGCAATTTTGTTGAGCTAGCGTGGGGAGTGAAGCACAGGTATGGCATAGACTCTAGTCAGAGTGCTGACCCCAAGCGCATTGTTGTTGCCCAGCGCAGAAGTACAGAAAGCCGGCGCATGAACAATGTGTCTGACTTGCTTGTAGCTCTGATGGATCGCGGCTTCAACGCTACTGTGGTGACTTTTGGTGACTTGTCTTTTGCTGATCAGCTCCATGCCGTATCTGATGCAGCAGTGTTGGTTGGGGTAACTGGTTCAGACTTAGTCAATCTTGTCTTTCTGCCATCAAACGCAGCAGTTGTTGAAGTGTTTCCAGTGGTTCAAGGGCAGCAAGTCTTCACCCCAGAGCTCTGGCATTTGGCTCAAATGACAGGTAAGCAGCATTTGAAGTATGTCTCACCTTACAACAGTACAATACTAGCAAATGACAAAAGTGAAGTAAGTGACAGACCAGTGCATCAAGTGAATGCAACAGATGTACAAGTGCCTAGTTTGCTGGCACTGATTGAATCAGCTGCACTCATGGCAGAGAACAGTATCAGGACAAGAGTCACACTAGAAGCAAATGCATTCAGCATGAAGTGTACAACATCAAACAATGAGTGGTATTCGCGTAACTTCCAGGAGCAGTTGTAAGCAAAAGACTCAGGCTGACGCAGGCAAATGTCCTGTTGCAAATGCATCCTTGCGTATTGCAGTGTTCAGCAGGCAATGCTGAATATTGCTGCAGATTCTTCAAACACAGCAGCTATTGCTTCAGCAAATCAAACTTGCTGAGCTGTTTTTTGGTGACATGCAGCTTGTGTGCTGTTCGTGTCGAACCTTACCCTGCATTGTAAACATGCCTACCAGACATGGAGATTGTGGTTCCACTGTGTGCTTGTCACCTTTCTTAGCAGGTGTTAAGCTTGCCTGCCATATGAGCTGGGGGATTCCACATGCGTAGTATACCCTTCTGAGGCACCAAGGTGTGCATTGCACTGCGTCAACTATGCTGTGGGTCAAGTCGCAAACTTTACACTTTGAAATCACATTCATCATCCGAAGCTTGTTATTCCCAAAAAACCACACCAACTCGTCACTGTTGGTGTGAACAGCACTGTAGAGAGAGCAAAGCCTGCGCAGGTACAATAAGAAGGTGTGTACGCACAGCATCATAATCCAACCTAGTCCATGACCATAATCAACTCAGAACGAAGCCACTTTAACGCATCACACCATCCATGCGGTGCTTACCATATCTATTTCCAAAGAATGTAGAAAAGCTACGCTCTCACTGTTCCTCATTTGTTGTAGCTAACCCCACAAAATTTCTCTGCCAGTCAGAGCCACCCATTATGCCATCCTACTGTATATATTTTGCAGGTACCTTGCTAAGCTTCTGTTGCAGTGGTCAAAGTGCCAAAGCAATTGTAAGAAAGCCAGAAGGCTTGGCCATGCTATGTCTATCAAAAGTCACAGTGTCCTCTCCTGAAACGCATACGCTCTAGAAGACTTGCCTGGTCAACAACAGCTAACCTGACAGCAGTGTTTACACAAATAACACAACATACAAACTTTGCCGGGTCATGTCACCACAGTCAGAACCATACTGCGCATGCAGCTATATGTCAGATTGAATTAAGCAATATCAAACGCTGGGAGGAGAAAGCTGTCAAATGTTGTTGACTGCCTGCGTGTTTTCTCTGTCAGACCAGTAGCCTAGATGCCGCCCTTCAAGCTCCGCCCAAAGGGCAGGTCTTGAAAGGGAACAACGACCAGCTCCCCCATCAAAGACTCTTTGGCGCCAAGACTGGTCAGAAGGAAAGGAAAGGCAAAAATGCATCTGGGAGGGCGGAGGCGGGAACAGGTGAATCACATAAGCTGCGGAACCAACTGATCCGGGTCGATCCAGATCTAGGATCCAGGCTTGTCCCTGTTGACTGCAGCCAAGGCAGCAGCAAACACCTCTGAGTCCACCAGTTTGCTTCTGGCTCGCACCATGTTGGCCTCTTTGTGCAGGCCGCTCAACAAGATAGAGTTCTTGGACACGCGCCGCCGCACGCTGAAGTCTGTGACCAGCGACATGTGGTCGCTCTGCCACTCAGGGGAGGGAAGACCGCAGTATAGATGCTCCAGGGGGGGAGGAACCAGGGTCTTGGTGGGCAGCAACGTGGTGCCCTTATCAGCCTGCATGCATCACACAGGTTCAGACACTACAGACGCTACACACATTCAGATGCATCATGCAACACTGACGGTCTTGGACTCAGGGTAGGACTTAGCACAGGGTCGTTAATTAGCTAGCCTAGCTTGTGTGCTTCACCAACTTGGCTGTTACCGGGTGCTTGATCAAAGCCACTTTCTGTGCATGGCACTTGAGAAGGCATTGCAAAGAGGGTGGTCTGACAGGCAGCTTCAGACGCAGTCATGAATCATTGCATGCATGGCTGGCAGCAGTGGTATCAGCTCTTGCTTGTGTTTCACAGCTCAATGCATGCTCAGTGCTCTGACGCAGGCAACCTGCATTTGACTTGGGCCAAACCAGGCGAAGCACTGTGAGCAGCCTGCAGACTGCTAGCTATGCAGTGCAACATGGGTGCAACATGGCCACAAACAGTGTGGAACAGCAAAAAGCGGCAAAGTCATTCACACAATGCATGCTTTGCCTATGGATTTGGATGGGGCTTAGCAAGCTTACATTTGGAGTGTACCACATGTAGTCTACAGTCCCCAGGAACTTGCTGTGGCAAGTGGTGTAGGGTGGCTCGCTGCCAGTGACTTCACTGTACGCGCTGCGCAGCTTGAGGGGGTGGCGGGCTACCCAGGTAGGCTCTGGATCCTGCCCGCTGCTGCCACTAACACCTGTGGAAACAGCATCAACTTGCTCACGGTCATCACTAAGGAATTACTAAGGACATTGTGCTAGAGGCAGCCATTGCTAGTGATACACTTTGATGTGTATGAATCTTTCATGAACAAAAAGAAATACAATACACGCAGGAAAGCCTTATACGGCTGCATGGCCTGAGTAAGTCTGCACACTGCATGCTCACAAAACCGTCCTTTCATTGTCTGGCAACTTTCAGTTTCAACTTCTTCAAACAAGACTGATTTGGTTGCTGTGACTTTGATTTGCACATAAGGTCAGCAACAAAGAAGTGTTTGCACAGCGAGCAACAGCTGCAACTTGATACACATCACAACAGGGTTGTGACTGATGGTCAGTGACAGGCAAGTGTATGCATAGAATCAGATCAACACTGCTTCTGCACAGTTGGACAGCTTGTTGGACACAGTCGGACAGCTTGTTGGACACAGTCACTGGAGAGATCACCTTCCTGGTAGTGATTGTAGAATACACTACAGCATCAACAGTACGGCCTGTTTTGCCTTGCAAAGATCTCATTTGGTTCAGCTTGCTCTACATACATATGTTGAAGCTGTTGCTAGGACAGCTAATGCATGCTTAAAATATGTTAGTCATGCACGTGTCAAACAGGACCAGATACAGAGAGCTACTCAGGACTGCATGTAGCTGACCCGAGGGCAAGCCATGTGTTCAATGATAGAGACTGTGTGTGAGTGTGTGTGTGAGTGTGTGAGTGAGTGAGTGAGTGAGTGAGTGAGTGAGTGAGTGAGTGAGTGAGTGGGTGGGTGGGTGGGTGAGTGGGTGGGTGGGTGAGTGAGTGAGTGAGAAGTGACTGAGCCAGTATTGCAGTAGAGTGCATCTGACCTGGGGAGTCAGCACTTTCAGCATGTGCAAGTGAAGCCTCTTCTGCAAAGTCTTCTGGAGGGAATCCCACCGCCATCTGCAGCTGCTCAGGGCTCCACGTGCATGAGTCATCCTGCAAGACACCAGACCAGAAAAGGTCAAGGACAGAACAATGCGCTGTTGCCTGAACGTGATGCTTTGACCTAAGAGGCATGCACAGTGTCCAGGGAACCAGATCATCCTGATTAGCTGCAGATTGCCAAGCAGGTGATGAAATCAGCCAAGCACGGCCATTACATGTCCAGACAAGCAGGATAACATAGCAGGTCATAGAACTGAGACCAGCCATTTGCAGTTGCTGCGACAAAAAAATTGGAGGTACAGCAATTACCCTGAATAGGGGCTTCTTGACAATTGGAGGTCCCCTGTCAGCGGAGAGCCGGGGCCTATCCCCAGACTTGCGGGCTTGCAGGTGCCCAAGATCCCCAGAAGAGCGCTGAGAATCCCCAAACCCACCATGCCTACTGGTGTTCAGCAGCTTTGGGGGTAATCGACGAGGTGAGAAGAGACCGATGTCAGCTGCCAGCTTGGATGTGGGTGACAAGACTGAAGAAGAAGAGGAGTTGCGCTGCTCCAGGTCAGATGATTCACCCAAAGGGGATGGGCCAGGGGGGGAGAAGGGCCGCGGGGGGAGGCCCTCTGATTGAGCATGGGGCTGCGAGCCTGCCAACGCATCTGCTGCAGCAGCTGCTGCAGCAGCTCTGGCAGAGACTGCTGCTGTGGGGGATGATGGCAGCGTGGGGCAGGGGTCAGGGCCAGTGGAGGAATATGGCCCTGAGGTGAAGGGCGTCTGGTGGCCATTGCCAGGGGAAACATGGATGAGGATTTCTGAGTTGGAGGGAATCTGATGCAGCTTCCGGCCACTTGGTTGCAACTGCTCGCCATCAGCTGATTTACGCGGTTTCAATATGGTCGGCGCAAAGAACGCTGAATCCTGGCTGGAAAAGCCTCCTTTCCTAGGAGGAGACAAAGGCTCGGCTTTGCTCACAGCAGGATCTGAGCGACTGTTGTCTGCAGCCTCACTCGCTGAGCTATCTGCTGTCTGAGGTGCTGAGCTGTCTGCAGCTGAGTCAGGAGGTGCGCTGGAAGTGGCTGAGTCATGGAGGTGACTCAGCTCTCCACCACTGCTGGAGGTCTGTGGAAACAGGTCTCTGTCATCTAAGACCTGAATGTCTGAGCCAAATGCTGCTGACTCAAGCTGAGCCTGAGTGCTTGAGCTGCGGGCGGATGATCCAGAGTGAGCTAGATGCTTTGAGCTGGGGAAACCTGAGATCTGAGCAGGTGAGCTAGCGTACTGGTCCTGCTGCATGTCAAACTCAAAGGAGGATCTGTCTGTCTTGGCAGATGGTGAGTTGGCCTGAGCAGCGCTCAACTCAGTGAGCTTCTCAGCCACCTGATCGAGCGCAGCTAGATCAGCTGTTGAGTTCCCTGGGTCTGAGGTACTCTCAGCAATGGTGCTCAGGGAGGTGGTGGAAAGCTGCTTTGACGAGTTCATGGTAGGCATGACTAACCCATGAAGCTGCGTTGGATCATTATGCTGGACTGCTTTGGCAATTGCTTCAGCTGTGCTCGGGTCCAGAGGACCCTCGCCTTGAGGGGCAGAACTCACTGAGTTTGGTCTCTGAGGCAGGCTGGGCTGAGGAGATGAGAAGGCTGAGTTGGGAACATTTGCTGGAGCCGAGTTTGGCTGCTGACGTGGTGAAGAAGTGGAGGAGCTGGAGACAAGTGGCGGCGTGGTGTCTGGCAAGGTTTGTAAGGCCGGCACAGTGTGTGCTGTCAACTTCAGCGGCTGTGCAATACTTCTTGCCACACCACCATAGTCGCCAGAGCCGTCCAGCGCAAACAGCTGTGGCTCTGAAGCCACATGCTTCATCCCCCTGCTGAGACCCCCCCTAGGGGCAGCTGCAGCCCCAGCAAGCCTGAGGGGCTTCTTGCGGGGATTGCGGTAGGTAGGGGACTTTTGAGGTGACCCCCAAAAGTCAGACTTCTGAGGCGAGCTGGGGGTGGCAGGGGGGGTCAGCAGGGTGTCAACATTCTCCACACTCAAAGCTGCCGGTGCGCTGCGCTGCCTCGCCATCTGCATTGAAGCCCATCCAACTCAGCCACCTTGTCTCACAGGACATCAGGACCATACAAGATCACAACAAAGCTATAGTGTTACAAAGCAGAAGGGCATGCTGTAAACAGGCTCATTGCCGATGGCAGTAGCTTGTAAAGCTGCTCAACTTACAACCACGGCAGACCACACATACAAAATCCATTTACTCCATCGCGGATTTAAAATGTGTCGCATTTCAACACACAACATATTCATCATCTACAAGACCCTCACGGATGTAGGGCCTTAGCCTCAGCAGGGATGAAAATTCTATGCCAACAACCATTGGGGTATACCATGTACAATAGGCCAATCACGACTAAATCAGTATGCATCAGCTTCACTTGCAGAGAAGGGGTGTCACAAACCAATAGCCTGGAACAGAGGGTACCTTTTCAAGGGCGGCAGGCCAGCTGGTGCCCTGCACTTGACCAGAGACATGCTTCCTAGGGACTGTCTGGCAATCCAATTCACCAGCTTTGATGAACTGGTAGACAGCACTCTGTGGGGTGGAGTTGAAGTCGCCCATGACCATGCCCAAGGCATTGCCATTGCACTTGCGCACAATGTCGTTCATGACATTCAGCAGCGTCCGCAGTTGGGCAATCTGCATGCAAAGAAGGAACATCAGGATGTGCAGCACTATGTCATGCACGACATTCAGCAGCGTCCGCAATTAGAATCTGCATGCAGAGAAGGAAAATCAGGATGTGCAGCGCTGTGTCAAGTATTATGGTGTTTGATGCGCCATAATCCTTGACATATGTGTGGCATGTTGGTGAACCACATGGTGTGCATGTAGGCAACCTGAGCTGTGCAGGCTGCAATGCAAAATCAGCAAGATGACTTGCTGGAGCAAGATGTGCGAAAATGTGCACAATGCAGAGCTCAAGCGCAAGGCACATGCTGCATGTCCAGCCTAGCCCAAGATGCAGCGGCCCTTGCAGAGAGACCCATGCTCGAGTCGTGTATGACACTGACTCTGCTATGACAAGCCTATGGTAGTCAAAGTTGCTGGCATGGTCAGTGATAGCTGGCATAAACCTGTAGAGCTCAACATACCTTGATATCTCCTCTCTTGGGGTTGAATAGGATGTGAGTGTTGGCCACCAGTAGCGCTGGGTCCATGAGAGTCTCTACAGGCAGCTCGGCATGCAGCCTGAACCACTTCTGCACCTCCCCAGACAGCATGCTTACATCCCCTGACTCATCTACAGTCATGCGCACCTCCACCACACTTTCACTGGCTGTGTCCTCACCATCTGGGAATGAAGCTGTAACACCCCAAAGGCTTGCTTTAGCATGCATGGGTTGATTTACAAGTTGCAGGCAAGCATACTGTGAATTCTGCTTTGCTAGTATTGTTGAAGGCACTAGCTGAAGACAACAGCTGGACACAACAATATGATTGTGTGTTGTAGCACACAGGTAATACAGACCTTCAGGTGTGCAGATCAATTGCAGCAAAACAAAAAGTAACTCTCAATGCAACATCACTGCCAGCAATGCCACGAGGCTATCAGTCATTACAAATGCTGACCTTTACGATGCAGCAGGACTAGCAAAGCCACATTGTCTTGCAACCCATAGCTTTGGAACCGAATGATGTCCACTGCCACAGCAATGAAGATGTCTTTGCGCCTGCATGCCAGATACTCTGATCATCAACTGTGTCTGCAGGCTGCAGATGACATGCAACCAGCACATGGAGCAGGCGTTGTGGCCTGGAGTTTGCAGGAAGTGCAATACTAGCTTTTGCCAGCGAATCAAGGATGCCAAGGTGCCTGACAGTTGATATGCAAGAACCAGCCACTCTAATGACAAGCACTTCCCCGTATACACCAGCACTCCCATGACAAGCACTTCAGCATGTACACCAGACCAGGACATACTCTTGCTGCTTGTTTCCATGGAACACTGACAATGCAGATGTGAGTGTGTCTCTATGACAACTGCATGCTGTCACTCACCAGAAGGTGGCACAGCCATCAGATCTGCCACCACTCCTCTGTGCATACCGCCCTTCATACCTGCAGCAGAAGCATGCATGCATGTGAGAACTACACTAGCATACAATTGCTGCGGCATTGTGTCACAGCCGCTGCTCCTGTGAGAGACATGCACATACCAATAAGAACACAACTGTTATACTGTCACACCATGCACATTGGCATCTGGATGACGCAGCTGTTGGTGTGCTCAATAAAGATGCAGGTGAGCCTAAGACATGAACAAATCCGATAGCGCAGCAGTTGACATTGTCAGTTTGTGACACTCATACACTGCTCATCTGCACTAATCATGATCTAGTATGAGAGCAAATCCAATAAGTCAAATCATGTTGCATACTGTGCTTGCGAGTCAGCAGTTGACGTGATCGTAGGTTCAAGTGGTTCCTACTCACCCCAAAGGCTCAAGTCTGCTGGCAAGCTCATCAAAGTGGTCCACTTCTTGCAAGCTCATCACATCTGGCTTGTAGTGGACAATCTCTGCTAGTAGGCCTGGCCATCGGTAATTCCATTTCAAGCACCAAGTAGGCACTTGCTGGTACAGCAGTTCACCATGTGCTGTCGCCTATGACAGGCAGTTGCATCAGATTAGGAGCTAACTTGCCTGGCAGATCAATGCTTTGCTGTTGCTGATGGAAAAGATCATGTTTGCCTTTCTGTAGGCCAGATCATTGTTGGGAATACAGGGTGCAGATAGACTGGTTAGGGCACCAGGACTTACCAAGCCTTCTGCTAGGATGTTGTAAGTCATGACACGAAAGTTCCATTCTGTTGATTGCTGCTCCCCTGCAGGCTTCTCAGGGGGGTCTGGCTTTGGCCGCTGACCAAAACTGGTACGCCTGCTACCTCTTGGCAGCTCAGGCTGGGGTCCACTTGTGCTGGCCTGCAGTGACAAATCGGACCTGAGCAAGGCACGCACAGGCTCGTTCAGTGAAGGTGCTATGGTTTGCGTGCCACCAAGACCGTTTGCACTCAGGCAAGCAGCTTCCGGCTTGAACAAGGTAGAGGCTTTCGAGGTAAGATTGCTTCAAGACTTGAACGTAGGGCGCGGCGGGTTATATGCGTCTAACGCACAGGGTCGATACAACTATTGGTCAATTGCTGTGTCTGCAAAACGCTGGACCGCAACTGGCATGCCCACGCTGTCGCTCAATATCACGAACTTTTGTGCCAGGTCATGCTACCTGTGCGTGCTGCCATATGCGGTCGTCATACTTCGTGGTGATACCTCTCTCTTCAGTTACGTGCGACAATGGACATTTGTCACCCAGCTTACAGGTGCCCGTCCTCTGAAAGAACAAGCAAACCCCTTGCTTACTGTCCATGTTTACCCTCGCTTATCAAGCGTTGCCGAGACCTATCAGGGACAATCCGGGGCGACAATTCAGCGCCTGCACTGACCGGCGCCAATTTCAATGAATCATGCCGGCGTCGTTGTCATCAAAGTCGCCCTTGCTCAACAAGGAAACGGAGACAGCTTATCAACACTCGGTAAAACTTTCACAGTCATGACGCAAAAGAAGCGTAACAATCTGCCTCACGTGCAGTCTACGCATGTGAAGTCACAGCTGTCCTTTTTGGACTTCACCAGCTGTCTTCTGTGGCGGAAGCTACTATAGGTTCAAAAGTCTGTTGCCTCCAACATAGCTGGCAAAAGCTAGCTACACAGCAGTCAAGCTCTTTGGCTATGCCGATAGCACATGCATGCATGTGCCATTCCTATGAAACTGATCAAGGACAAGGCCTGTCCGACAAGCCCACGCATATTGGCGGGGAATATTCCTTCAACGGCGCGTGCAAATGTCTTTGCCAAGGGCAGTTTGCAAGCTCAATTGAGGTCACTCTTCAGTATAATATGATATTATCTGAAGGTACCTACAGGCAGATACCACAAATGCTATTGTGGCCACAACTGCAGAGAGGGCCTTGGGCTCAGAGCTGTGGCACAGGTTGGCCCAGGGAAGATGTCATGAGGTTCTGATCAAGGTTGCAGTGTTTTGCAAATCCTCAATGACATGCCGCATGCAGCAATGCTTCGAATGAGACTCACCGGCATCACTGCTGGTTAAACACGCACTGACAACGTCATCAACTTGACTCAAGCCATGGCCACCCCGAAGGCGTAACAGAGAGTTTCGAAATTCAGGCTAGGTGTACGAGGGCTCTTGTGATACTGCAGGTGCAATCTGGTAGTTGCATGATCATATGTCAATGCATTGCTTAACTTTGGGAGCAGCTCTGCAAGCTAAACGCAGCCCTGCAAGGATGACATGGTACCCAGCCAGCAGCTGCACAATACTTGCAAGTAACAGCACAAGTTTTAAATGAGCAGAAAGTCAAGCAAAGTCCACGACATACACTGTTTGGATCCAGTGCATTAAGGGCACACCATTACTGACCATGTCTTCTGTTATCTTCGGCGTTCAACCCTTGCTCATGACAACCCCAGCAAGATTGTCGTTGCAATAACAAGCTGTCATGTAGTGAGAGTGCAGATTTATGAAGGCAGCTGTCTGTATACCAAATGACTTGCATCCTGTGATAACGGCTCTCGGCAATACCTTATGCAACATTGGGTGGAGCCTTGTGTAAGCAATTCCCACAAAGGCGAGCGCCCCTAGACTGGCACTGAACAATTCCACTAGTCAAGGACACCATGGTATTTCCGCAAGATTTTTATGAGCCAGGACAGGAGTACACTGCTGTGGATTCTCTGCAGCTCTTGCTTTTAGCGCGACTATATTGCTTGGCGGCTGTTCAAGATCAAACTGAAAAGACCAACTCCAGTGCTGACATTCTCTGGTTGAGGTCCACGCATTTACTTTCGACATTAGTCCGTTGGAACTATATAAACACACAGCATGCTGTCAGAATGTAAGATTGAAAGTGCGCTTGGTTTCATTTGTAATAACATTCCACATGAACCTGTGGGCTAAGATGACTACAATGCTTTAGCCAGCCAACAAGTCTGATCACCTGTACAAGAAGACAAAGGGCAAATCTGGAGGAAGTCAAGACAACTTAGAACATACTTGAAATCCTGCATGTGATCAAGTTGTGCAAAGCAGGACCTTGACGTGTCAGTGTTTGTGGAAAACAAAGGAGCGTACTGCTGCCGAAGCGGCTGGAGAGCTGGATACTCAAAACTCATGTGCAGTGCGTCTGCACCAGCCACAGCACCACAATGTGTCCCAACATGCTGGCCTCCCGCAAAACGGCCAACTGCAGTTGGCGATCCATGCGAACCAAGTCTGACACAGACAGCGTTGCGCGCGCCTGCCTTAGCTGACACTACCACTTATGCCCGCTAAATGGCTTCAACCAATGATGGTATGTGCACGCGACAATTCAGCCCTTTAACCTCCAACTATATACACGCGCCAACAATCGGGGCTGAACTTTCCTTCGTGTCGACGACATGTTTGCTCTGCTGAAATCTCTCTCTCTCTCTTTGCGTCCTTGGCTGAAGCACCGTGATTTCTCTCATGCTGTCTCAAGCATTGTGATCTCTCTCTCTGTCTCAGACTTCCAGACTAACTGTCGTTGCTGCGGCGAGACAGTCGAGAAGGTTCAGAATCGTCTTCGTTGGCTTCGGTTGCGCGAGTATGATTGTAGTGAGCCTATTGCAATATTAGGCAGCTTGCAGGCAGAGATTGGGATCAACACAAGCACGCGGCAAAGACGAAGCCTTCACGGTACCCAATGCTTCACTCAGGTTCCTGTTGCACCCACTTTGCAAACATCTCGTACTGGTCACTGTGGTGCTAACTTTGCTGTCAATACGATTTTGGTGTCGCTGCTGCAGGGGATTTCACCCTGCCAGGGGGCAAAGTCATGTGACGGCTTGGCTTGGCTCTATGACGCAAGCGCAGAAACTGGTTGCAGGGTTGGCTGGCCTGGTCATCCTAGGCTGGTTGACTGGCTTTAGTCCCTTGAGACATGGCAGCTCTGCCACGGACGCTACAGTACAAGCTATGGACCTGGCGGACACAGCAGTCGAAAATGACTACCCACCACTATTCATGCAAGAGCAGCTCGCCCTCACAAGCATCCATGGCATACTCAGCTTCCTAGAGACAGTGGAAGCTACTGAGGGCAGCTTGGGCCGCCTTCAAAACCAGCTCAAGACATTCTTTGCGTTGTTTGACATTTCCTCCCTGGCAGAATTTGTCTTTGTTACATCCGATGAAGATGCTGAAGCAGTGAAACAGATCGTGCAACATGTTGCAAATCAGTACCAGCAGGTTACAATCCCATCTGACCTTTTCAGATTCCTGACTCACTCAGACTGCTCGGAGGAGCTAGCACCCAGCCGCAAGCCTTACACTGGGCTTTCAAGTTCTTCCAAGCATCAACTCCTGCGCCTAGCTTGCGCCCAGCACATCAAAACAGCATACTATGCTAATCTTGAGACTGAAATATTCTTCACTAGACAATCCAACGCCCTGAGCTTCTTCAAGGAATCCAACTGCCACAGCTACTCAGCTGTCTGCAACTCAGACAAGACGTTGTCTTACCAAGCAGCCAATGATATTTACCCTATCCTTGAGCGTGGCGCTGAACAGCAAGCATTGTTGCTGGGCAGTGCTGCACTGCTCAGACTGGAAGTAGCCATTGACTGGCGACCAGCCATTGGAGTTATGCCACAGGTCTTCTCCACAGATGTTGCAAAGCAGCTAGGCAGTTACATCCAAAACAAGTTTCAAGTTAAAAGCTGGCAAGCATTCCTCTTGGACCAAGCATATCCTGACAAGTTGACTATCAGTAGCCGGCGTGCTCTGTTAGATGTGTTTGGTGCTGAGCCTGTCTGGGACGCATACAATGTTTATTGGTTGTTTGCTACAAGGGCTTGTGTTTTTGAAAACTTCCATGTGCCAGGATCAGTATTGCAAGCTACTGCTGTTTGGTCTGCTGAGATGTTTCATGCCTGGTCCCCATGTACTGATACTTTTCACCAGCCCCCTAAGCTAGGTGTGGTGTCCTTGGTGCATCCTAGTACAAACATTGCCCCCTCTGAGATATGGGATAAGATACAACCTTGCCTCACAACAGCATCATAGATTGCCGGTGCTGCATGTATGTTGGTTACAGAGTATGCATACATATGTGAAGCTTGGCAAAAGTGTGTTTGAAACATTGTACATTATATTGGCAGCTGGCTGTTTCATGCTTTGAAGCTAGTGAATAACAGGTTAAGTTATTACGCAGGTAATGTAAGACAGACGGTATGTAGATTGCAAGTAGCAAATTTCTTGAGCAACTTTAAACATTGGACAGTTGCTGTGCATGACGTCATTTCACACGCCATCTGCGCGCAACCTTGTTTTGAGTCTTTTCTTAATCGAGTCTTATAAGATGCTATCACATGACTTGATGTGCAGATTCAACATGCATCAATGCAACGATGCATCAATAACAATTAGCCTAAATGCACGCCATGCATGGAGAATGCACAGCGGTGCCTAGACGTGTTCCGTGTCAGGTATGCACGCATCGCGCCTAGCCAGAAGCACACACCTTGGGTTTCACTCACAGAATCTCGTCCATTTCTTTCGACAAGCCCACTAAGCATGTTGTAAGAAGGTTGGGTACCGCTGCAGCCCAAGTACAAAGATTGGAACAATAGCCAGACAGTGCGCTGCCTGTGATCTAGGATCGTCAGGCCGACATGCTGCCAGCCACAGACCCGGCAGATGCTGTCACAGCACCGTTGGTATGCTATGAAA
>JAABUO010002014.1_pt1 | contig 25333 bp, 21 predicted proteins | sample 5559291 | NCBI WGS metagenome assembly JAABUO01 (sample SAMN10711878, study PRJNA513372) | rock metagenome | isolation source: Antarctica rocks | place: Antarctica: Victoria Land, Finger Mt sud
GTTCGCGCCGATCGAGACTGTTGGCGTGGCGGCCGAGGTTACGGTCACGACCGTCTGTGAGGTCACTGGCGCAGACCCCGCAACGCCGATGGCAGACGCCGTGTACGTGGTGGTGGCGGTGGGTGTGACGGTCTGGGTTCCGCCGGTCGGGGTGAGCGCGTACTTCGAACCATCGCTGCCGGTAACGACAACACTGGTGGCGTTGGTTGCGGTGACGCTCAGGGTGGAAGAACTGCCCGATGTGACCGTCTGTGGGTTAGCACTGATTGTGACTGTGGGCTTGGTCACTGCCGAGGTTACGGTCACGACGGCCTGTGCGGTCACGGGCGCAGACCCCGTAACGCCCACTGCGGACGCCGTGTACGTTGTGGTGGCGGCGGGCGTAACGGTCTGGGTTCCGCCAGTGACAGACAGCGAGTAGCTGCTGCCATCCGATCCGGAGAGGGTCACGGAGGTGGCGTTGGCCGCCACGACGGTCAGGGTGGACGAAGCTCCGGCGGCCACCGTAGAAGGTTTGGCGGAGAGGGTCACCGTCGTGGCTGCCGGTGCGTTGACTGTTACCGTGGCAGAGGCTGTAGCAGGCGTCGTTCCAGCACCACCAGTGGCGGTTGCGGTGTACGTGGTCGTTGCAGACGGTGTAACAGTCTGCGATCCGCCGGTGCCCGGCATGGAATACCTGCTGCCGTCAGAGCCCGTAATAACAACCGCAGACGCATTGTGCGCGGAGACGTTCAGGACGGAAGATGTCCCGGACGCGACCGAACCGGGTGTCGCGGCGAGCGCCACGGTTGGGGCAGCGGCACCGGCTCCAACGACAGTCGTTCCACAACCGGCCAGGAACAGGATAAGGGGCAGAAAGCAGGTGAGCAGAGCGGCAGAAAACATTCGCGAACGAGATCTGGTCGGGCCGAGAACTTTCACGTGCATGTCTCCTGACACCTTACTGACTTCAAACCGGTTGTGTTGGCTTCCGTAGTCGGATGCCAGCGCAAACAGCGGCTGTTGCTCAAGAGTTACCGCAAAAGCTGGATAAAACGGCAGAAAGATGCATCGTTACGCGACCCGTTGGGTGCGGCCAATAATGAGTTTCGATTCTGTGCGTTCCAGTGTAGCAGTCTCAGGAGAGCTCACCTTGAGCGGCAGAGGGTGGATGAGAATCGGCTCCCAGCGCAGTGTCGGCAGCGGGATGGCCCGCTTCAATGCTGTGCAGCCTTCCCGGCTGATGCAGCCCCTTGCTTCCGATCTGGAAGGCTGGGTCCGGCGCGGAGTTGCCGAAGCGTCCGCGGAGGCGACCGCTGCGGCTCTGGGCCTGAATGGCGCGCTTGATCCTCTGCAGCTCGAACCAGCGCAGGTAATTGCGCGCCACGGTTGCCATCATCATCTGCACGCCGGCTTCAAAGTTGTGCATAGACATTTGGCGCTGCAGCTCTTCAGAGTGCAGCAGAGCCGTGACTGTATCGGCCAGGTCTGCGGCATCGCCACGCTTGTAGAAGACGATTGCCATGTCATCGTCGTCTGCCATGCAGCGGAAATCCTCGATATCGGCGCATACGATGGGCAGCCCGTACTCGCAGGCCTGGTGCGCCGGGCCGCTCGATCCGGTCGAAGAGTCGTACGGCATGATCAGGACCGAGCTGGTGCGGAAGAGCTTGGGCACATCCTTTTCGGCGACGTAACCGAGGAACTCGATAGGCAGGTGCTTCGGTTGGGCGTCGCGCACATTCTGCGTGTAATTGGGTGCGGCCGAGTGGTTGCCGCCCGCGACGATCAGGCGGGCGTTGGGAACGCGTTCGAGGATCGAGGGGAACGCTTCCATCAGGGTTTCCAGACGCTTATAGGTTCCCCAATGGCCGAACGCCAGGATGCGCAGCTCAGGGTTCCCGCGCTTGGAAAAGTCCGGAGGACTGGAGAGTGTGGCGAAGGTGCCGTGCGTGCCCACCATGACGTTCTGGGCGGCGTACTTGGCCTGCAGGGTGCGGCGGTAGTCCGAAAGCAACACCGAAACCGAATGCGCCTTGAGCAGCGTGCGGGTCGCGACATCGCTGCCCTTGCGGTAGAGCTTTTCGCGCTTGCCGATGCCGGCCTGACCGAAGTCCACGTGCTCGGCGATGTGATGCAGGGTGATATGGGTGAAGAATCCGGCGGCGCGGGTGAGCGCGGGAGCGGAAAGCCCGGCAAAGGCGGCAAATGGATTGGCGGCCGCTCCGAAGCTTGAAAAGATCAGGTTGAACCAGACGACATCCGGCTTTTCTTCACGGACCGCAGCCAGGATGCGCATGGGGGTTGCGATCGAGCCAAATTTCCAGCAGCGAACGATTTTAACGCCGGGAAGCTCAGCCAGCTTTGATAGATGTTCCGGATAAGCGCGCACGCCCTGCTCGGGGTCTTGCTCTTCCAGGATGTCAGCAAGAATGGTGAGTTCCACGTCCTTGTGGCGCTCAATCTCACGGGCGATGTGGTACGAGTACTCGTTCAAGGCCCGGATGCTGGGAGGGAAGGTGGCAACCAAGCAGATTTTCAACATGTATAGGGACGCCCTTATCGCAAAGCAGAAATATCACAAAGCAGGAAGAAAGACAGAGTTACCAGATTTTTAGGTACTGGCCGATAGTATACGCAACTTCATGAACTCCCTAGAGCTATCTTGCCCCGCGCATACAAGTTGATGCGGTTGCGGTCAAGCGTCGTCTAACTTCCAGACCTGCATCCTGCCAGGCTGCATCCGTCCCAGAGCGAACAACTCTGCACACGGGTATGGGTCTATTGATGCCAGTGCACTTCGTGGCGGTTGTGCGGTCACCGAGCTGCATCCTAGATTGCAACCAGGGGCCTAACGATGACTCCGGCACCCCTAATTCCTCTTATTGGATAATGTGACTATGTCTGCTGCTACAAGCACAAAGGTTCTCTCGGTGATGATGTTGCTGCACGGGTGCTCCGGACCGTCGCAGCCTGTGGATTTGAAGTACAAGGCGACCGGACCCAAGCCTGAGATCCTGGCGCTGTACGAGGGCTGGTTCGGCCTGCCGAATCATATGGACATTGGCTACCGGTCCACGAATCCGGAGTTGCTGCGGTCGCAGATCCATAAAGCGCAAGAGATGGGAATTTCCGGGTTTGTCGTGGATTGGTATGGCGATCGCGACAGCTCAATCGATAAAAGTTACGCCACGCTCCAGACTCTGGCGGCTAAGAATCACTTCAAAGTGGCCATGATGTACGACGAAGCCAACCAGAGTGACGGCGCAACCGACGTGGTGATTGCCGACTTCACCATGTTCCACGATACCTACCTGGCCGGAAACGCCAAGGGACGTAAGGCGTATCTGACCTATAACGGACGTCCGCTGATCTTCGTCTTCCCGCATGGAGGACATACGGACTGGGCGAAGGTGCGGAAAGTGGTCGACAAGTGGGAGAGCCCGCCGTTGCTGATCCAGGAAAACGCGCCGGGTCCGAACCCTGAGGCTTTCGACGGCTTCTACCCCTGGGTAAAAGGCTGGGCTCCGGACGGAAGCAACTGGGGGCAGGACTATCTTGCGGATTTTTATCACAGCATGGCTACGAAATATCCCGACAAGATGACCATCGGCGGTGCATGGCCGCAGTTCGACGATTCACAAGCCGCCTGGGGCCTGAACCGCCATATCTCTGCGCGGTGTGGACAAACGTTCAGCGACACGATGGGCTTCTGGCGCCAGTTCTATCCGGCCGGGCAGGTGATCCCGTTCATGATGATCGAAACCTGGAACGATTATGAGGAGGGTTCGGCGATTGAACGTGGCCTGCCGACCTGCGCTGGACAACCAGCCAATCAGGGCCCAGCGCCCAGTCAGGGACCAGCAGGCAGTCAGGCACCAGCGCCCAGGTAAGGAAATAGCCGGGCCTAACTTTCCTGGCCCGGCTATTTCCCCCTTTGCGCGGTCACTGTCTGGCCGGGCTTGCATCAGCCTGAAAGATGCGAACACGCCACCGAACCTGCGACGGTGTCATCACCACGAGGTAGCGGCGTTCAATGGGCTTGGTGGCGAGCACCTTATCCTGCTGCATAATTTGCTCATCGTATTGAACGGTATCGGTCAGCTGGATGGACAAGCCTTCGGGTGAGTAAAAGATGATCTGCAGGTCATGCGAACGGGGCACGTAGCGGGTGTGGATGCCAAGCCGGGTCTGCTCGGCGATCGTCTTGGTCAGCGCCTCGCGCGCTGTGCCGGCGAAGTACACACCCAGCAACGCGGCTTGATTCTGGTCCAGCGCCTTGCCAAGGGTGTCCCACGATTCCAGGTAATCGCGCACGACCGCCTTTTCTGTCATATCCTCGAGCGTGCGTGAGCCGTGCAGGTTGGGCGGCTCGATGCGGACGGAAGGCTGGTCGGCGGCTTGAGCCATTAGCGGCAGGGCGAGAGCGCAGGAGAGGGCGAGCGAAAATCTTCTCACTGTCCACCTCCCCAGCGGATCTCGTTTCCTGCGACAACACCGCTCGCGGCTGAAATCTTTGAGCCTTTGACGGCAGGCATCTGGACCCGGGCGATGCCTTGCTTCAGCGGAACGTCGACCGTGGTCTGGGTGTTGTCGAGAGACTGGGTAAACGTCACGATGGTTCCGTCAGGGACAGGGTTCCCACCGCAGTCCCGTACCGGCGCGGTGGAGACAAGAATCTTGCCGCCATCGGGTTTGGCGCTGATGGTGATGCCGCAGGGGTCCCCGGGAACCTCCTGGATCACGCGGGTACTGGTAGCAGAGCCTACGCGCGCGACAAACCTGGCAATGCCCTCCTTGGGAGCGGAGTTCATCTCGGTCCATGCCAGGCCGTTGCGGGTCGGCAGGGTCTGGGTCTGGGCCGGCATGGACCCGACCGAAAGTACAAAAGTCGCTGGCATCGGCGTGGTGATCAGGTTGTGGTACGTATCGAAGACATACGCGGCGCCGCTAATACCGTTGTGCAGCCCCACGGGCAGGCGGGACGGTTTGGCCAGAAAGCCAAGGGTTGCCGGGGTGGGTCCGGGCACGACGTCGAACTCTCCGCTTTCGTTCCCCGCAGGTGCAGCCAGCACGGCGACATAATGTCCGGCGTTGTAGAGCTTGCCCGCCGCAAACGAGGCGGGCTGGCCGAGATCGACGTCGACTGCGAGCGCCTGGGCGGGACCGACGATGTAGAGTTTGGCCTTGCCGCTGCCGCTGGTGGGAACGGAAAAAGCCGCGCCCGCGACTACGGTTGGTGGAAGCGTCAAGCTTCCGCTCTGCGCCATTGCGGATGCGACAGGCACAAGCGCAGCGAGCGCAGCCAGCAGGGAAGGTGCTGCGGGTAAGAAACCTGCCCGCCTCACAGGGCATCCCCGTTCTGGTAGGTAGCCACCACGGTGCGTTCGCTGCCGACTTTCTTGGCCAGGTCGGCGGGGATCGAGACATGGAAGTCAACAGGTGTCTGCGGCAGCAGTTCGCGGTCGATGTACTGTCCGGCGACCCAGAGCACCTGGCCATTGCTGTCGTAGAAGGTAGAGAGCACATGGGCCACGTTGACAGCCTGTCCGCTCTGATTGGCCACCTGACCCGTCAGCATGGCATCGGGAGCAGCCGTGAACTTCTGGTTTTGCACCTCAATGACCGGGTCAGCGGATGCGGAGACCAGCTGCGCGAGCGGCTCCATCTTGATGCTGGCCACCTGCGAGAGGTCGGTGCCGGGGAACTGGATGATGAACGGCGTTACCTGCTTGGGCAGCAGTGTGTGCGAAATCATGTCGAAGGATTCTTCCCTGTCGATGGTGGAGCCGTCCTTGGCGAGCAGCGTTGCGCGAACCGACACGTAGGCGGGAACGATGTCCTCGTTGAGCAGCTCGCCCATGACCACGACGCCGTCCGCGCGGTTGACGGGATGCATGTCCACAATGCGGACGTGCGGGCCTTCAACGTCCTGCGTGCCCCAGTCGTCGCCGGCCCCGCTGCGGATCACGTCCCAGCGCAGGTAATTAACCGGGATCACCTGCGGAGGAACGTGCTGCGCGGGAACGAGGGGCCAATTGACGGCCCAGGTGTTGCCGTTCTTGACGACGTGCAGTTTACGCGTGGTCGTAAAGGTTCCCACTACGGTGGACCACTGCAGCTTCATGACCATGTCGGCTTCAGTGTCGGTCTGATGAAGAGGCTGCACCTCGAAGCTGTTGAGCGTGGCATAGGTGCGCAAGCTCAGGCCGTACCCGGTTACATCGTGGATGAACTCATCCTGGCTGAACTGCGCCTTGTTGGCGAGGCTGTTGTAGGCCTTGGGAAACGCGCGCAATTTGAAGTCGGTGCCCAGAGCGTCGACGGCGCCTTCCGGACCGGAGGCTGTCTGCACAGTCTTGGCGTCTTCCTGATTGCTGCCACCCGCATACGCAGCGGCCGACGGAACTGGATGGACAGCGCCGATAAAGAGCAGCAGCGCTGTGATGGCGAAGACGGCGAGCGCGAGTAGGGTTCCTTTTTTCATTAGAGGCTCCCTTCGCGCGCGGTGGTGGGGTAAGCGGCAGCCGGAATGTCGCTGACGCGGTCATGCAGGTCGCCATCCGCATCAACATAGCGCCCTTCTGGATAGCGCTCGTCGCGATCCTCCACGCGGAAGCCGCGCAGCCGCTTGTCAGGGAACATCAGCACAAGCATGGCGAGCAGACTGCTGCCAAACGGCAGCGTACCCCACATCAGGCCCTGCCAGGCAGGCGGACGCTGCGCCGAGTTCATCGGCACAGCCGGGGGAACGCCATCCTTGCTCCAGACCGTGATGGTTTTGTCGTTGAGCGCGTCCACCTGACGCCAGCCGGCGAAGTACACCAGCGGATCGTAGTATGGGTCGCGGATGATGACCCACTTGAGGCCGTAGCGGTCGGCGTGGTTCAGCATCGCGCGCAACGAGTCCAGGCCGGATTTTTCGAAGTACTTCGAACTGGTGAGCGCGGCGCCGCCGAACTTGGTCAGCTCGGGCAGCATGCGCGAAGAGTTCGATTCGCCGTCGACGCTGGTGGCATCCGTTTGAACTGCCAGCCGGGATAGCTTGTTGCCAAAGCCGAGGGTGACGTAACGGTACTGGTCGTGGCCATCGCGGTTGAGCCACGCGGCGACGTTGGTGGTGTCGAAGTTAGCCGCGTCTGCGGGCTTGTAGTGCGACCAGGACGCACCCAGGGCGCAGGTGAGCGCAGCCAACAGAGCAATGGGAATCAGCGCGCGGCGATGATACCGGTCCGCGATCTTCGTGACCAGCAGGCCCAGGATGGGCAGTGCGAGCAGAGTCGCCCAGTAAGAGAAACGCTCAAAGGTAAGCACTTCAAAAGCGCGACGCAGGAAGATGTAGCCCACGTGCGTTGTGCCTCCGAGGCCAACCAGAAAACACAGCCAGAAACCGATCATCAAAGGTCTGAGACGCGGAATCTGCGCGCCTTTCCAGATGATGAACGGCAGCGCCAGGATCAAGGCACCATAGGGAACGACGAAGTAATTCATGCCGATTTGCGGACTGAGAATATAGTTGGCGCGGCTGGCATGGGGGATGGGCGTCTGGGTGATCGGGTATTTGAATAGGCCGATCCAGTAGGGCAGCAGCACGATTGCAACACCGATGCCCACCAGCACGACGATGCCGACGATACGCATGATGACGGCTGCGGGCGAAGCCTGCTCGGAATCTTCGCTGCCGGGCTCTTTGTTATCGAGAAACACCAAGGCAATGACGGGCAGCGCGAAGAACGGCGAGCCGAAGATCAGGGTGGCGTGGTGAGCGGCGGCCGCTGCGATCAGCAGCACAAAAGCCTTGATGGCAGAACGCCAGTTGCCGTAGCGAATCCAGTCGAAGAAGTAGGGCAGGGCGTTCAGGTAGAGCGGGGCCGCAAAGGTGGTGCTGAGCTGTCCGGCCGAGTAGACCAGGAAACTCTCCGAGCCCAGGAAGACGCTGCCCAGGGCGGCGAAGGAGGCTGCGCGCGGGCCGACCCAAAGGCGCGAAAAGCGGTACACGCCGACGACCAACAGCAGGATCGCAATCATCTGCACGGCCATATAGGCCAGGTTCAGACCCAGGACCCAGGAGAAGACCGCAACCCACTGCTGCGGAAGCGGCGGGTAGGTGGTCTGCGAAAAGCCTGCGAACCATTTCGTATTCCACGGATCAAACCAGTGGTGTACGTAGTGCGAGGCGAAGAAGATGTGGAAGTTGGTATCGTACGACCGCAAAGGAAGCTGCATCAGCAGCAGAGGCAGATGCACCGCGAGCGCCACCAGCAGGAGCATGCTCATCGGTATGGGCCGGGAAGAGGGAGCAAACGTAACGGATTTGGACAAGATTTCCTCTGGGTGAACGTATGGATGCAACCGCTAAAGTTACCTGTTGCTTCCATGGATCGGATGCACTGCGCAGTACAGGATCATGAACTGCGCAAATCGAATCAAGTCGAGAATGCCATCATAGACGCAGCCAAGGCGCTGTGCCGTACTGTCGTGAAAGGAACCTCCCGGACCAACTTCAAAACCTCACGGCGCAATCAGCATACATCGAATAAAATAAACCAAGTTCCAGCAAAAATGTGCGTCGGTGACCCTTGAGTTCAAACTTTGAGTGCTCGAAAATTTCTTCTCTGCTGATGGTGTTGTTGGTTGCCGGTACTGGATTTTCGCAAACTTACCAGGTAGGTGCACCTGCTGCGGCACCCTCGAAGCCGGCAAAACCGGGTGTCCCGGCGCAACAGCCTGCACAGCAACTTGGGTTTGGATCGAACATCATCAACGCGCGTCTCGCACGGGCTGCGGAATTGGCACTACAGAAGGGCAATCATGGCCTGGCGCTGGAATACGCGCAGCGCGCCGCGCAGTCCGCACCCAATGACCCACAGTTATGGTTTCTGCTTGGGTATGCCGCACGGCTGGACGGCAAGTATGGCGTTTCAATGGATGCCTTTCAGCATGGCCTGAGATTGAAGCCAACGTCAGTGGAGGGGCTCTCCGGGCTGGCGCAGACCTACGCGTCGGCAGGCCGCACCGCTGACGCCGAACGCCTGCTGCGGCAGGTGATCGCAGCCGATCCGCGGCGTGTTAACGACCTTTCCGTATTGGGGAATATTTATGTACGCACGGGCAACTACCAGGGTGCCATCGATGTACTGGGCCGGGCCGAACATCAACAGCCCAATGCGCAGTCGGAGCTGCTGCTGGCGGTCGCGTACGAGCACCTGAAGAACATGGGCGAAGCCAGCCGCTATCTGCAGATGGCGAAGAATCGCGCGCCCGGCAATCCGGATATTGAACGCTCGCTGGCTGGCTTCTACCGCGATACAGGACAGTATGGCAAGGCAGTGGATGCGCTCAAGGCGATTCGCAACCCTAAGCCGGACGTGATTGCGGAACTGGCCTACACGTATGCGCTTAACGGCAAGCTTGAAGATGCGGCCAGGCTGTATACCCAGGCTGCCAATCTGCTGCCGCGCGATATGGGTCTGCAGCTTTCTGCCGCGCAGTCGCAGGTCGGCCTGGGCAACATCGATCCGGCCGAGGTATTTCTGAAGCGGGCGGCGAAGATCGACCCCAACTACTATCGGTTGCACGCGATTCGCGGAGAGATTGCGCAGATTCAGGACGATACCGTAGCGGCTGCTGCCGAATATGCAGCCGTGGTCAAGAATCTGCCTGCGGCTCCGATCGAGGGTCCGCTCTACGGGATTCAGACCCGGATGACGTTGCAGGCTCTCTATCAAAGTCTCGATCAGCCAGATCTCGCGCAGCAGCAATTGCAAGTGGCGCAGCAGCAGATTGCGGCGCTCGACGAGCAAGGTGCCGACCGCGCGGCGTTTCTGCGTCTGCGCGCGTTGATCAAGATGCAGTCGGGTCAGCTGGATGGAGCCCTGGCTGATATGACGGCCTCACTGGCGCTGACTCCGAACGATCCCAACAGTCTGCAGCTGGACGGCGATTTGCTGATGAAGATGAATCGCACCAACGATGCGATTGCGGTCTTCAAGAAGGTTCTCGGGATCGACCCGCACAGCCGCTTCGCGCTGACCTCACTCGGCTATGCCTCGCGTGCGAACGGGGATGACGCGAGCGCGGAACGTTACTTTACGCAGCTCGCCTCCGACTATCCATCGTCTTATGTTCCATACCTGGCCTTGGGAGATCTGTATACGTCCAAGCACCGCTACAAGGAAGCGGAGACGGTGTATGCGCGTGGTTACAAGCTGGCTCCGCAGAATTCGATGATCGTTGCAGGCGGCATGAACGCAGCCATTGAATCGCATGATCTGCCGCTGGCCGGGACCTGGCTGCACCGCACAACCGAGAAGATGGCGCTGGTGCCGCAGGTGCTGCGTGAGAAGGAACGCTACTTCTTCTTCACCGGAGACAGTGCGCAATCGGCGTCGATTGGACGCCAGGCAATCAAAGCCATGGCGCGCGACCGCGACGTGGTGGTGTATCTCGGTTATGACCTGTTGAAGCTGGAGCAATACAGCGACCTACAGGCCTTGACGCAGACGTATATGGACGTGTTCCCCAAGGAGCCGGATATTCCGTTGCTCTCGGGCTACGTTTACAAACATGACGGCGAGCTCGACAAGGCTGTCGAGGGCTTTACCGAAGCATTGAATCGCGATCCTGAAGTGGTGACTGCGTATACGAATCGTGGGTATGTGCTGAACGATCTGCACGAGCCCGCAAAAGCCGCAGCCGACTTTGAGCAGGCGCTGAAGCGTGAGCCAAAAAACGTTGAGGCGCACATGGGGCTGGCGTTTGCCGACCTTAACCTCGACCGCTGGCAGGATGCCGTCAAGCAGACTGAACTGGCCGAGGCGGTTGCCGGCGATTCCGAGATGCTGCACACCATACGCGCGACCGCCTATGGCCGCCAGGGGCTGCTGACCAAATCGGCCAACGAATACCGGGCCGCTTTGAAGTTCGATCCTACGGATGGTTCGTTGTACCTGGGCCTCGGGAATATTTACTTTTCTCAACGGCGCTACCGGCAGTCGATCTCCGAGCTGGAAAACGCGCAGAAGTATCTGGCGCACAACGCTCAGACGTATGCTCTGATGGCGCGGGCAAACGCGAACCTTAAAAATCGCGATCAGGCGTTGCGGAATATCCAGATGGCCGAGCAGTATGCCTTGCTGCCGCCAGAAAAGCCTTCGCGCGATCCAACAGTTGACCGGCAGGCAGTCAGCAACATTTACCTGCAGACCGGCGAGGCCTTGAACACGCTGGGCGACAATTCGGCTGCTTTGCAGCGGTTCACAAAGGCTCTGCTGGTTCCCGGCAGCGACCGGGTGGGCGTGCGTTTAGCCATCGCGCAACTGATGGCGACGCAGGGCCACACGGACGATGCGCAGCGGCAAGTGGCGCTCGCGCAGATGGAATCCGAAGCCGGCGACACGGCTCCCGCAACTGGTAATGAATACGTTGAGGCAGCCAATCTATTCCTGCAAATGCATGAGTACAGGCTGGCCGAGACCTACCTGCATCGCGCAAAAAAGGCGGGTGCTCCGGACTCAGTGGTTCGCATCGGCCTGGCGAACAGCTACCTGGCTCTCGGCCAGACGCAGCGCGCGGCGGCGGAACTGTCTGCGGTCAAGCAGACGCAGAATGGCGAAGCGGATTATCAGTACCTGCTGGCCGAAGCGTCGCTGTTTCAGCAGGAGCATCAGAGCCTCGAGGCGCAGAACTCCTTTGCCGCTGCGGTCAATAATGCAGGCGAAGATCAGACTGCGGTTCAGGGATTGTTGCAGGCCGGAGGCAACGAAGGTTTCCGCGTGAACCAACATCTGAGCGCTCTGACCGACCTGACCGTACAGCCGATCTTTGAAGACAGCACGATCTATGTGCTCGACTCCAAGCTGGACAGCCCCACAGGTCCGGTGCCGATTACCGATGTCGCTCACCTGCCCCCGCCGCGTTCCTCGATCGAGACCAACTCCACTACGGCGTTCCGTCTCCACTTCAACAACCTGCCGACGAACGGCGGTTACTTCCAGATTCGCAATGCGCGCGGCGTCATCTCAGTTCCGGCAACGAACTCCGTCGTGAATCGCAATACGACGGACTACTCGTTGAACTTCGGTCTGAATCCGACGGTTCACGTGGGCTCGAATGCAGTCACCTTCAACAGCGGTGTGCAGGGAATTCTGCGACGTGACTCTCGCTCTCCCGTGCAGTTGGACGAAAACATCTTCCGGCTCTTCACCTATGCCACCACGACGTCCTTCCTGAATGCGATTTCGGCCGATGGCTTCTTCACGGCTGACTTCGGCAACTTTACACAGACGTCCATCACCGAACGGACCTATACGGGCGCAATCAACTTCCGGGTGGGTTCGCCGTGGGCCAGGACAGCGCTGATAACAGGCTACGCAGCGAACAAGCAGAACTTCAATTCGCAGCTTCGAGGCAACAGTCAGAACTTCAATACCGCATCGTATATCGGTTTGACGCGTCGATTCTCTTCGCATCTTATGGCCGAGGCTATGGTGGAAGATCTGCGGTCCTGGCGGGTCGTGCCGTTCTCGCCGATCCACTCAGCCATTGCACAGGCGCTGCGCCCAGCCGGAACGATCAATTTCTCGCCCAACCGGGCTTGGGATCTGCAACTGGCAACTGCGTACGAAAATACCCGCGGATTTCATGTCTACGATAATTTCCAGAACGGAGTCTCGGTTTCATATACGCGTCCGCTCGACCGGACTTTCGACGAGGCGACAGGCAAGATTCACCTGAAGTACCCGATACGGTTTACAGGCGGATTGCGTCAGGAGATGTTTACGAACTTCGGTCAGGGCCACAGCAGCCAACTGCGTCCGTATTTCAGTCTGACCATCTTCTAGACTAGGACGCGCATTAGTAACCTTCAGAAAGGCCAATCCGGGGGGTTTGGGTTGGCCTTTCGCTTAAGTCGTGGTTTTTGCTCCTACACAAAAGTAACCTTTTCACGTTCCCAAACGGTAGACAGTTCTGGTTATCTGGGTGTACTGTTATCTCCGGATGAGCTTTGACCCATTTTCGCGCACGAAGTTGCGGAGTTTCTTCAGTCCGGTTTGTGAGTGTCTGGGTCCGACTTTAGAGATTACGCCGCAGATGTCGATTTGCCTTACTTGTTGTGCATAAAGGGGAACTCCCGTGAGAGTCGTGATCCTCGTTGGTTTGCTGGTCATTTCGCTTCTCTGGTCCGCAGGCCAGATCGCCAGGTTGCGTAGACTTGGGTCCGGGCGTGAGTTCGTCTCGTCCAGCAGCAAAGCGTTTTCCCTGATGCGGCGCTCTTTTGTTTCGATATGGTTCGTCTTTGGCTCGGTGCTGGCTCTAGCGTTTGGATGGAAGACTCTCCCCGCAACTTTGTGTTTGTTGGCTGGAATCGCAGCTGCCTATGCTCTGGAAGTGCTGACGAAGTCCAGTGGGCTGCTCAGTTTCATTGAGGCGGGCGAAGAAGCCATGGCCGCGCGGCATGCCAAAATCCGCCAGGAGTGCGCACCTTCCAATCTGTTTTTGGTGCAGGCGAACGGCAAGCAAGCAGCACCGAAGATTGTTCCTGCCCGCCCGGATTGGAATGCCCTGCTGCAGGTGCCTTCGGGCGGAGCACGTTCCCCTGCCTCTTAGACACTTGCCTGCGTAAGAGTTCATCGTTACAGCAGCCTTTCGATATTTGCAAACAGACCACAGATCGTGACAACCTTGTGACGAGACGCGCGCTTGTGCTTCCGTTAACCGACGGAGCGCCTTTGCTCTTCTAAAGGATGCCGACGGAAGCGTTCTGGGGTGTCAAAAAATGTCTGACAGTGCCGCGGCAAACGTTCTGAGCCGATCAGTTCGCAATCGAACTCCGTACGGCGCGGCGCTTGCTCTTTGTATGCTGTGCGCGGCTGGCCCGTTCGCTGGATATCCTCTACCTGCCCAGACTCCAGCACAAATATCCGCCCCAGCGCAGGCGGAAGCTACAGTGCAGCCGGCCAAGCGATCTCATAAACGGAAACTCAGCCGAGTGAAGCTAAAGGCCGCGAGAGAACGTGCGGCTAAAACCAACACGCGCAGCGCGACTGACAAGGCCAATGCTGAAATGCCGGCCAAAGTGACCTTGGAGAATGGGTTGCTCACCGTCGACGCAAAGAACTCGAAGTTGTGCCAGATTATGGGCCAGATTGCGGTGGCCGGGTCGATGAGCCTTGAAGGCGAGGTCGACAACTCACGGGTCTACGGCGTCTACGGTCCGGGCGTTCCGAGTGCCGTCATCACCAGGCTGCTGGAAGGTGCGGGCTACAACCTGCTGATGGTCGGAGTAGGTCCTGAGGGGGCCCCCCGCGAGCTGGTGATAACCCGGAAGACGGGAGGGGCGACGCCGCCGTCTCCAACTGCGGTTGCGGTCGCAGCGCCTGAGAACGCTGAACCTACGGAAAATGACGGGGAGCCGCTTGGGCCGGGCGCGATTGCCAATACGCCTCCGCCTCCTCCGGAAGAGACTGATATGCGGCGGAAGCAGATGCTTAACCGCCTGCAGCAGATGCAGGATCAGCAGAGTCAGCCGCAGCTTCCCAAATGAATCGTCCTGTTTGGAACGATGCAGGGAGCGTTGCGTTCAGGTCGGATTCACTCCCTACAAGCGGTGCTGCGATAGACTTGGCAGGTGAAGATTGCGCTCGCCCAGATTGATCCGACGGTAGGCGATTTTTCAGGGAACACCAGACGAATTTTTGAGTTTGCAGCACGGGCTCACGATCAAGGTGCCGACCTGGTTATGTTTCCGGAGTTGGCGGTCTGTGGCTATCCCCCCGCAGACCTGCTGGAAAAGCAGACATTTATAGAGCGCGCCGAGCGAGCCTTGGATGAGGTGCGTACCTGGACGGCAGCGGCTGGTCGTCCAGCGATTCTGTGCGGCGGCGTACTGCCTGTGGTTGGCAACGCTGAAGGCAAACACGTCCGCAATGTGGCGATGCTGATGGCCAAGGGCAAAGTGACCGCCGTGCAGCAGAAGATGCTGCTGCCGTTTTACGATGTCTTCGACGAGCAGCGCTATTTTGAGCCCGCGTCGGAGCAGGCGTTGGCTGTCATCGAAATTGCCGTGCGTGAGTACAGCGTTGCTATTACGGTGTGCGAAGACGCCTGGAATGACAAGGGCTACTGGCCCAGGCGGCGCTACGCTGTTGACCCGGTCGAGAGACTGATGGAAGCGTGGCCTGGTGCGGGGCCTCGGATAATTCTGAACCTTTCTGCTTCTCCCTTTTGTCAGGGTAAACGCGCTGTGCGGCGGGAGATGCTGGGCGCGTTGGCCAGGCGCCACGATGCGTGGGTGATGATGGTGAACCAGGTTGGTGGCAATGACAGCCTGGTCTTCGATGGCAGCTCCCTGGCAGTGAGTCCGGATGGAGAGATCGCAGTGCAGGCGGCCTCATTCGCCGAAGACCTTGTGCTGGTCGATACGGATCCGCCTGCGCCCTTTGCGGGTGACGTGGCGAATCAGGAGCTTGATGCTGAGCCGGTAGCGGCATCGGAGCGGCAGGAGTTCGAGGTAGCCGCGACATGGGATGCACTGGTGCTGGGAACGCGCGACTACGTTTTGAAATGTGGATTTACGAAAGTGCTGGTGGGTTTGAGCGGCGGAATCGATTCGGCGCTAGTCGCGGCCATTGCGGTCGAGGCGCTAGGCGCGGACAACGTCATGGGCGTCGGCATGCCAAGCGAGTATTCGTCCGAAGGATCGAAGGACGATGCGCAGGTGCTGGCGGACAGGCTCGGCATTTGCTTCGAGTTGCTGCCGGTCCATGCACCATTCAAAGCCGTGATGGAGACTTTGGATCCGCTGTTTGCGAACACGCCGTTTGGGTTAGCGGAGGAGAATTTGCAATCGCGTTTGCGCGGGCTGCTGCTAATGGCGCTCTCAAACAAATTCGGCGCGCTGGTGCTGACCACCGGCAATAAAAGCGAGATGTCAGTCGGCTACTGTACGCTTTACGGAGATATGGTGGGTGCTCTGGCGGTGATCGGCGATGTGATGAAGTCCAACGTGTACGCGCTGAGTCGCTACGCAAATCGCGAGCGCGAGTTGATCCCGGAAGCTACCTTGACCAAGGCACCAAGCGCAGAGTTGCGGCCGGAGCAGAAGGATACGGATTCGCTGCCGCCTTACGACGTGCTGGACCCGATCCTTGAAGCGTATGTGGAGCGTTACTGCCCGGCCGAGGAGATTGCGCGCGAGCAGGGATGCGATGTTGCGCTGGTCAGGCAGGTTCTGCAACTGGTGGAGCGCAGCGAGTACAAGCGTCAGCAGGCGGCACCTGTGCTGAAGGTGACGCGGAAGTCGTTTGGGCCCGGCAGACGATTCCCAATTGCGGTGAAGTACGAAGTCTAAGCAGCGAGAGCAACAAGGATTGTAAGAAGGAGTAAACCAGAATGGCTGAGGCAAGGATGAAGGCAGGCAAGTGGTTTGGGGTCGCTCTTGCGGCGGCGAGTGTAACAGCAGGGGCGCAAGTTCCGGCAACGCAGGCACCAGCAAAACAGGCATCGGCTGCGCAGGCAGGTCAGCACACAGGCGCAGCAGCGGCAACGCCGGCCAAGCCGCTGCAGTTGCAGACCCTGGATCCGGCCACGCGTGCGGATCCGTTTCCCGCAGTGGACCAGGCCAACTTCACCGCTGCCTCGCCAACGGTCGAGACGGTGGACAGCTATCTGCACGCGGTGATGGGCTTCGACGCTAATCGCATCTGGCGGGTGCTGGCTATCCAGAAGACGACGGCTCCGGGCGTAAGCCGGGTTATGGCGGCAATCTCCGAGCGCAACGCTGGCGCCAAGGTGCTGTCGGCGGTTTTCTATGTGCTCCCTGACGGCAAACATTTGATTGCTTCTGGCGCGCAGGGAGGGAACATAAGCCCGTTCGGGGCGGCCCCGTATGCGGAAAACCGCGCCACGCTGCAGGCGCACGCAGATGGTCCAGCACGTGGGTCGCAATCGAAGGATCTGATGCTGGTTGAGTTTGCCGACCTTCAGTGCCCACACTGCAAGGAGGCGCAGCCGACCATGGACCGGTTGATGAGTGATTTTCCGAAGGCGCGCATCGTCTTCGAAAACTTCCCCCTCGTCCAGGTGCATCCGTACGCGTTTGAAGCGGCGGCCTATGGCGTGTGTATAGGGAACAAAGACAAGGACGCGTTTTTCAAGTATGAGAAGGCTGTGTTCGATACGCAGGCTGCGCTGGTTCCCGCAACCGCAGAAGCGACGTTGAAGGCCGCTGCAACGAAGGCCGGAGCCGATCCGGCGGCGACCGCTGCGTGTGCTGCGACGCCTGCAACCAAGGCTGCGGTCGATGCACAAGCCAAGCTTGGGGCCGACATTGGGGTCGATCAGACGCCCATGCTGGCGGTGAACGGACGCCTGGTACCGCTAACCGTTTCGTACGAGACGCTGCGCAACCTGGTGACATTTCAGGCTTCGCTGGACGGTGTTTCAGCGGCTGCCGAGTCGCCAAATGGAACGGGAATTCCGGAGGCGGTTAAGTAGAGCAGGTCAACTCTGGGCGGGCCACGGAACCGCGCGGGGGCTCACAACGTATGAGAATGTGGCCGGACTGTATGGCACTAACGGGAGTGGAGGCGCACCTTATGTTCTGCCCTCAATGCGGGAAACAGGTACTGGACCGGGCGAATTTCTGTTCGTCCTGCGGACGCGCGCTGGTGTATCCGGCAGCGCGTTTTTACCACACCAGGATTATGCGTCCGCGGCAGGAGCGGATGGTGGCGGGCGTGCTGGCGGGAATTGCGCTGGCTTATGGTTGGGACCTGACGGTGACGCGAATTCTGTTCGTCGTGCTGGTGCTCCTGACCTCGGGCTTGGGCGCGTTGGCTTACCTGGCGGCGTGGGTGCTGATGCCGGACGCGCCATACGCTCTGCCTGGTGGTCCAACTGTTCCGATGCCGGGCCAGCAGCCGAGCGTTTGAGGAATGGCGTTTGAGTGAACGTGCGGCTTCCGAAGCCCGGCCGTTCGTCTATCAGGGACGAGCGCTTTGCTGCGACGGCGTTTCGCTGGCAGCTCTGGCGCACGAGTGCGGGACGCCTCTTTATGTTTACTCTCAGCAGCATGTGTTGAAACGGCTGGGCCTGTTTCAGGCGGCTTTCGCTGCCGTGGCGCATACAATCTGCTATGCCGTGAAGGCGAACTCTTCCCTCGCCTTGATGAAGGTGCTGGGTGCGGCGGGCGCGGGGTTCGATATTGTTTCGGCCGGTGAACTGGCGCGGGTGGAACAAGCTGCGCCCCAGGCGCTCGGGCGGACGGTGTTCGCGGGTGTGGGCAAGCTGGAGACAGAGATTGACGCGGCACTGGCTGCTGGGATTCTGCTGTTCAATGTGGAGTCTGAGGCGGAGCTTTCGCGGCTGGAAGACCGGGCGCGCTCGGCAGGGAAGCGCGCGCGGTTTGCGCTGCGGGTCAATCCGGATGTGTTCGCTGAGACGCATCCGTACATTTCAACCGGCCTGAGCGCGCACAAGTTCGGGATCGAGATTGGGCGGGCGCAGGCAATCTATCGTCGCGCCGCACAATCGAAGCACCTCCATGCGGTTGGGGTGAGCGTGCATATTGGATCGCAGATTCGCGCGGTCGAGCCGTTCGGTGCAGCGCTCGCGCGCGTGGCGGATCTGGTGCTGCATCTTCGGCGGGAAGGGATTGCCCTGACGTACATCGACGCGGGTGGCGGGTTGGGCATCGAGTATGGCGAACAGGCGTTCGACGCTGAAGCTGCGGTGGCGGAGTATGCACGGCAGATTGTTGCGGCGACGGCGGGGCTCGATTTGCATCTGCTGCTGGAGCCCGGGCGTTTTCTGGTGGCGCAGGCGGGCGCGCTGGTTACGCGCGTGGTTGATGTGAAGCGGAATGCTGGGAAGACATTTGTGATTACCGATGCGGGGATGAACGATCTGATCCGGCCCGCGCTCTACCAGGCGCACCATGAGATTGTTCCGGTGAGCAAGTCTGACGACCGCCGCGAGTTGGTCGTAGATGTGGTGGGGCCGGTGTGCGAGTCGGGCGATTTTTTTGCGCGCGACCGGCGGTTGGCCGAGGTGAAGCAAGGTGATCTGCTGGCGGTGTTGGATGCAGGCGCGTATGGGATTTCGCTGAGTTCGAACTACAACACGCGGGCGCGTCCGGCGGAGGTTCTGGTGGATGGTGCAGGATGGCGGGTGGTGCGGCGGCGGGAGACGTATGCGGAGATGTTTGCTGCGGAGATGATGTGAGGGTTTGTGCGGCTTTGTGCAGGTCAGCGCGATGGTGCGCGGCGTTGCGGACCTCAAGGCAAATACAGGGATCCTTCACTGCGTTCAGGATGACGACGCAAAAGTTAGTCAGCAATCTGATCGAGTGCAAGTTCGGGAGGCCAGAGGTTGGGCAGCCCCGGAAGACGGCGCTTGCGACCTGCTAAACTTCGTGAGTCGCGCGGGTGTAGGTACGCGCAAATTCTGGTTCGAGGTAAGCTATGTCCGGCCACAGTAAATGGGCGACGATCAAGCATAAGAAGGGCGCGACTGACGCCAAACGCGGGCGGATTTTTACGCGGTTGATCAAGGAAATTACGATCGCGGCCAAGAGTGGCGGTGGCGATCCGGACGGCAATCCACGGCTGCGTACCGCGATTGCGGCGGCCAAAGCGGAGAACATGCCGGCCGACAATATAAAGCGCGCGGTGCAGCGCGGGACCGGTGAGCTTGAGGGCGTTTCCTACGACGAGATTACGTACGAGGGCTACGGGCCGGGCGGTGTGGCGATCATTGTGGATGTGCTGACGGACAATAAAAACCGTGCGGTGAGCGAGATTCGTCATGCGTTCTCGAAGAACGGCGGCAATATGGGAACCACGGGTGCGGTGGCGTGGATGTTCACCGCCAAGGGAGTCATCGCGATTGCGAAGGAAGACGCCGGCGAAGACAAGCTAATGGAAATCGTGCTTGAGTCGGGCGCTGAGGATTTGAACGACGAGGGCGAGCACTGGGAGATTCTGTGTGACCCGAAGGATTTCGAGGCTGTAACGGATGCGCTGAAGGCCGCGAAGATTAAAACGCAATCGGCGGAGGTAACGAAGATTGCGAGTACGTATACCAGGCTCGAGGGCTCGCAGGCGCACGCAATGATGCGTCTGCTTGAGACCATTGAAGAACTGGACGACACGCAGAATGTCTACTCGAACTTCGATTTCGACGAAGCCGCGATGGCCGAATAGCGTGGGACACCGGGGGGATGTTTCGTCGGTTTACGGTGGGATTCGGTTGGGCATGCAGGTGTTTGCGGGAGTAGTGTTCACGCTCGCAGCACTGCCGCTTGCGACGGCGCAGAATGTGCTGGCGGATGCCTCCGTGCGGCAGCCGTACGAGTATGGCGTGCTGTTCCAGGGTGGCAAAGGTCTGACGGACAAGCGCGGCGACTTTAAATTTCTTATGGCGGGATTTCAGGGCGGACGCGTTCTGACCAATAATGTTGGCAAGGGAATTCTGCGCGGGAACTTCGAATATGCCGTGCAGGTGTTTCCTTACTGGGAGGCGCTGACTCCGACGTTCGAACGTGTGTCGCTGAAGAAGATTCCCGTGACTGGAATCATGGAGAAGTCCGCGCCATACCTGGTGGGCGGGACGTTTCATGGGGTTCAGGTGGTGCCGATTATTCTGCGTTGGAACTTTGCGCGGCGCGGACGCGTGGTGCCGTGGGCGCAGGCTGCGGGCGGGCTCTTGTGGACCAATCACAAATTTCCGGCGTATGGCGATACCAGCAGCAACTACAACACCAACGGGCCGAATGGGGAGGCGAGTGTGTTCAACTTCACACCGCAGGGCGGCCTTGGTGTGCATTATTTTACGAGCCGCAGCCGCTCGATCGACCTGAGTGCGAACGGGGTGCATACGTCGTCGGCTTCGCTGGGGGACCGCAATCCGGGCGTGAATGCCGGGGTTCAGTTTTCGATTGGCTACACGTGGTGGAAATAGGAAGTGAAGCAGACGTCTTCCATTCTCGAATGCGTTCCGAACTTCTCTGAGGGTTTGGACTCCGGGGTGGTGCGGCAGATTGTTGCGGCGATGCGTGTGGATGGCGTGAAGCTGCTGGATTACTCGCAGGATAAGGACCATAACCGTTCGGTGGTGACGGTTGCGGGGACGCCGGCGGCGGTGGTCGAGGCGGCTGTGGCGGCTGTGGGGAAGGCCGCGCAGTTGATCGACCTGACACGGCAGACGGGCGTGCATCCGAGGATTGGCGCGGCGGACGTCATTCCGTTTGTGCCGGTGTCGGGGATTTCGCTGGCGGAGTGCGCTGTGCTGGCGCGGCAGGCGGGGTTACAGATTTGGCGGCGTTACGGTGTGCCGGTTTATTTCTACGGGTCGGCAGCGGCGCGCCCGGATCGTGTGCAGTTGGAGGATGTACGGCGCGGCCAATTCGAAGGCTTGCGGGAGGCGGCGTTGCGCGATGTTTTGCGCAGGCCCGATGTTGGCGGGCCGGAGCTGCACGCGACGGCGGGTGCCAGCGTGGTGGGTGCGCGCAGCTTTCTGATTGCCTACAACGTCTATCTCGCAGCGGGTGCGGAGATCTCGCATGCGCGGGCGATTGCACGGAATCTGCGTGCGTCCTCTGGTGGGATGCAGGGCGTGAAGGCGTTGGGGCTGCTGGCGAACGGACGTGCCCAGGTGAGCATGAACGTGACAGACTTTACCTTGACTCCGATGAAAGAGGTGCATGCGCAGGTGGAACGGCTGGCTGCCGCGCAGGGCGTGCGGGTTGCGGAAGGAGAGTTGATCGGGTTGATTCCGGAGGCTGCATATGACGCGAACGCCGCGTGGATTCAGCAGATTCCGAACTTCGATCCTGATGAGCGAGTGCTCGAACGCAGACTGGCGCATCCGCTGGCATGGCCCGAGAACTGAACGATGCGCTTCGTTGACCTGGCCCATGTGAACGTGGTGCGCGGTGGGCGGCAGGTGTTGCACGACGTCTGCTTGCGTATCGACGAAGGAGAACAGGTTGCGCTGCTGGGGCCGAATGGGTGCGGGAAATCTACGTTGCTGAAGGTGCTTACGTGCGAGCTTTATCCGCTTGCGCAGGCAGAGGCCAGGGTGGAGATTCTTGGCCGCGAACGCTGGGATTTAACGGGGTTGAAGAAGCGGCTGGGGGTGGTGCAGAATGAGCTTCTGGGGAAGCCGATGCTGCAGGCGACAGCACGCGAGGCTGTGCTGACGGGATTCTTTTCGAGCTCTACCTTGTGGCCGAACCTGGTTGTTACCCGGGAGATGGATGCGCAGGCGGATGCGATACTCGCGCGGGTTAGTGCGGAGGCGTTGCGTGACCGTCTGTTTGGCGAGCTGTCTGCGGGCCAGCAGCGACGCGTCCTGATTGCGCGGGCTTTGGTGGCTTCAGCGGATTGCTTGCTGCTCGATGAACCTTCAAATGCGCTCGATCTTGCGGCGCAGCGTGATCTGCGCGATCTGCTGGCGCTGCTGGCGGCGCAGGGTACGACGCTGGTGCATATTACGCACCACATCACCGATATCGGGCGCGAGGTGCGGCGCGTGGTGATGATGCGTGAAGGACGCATCGTGGGGGATGGAACTCGCGAAGAGTTGCTGACGGAAGAGCGATTGAGTGCTGTGTTCGCTACGCAGGTGCGAGTGATGGAGCTGGAAGGCGTGCTACATGCGTGGTGATCCGGTTCGGCGAGTTTCGAGGGATTGAGGTTGGCAGGGAGATGGTAAAGCTCAATCTCGCAGGTACTTCAGAAGACGCGGATCGAATTCGGCTCGTGTGCTCTCAAGGATTGAGATTTTCCGGGCGTCCTGATGCAGAGGATTCAGGAGACAGTTTGTGGTGTTCGGGAGGATAGCGGAAGGAACTCTCGCGAGAGCCGACGTCATGCCGGCCAGCCACGCATCTCCCAGCCGGCGGCTGAGATCATGCCTTGTCTTCCAATCCTCTCCTTTGGGCGCGCTGATCTGTTTGATGGTGAGGCTCTCTGGAACTCTTACCCGGAGCAGGGTATAGGAACCGGGCAGGTCATCTTCTTCGAGTTCCAGATGGACGAGAGCTTCGACCAGTGCTCCGGCGGGGGACTCCGCCAGGTAGACGATGCGGCGGCCTGCGGTGTGCCAACGTGCCGCGTACTTCAGGCCGCCTTCTCCTGTGAGCGAACGGTGGTTGCTGATTCGCCAGAGATCCGGCATTACGCGAACATGCCCTCATCTATCTGACCGAGCATCTCCTCAACCATGCGGCCACCAACGTCAGTGGGCAGCATCTGCAACGGAGTTCGACCGTCGAAGCGCTTTCGGGGTTTGTTCAGCCATCTGCGCGCCTGCTCGACGTCCCCGAAGACGGCAACTGCCTGATCGAAGACGCGAACCAGTCGGGCGAGTTTGTCGGACTCCTCGCGCGAGAGCGATTCCCTGCGTGAACGCCGGTGCTTGAGGGTGCGAGCAGGAATCACGATGTCATAGATGTCCTTCAGCTGCACACCGGAAGCAGACACAAAGCTGGTCATTGTTTCGACCGGCACTCCGGCCTCAACGCTTTTGAAATTCAACGGAAGGGACGCGAAAAACGGGGAAGTGGGTGCACTTCGAACAGGAACGGCCATGAAGACATTATGCCATATTGAGATCGGCAATGTGTCCTATGCTTCGGTGGCGGCTTGGACGAACAATGTAGATGGCGCGAGGAAACGCAGATTTCCTTCGGGAATGACAACAATTGCGGAAGAACGCTGATTTCGATCTTTACGTTTGGCGCGGAAGGGTGGTTGCCTGGAGCTTGATGAGTTCGGGCTCGGGTAGAAGAGATGGGCCGAGCACGGCGGTGTTGGGGAGCGGCCCGTGCAGCATGGCTACTTCGTCGCAGGCGTAAAGGCGTGGGCAGTTGCGGCAATCTTTGTAGATTTTGTCGGGCAGCGTGGTGCGGTCTTCGACGCGAAAACCGAAGTGCGTGAAGAAGTCGGGGATGCGGGTGAAGAGGCAGACGCTGGCTACGCCCTGATGTTCTGCTTCGCACATGAGCGCGCGGAGAAGTTGCCCGCCTGCGCCTAGACCTTTGGCTGCGGGCTTGACGACGATGGAGCGGACTTCTGCGAGGTGTGGGCCATAAAGGTGGAGAGCGCCGCAACCGAGGAACTCCGTGCCGTCAGGCGACTTTGAGGATTCGGCTATGGAGAAGTCGCGTACGTTTTCGCAGATCTCGGCGTAGCTGCGGCGCAGGAGAGTGCCGTCTCCGGAGAGCGAGTTGACGAGGTTGAAGATGTTGCTCGCGTCTCGCAGCGTGGCTGAGCGCACGGTGATGCTTCGCTCCGATGTGTGCGGAGCGATGGTGGTCTGCTCGGGTTGGGACAGGAATGTCATTCTGCGGATTGCCTCCGGGTTAGACGGGTGCGGGTGGCGTTGAGGGCGGCGGCAACGCGGGAGCGCGCGGTGCCGCCGATGACATCATGGCAGTCCAGCGTCGCTTCGAGGGTGATGGCTGCGAAGAAGTCTTCGGCGAAGTGGGGGCTGAAGTTGTGGAGTTCGTCGAGGGTGAGGGCGTTGAGTTCGCGTCCCTGCTCGAGGCCGAAGCGGACTGCGTTGCCGATGATCTCGTGCGCGGTGCGGAAGGGCACACCTTTGTTCGAGAGATAGGTTGCGGCGGCCATCGCGTTCAGGTAGCCGGTGCTTGAGGCCGTGGCCATGCGGTCAAAGCGGAAACGCAGTGCGCGGGTGAAGGCGGGTAGCACGTGCAACATGCCGGTGATGGTGTCGGCTGCGTCGAAGACGGGTTCCTGGCCTTCCTGCAAATCTTTGTTGTAAGCGAGGGGCAGGCCCTTGAGGAGCATGGCAAGTGTGGCGGACGCGCCGAAGAGGCGTGCGGATTTGCCGCGCATCAACTCGGTGAGGTCGGGATTTTTCTTCTGCGGCATCGCGCTCGATCCGGTGGAAAAGGCTTCGGGTAGATCCAGGAAGCCAAACTCCGCGGTGGCGTAAAGGGTGAGTTCTTCAGCGAATCGCGAGATGTGCAGGCCGAGCGTACTGAGTGCCTGGGTAAAGTCGAGTGCGAAGTCGCGGTCTGAGGTTGCGTCAATTGAATTTGGAGTGGGCGCGTCGAAGCCGAGTTCGCGTGCGGCGATGGTGCGGTCGAGCGCGAGGGTCGCGCCTGCGACTGCGCCGGAGCCTAGCGGGCAGAGGTTCATGCGTCTGCGCGCGTCGGCGAGGCGGGAGAGGTCGCGCTCGATCATCGTCACATAAGCTAAGAGCCAATGGGCGATTAAGACGGGCTCGGCGCGTTGCAGGTGCGTGTAGGCCGGCATGACTGCTTGGCCCGCCTGCTCCGCGAGCTGCAACAGAGCGTGTGTCCATTGATTGAGCCCAGTGATGG
>JAABUO010002015.1_pt1 | contig 25331 bp, 24 predicted proteins | sample 5559291 | NCBI WGS metagenome assembly JAABUO01 (sample SAMN10711878, study PRJNA513372) | rock metagenome | isolation source: Antarctica rocks | place: Antarctica: Victoria Land, Finger Mt sud
TAGCGTCGACGGAGACATGGCGGGCCGATGTGCTCGTGCGCACGGCCACGGCGACCGACTACCGCACCCTCCCGTTCACCTTCACGGTCGGCCCCGGCGCCGCCTTCGTCGCGCCGGGACAAAACCCAGACGCCGGCGCCATCGCGGTCACGCCAGGGTTCCTGAGCGCGCCCAACACGTTCACGATCGCGGGGGTGAACGCGCCGGCCGTGCGCCTCCTCTCGCGGTCGCTGGACATGAACATGGGCGCCCTGCCCTACAATGCCATGGCGCTGGGCGGCGGGCGCTGGCGTGCGCGCGATCTCTTCGCGCCGATGAACGGACGCTGGAGCCTGACTGTGCAGGCGCGCCGCGCCGGCGCCTGGGTCACGCTACGCCAGTTCGTCTACCAGGTACCGTTGTACGGGGCGATGCGCCTACTCACACCCCAGGCATCCGCTGGAGCAGCGGGGTCGGCCGCTTCCGGCGCCGCTCCGGCACAGTCGCGCAACCTCAGCGCCCCGTACAACGTGGCCTTCGCGCGCACGCTGCCCTACACGGGCTTCGTCACGGAGATGGGCTCGAACGGTGTGCGCGCGCTCAAGACGGGCCGGTTGATAGCGACGGGCGTACAGGCGCATGGGGTGGACGTACTCGACGGCACGCCCTACGTCTACGTCACCAACTTCGGCGCGGAGCCGGGTGCCGTGTCGCGGATCGACACGCGTACGATGCGCGTCGTGCGCACCTTCGATGTGGGGCTGGGCCCGGCGCACGTCGTCTTCACGCCCGACCATCGGCGCGCCTTCGTGACCAACTTCCGCTCCAGCGACCTCTACATGCTCGACCTGGTGAGCGGGGCGACGCGGCGCATCGCCTTCCCCAACGACACTTGCTTCCAGCCGCACGGTATCGATATCTCGGGGGACGGGCGCACGCTCTACGTGGCCTGCGCCGGCGGCGCCTGGATCTATACGGTGGACACACGTACGCTGCAACCGGGGCGCGTCGCGCCGACCCAGCCGGGCGCCTATGGGGTGGCCGTGGACGGGCCGCGGCGCGAGGTGTGGGTCACGGACCAGACGGTCAACGCCGTCACGGTGCTGGACGAGCGGACGCTCAAGCCGTTGGCGACAGTCACGGTGGGCAAGGGGCCGGCGCTGCTGGTCGCCACGCCCGACGGACGGCGAATCTACGTGGCCGACCAACTCGGCGACGCGGTCAGCGTGATCGACGCCGCCAGCCAGCGCGTGATCGCCACCATCCCCGTGGCGTCGCAGCCGCATGGACCCGACGTGACCGCCGACGGCCGGTACGTCTACGTGGCCAGCATCGGCGGCAACGCCGTGACGATCATCCGCACGAGCGATAACCGCGTGGTCGCCGTCGTTCCCTCGGGGATCGGCGCGAACGAGGTAGCGATCGCGCGCTGAGGCGCTGCATGGGATGGGCTTGGATAAAGTGAGTACAATAGTAGGGTATGATCTTTGCCTACGATCCGGGGACCAAACTAGTGGTGGAACTTCGATCAGGTCCAGATCACGATCCGGCCGGTGTCGAGAGAGCAACAGGAGAAGCGACGATGAGGCGACCCGTCCCTAGTTTGAGCGCGCTCTGCCTCGCAGGCGGGCTACTTCTGGCGCTTACTCCGCGCCCCGCGGTGGCCTGCGTCATCGACAACACGGCGTCGGCTTACGCCAATGGCGTGCGCGCGACGCTGACCACGACGGGGGCGTCGCCTGGCGCTCTCTGGGCGCCGTTCACGTTCGGACAGGCGGTCGCGGCCGCCGCGCCCGTGCGGTTGGACGAGTCGCGCGCCGACCTCCTGCGCAGCCTCGACTCGTCGACGGTAGCGGCGCCGTACCGCTGGACGTTTGGCGACGGGACCGGCGCCGCTCTGGGGCATGTTGTCACACACCGCTATGCCCGCCCCGGACTCTACCTCATCGGAGTTGAGGGCTTCGACGAACAGACGCGGCGCTGGTTCCCCTTCGACAAGGCGCTGCTACGCGTCGTCCCCTCCGGCCAAGTGATACAGTCCAACCTGGGCTACTATGGGCTGCGCGCGCTCGACGTCGTCATGACGGCGGCCGGATGGGTCGTCGACGCGGCGCTGGCGCTGCTCGTGCTGGCGGCCGTGGTCGCGCGACGGCGCTCCTCGCGGGGGCGGCGTCAGCGCCCGATGAGCGCGCCGTGATGTGCACGGATGAGATAGGCGGAGCGGGCCTGACCGGCGGATAGGACGCCGCGGACGCCCCACATCATGTCGCGCACGACGGACACCGGCGCCATCTGGAGTGTCCTGGCGTGCCTCGACCGAATCGAGGACAACACCGCGCAGCCCTGTCGGATCGGCCTACATCGCGTCCAGGGCCACGCGCGTGATGGCGCCTGTCCTGGCTCCTGATGTGGCTGGCGCTGCATCGCCTCGCAGCCTATCTGGCTCAACCCGCCCTGTGACGTGCCTGGGACGGAGGACCGGGCACTGGGCGGACGTTCAGCCGGCTGCACCCGTCGGTCCGGGCGTCGGTGTTATCCTCGGTGCGGCTGTAGCCCCTCGCTCACTCCTGACGGTCGGCGTCGTTGACGGTGCCGGCCGTAGCCACGTTACGCGCGCCGGCATGTGACCGACGACCACATCCATAACGTCGAAATCGTGCCAACTCGGCAGGCCGCTCGGCCCCACGAAGTCGGCTTGGACATCGACGCGGTAGATGCCAGGGCGTCGATAGGCGTGCGCGACCGCGACGCCGTGAGCCCGCGCGCCGTCGCCGAAGAGCCACAGGACACGCCAGTGCAGCGCCTCCGCCCCCTGGCTCCGGGCAACCTCGCGCATGTCCTCCCGTAGGTGTAGCACGCGGCCAGGGGCGAACGTTTGACGGAAGGCGAAGGGCGCCCAGAGGGCCATCTGCCGGGGATCACCAGGCGCGCCGGTCACAGGCCGGGCCACGATGCCATCGGCGTAGGCGGAGGCCACGCCGCTGAAGAGGCAGGCTTGCGCCGCCGCCCCATCGGCAACGAAGGCGGAGAGGGCGACACCGAGGCTCAGGACAACGTGGATGGTGGTGACGTGACGCATAAGGGTGCCTTTCCTTTGAGACCGCAGGCTGAGGACGTCGACGCCAGTATACCCCCTTTCCCTAGCTCCCATCCACTTTGGGTGACCCGCCTCCAGGGGCTGTCAATTGTCGGTGTAGAGAGGGATGGTCGCCTGATGGTAGGATAAGGGTATCGAACCAACCACACCAGTAGTACAACGGCCCGATTGCTATAATCGAAGTGTTGACGATGGCGGAACAGCGGGAGGGACTACATATGGCGAGTCATGCATGGGCGCGGTCGCGCGGCTCGGCCGCAGGTCGATTATATCGCGGGTGGCATGGCCCGCCACGCCGCCTGGTCGGCCTCCTCGCCGCGCTGCTGGCCACCGCGCTCGGCCTCGTCCTGCTGCTGCGCCCGGCCACGCCCGCCTACGGCGCGCCGCTCGCGCCCGACTTCACCTTGCCCGTCGTTTCCGGTGGCCACGGCATGCTCTCGCTGCGCCAGTTGCGCGGACACCCCGTCCTGCTCAACTTCTTCTGGACCGGCTGTGAGCCCTGCCAGGCGGAACGCCCTATGCTCCGCACGGCCTTTGACATCTACAGCAAAAAGGGTGTCGTCGTGCTCGGCGTCGCCGAGGCGAGCGATAACGTCGCCACCGTCCGGCGGTTCGCGGCCGCCGGCCACCTAAACTATCCCATGGTTTTGGACAGCCAGGGCGGCACGTTCTGGCGCTACAACGTCGGGCATTATCCCATTAGCCTCTTTATAGACGCGCGCGGCTACATCCGCGGCGAGTTCGACACCGTGCTTACCGCTGAAGCGCTACGCGACGGTCTGGCCCAGGCCGGCGCCCTACGATGCGGCAACTGCGCCACCATCGTTCGCCCCACGTCCGCCCCATCCAACGCCTCGGGGAGCGATGTCTTCGCGCCGCCCTATGTGGCCCATCCTTTCACCCTGCGCGACCAGCGCGGGGCCATCGTGTCGCTCGCCAGCCTGCGCGGCAAAGCGGTCGCCCTGACCTTCCTCAGTTCCGTCTGCACCGAGCAATGCCCCCTCGCCGGCCGCGCCCTCGCGCAAGTAGACCACCTACTCGGCAAGGACGCGTCGCGCTTCAGCATCGTGGTCGTCAGCGCCGACCCCGAGAACGACGCGCCGGCGACGACGTTGAGCTTCGCCCTCAAGTCCGGCTGGCGGCGCCTCGATTGGCACTACCTCACGGCGCCGCGTCCCGTCTTGCAACAGGTCTGGCACGCATATGGCGTCCCCATCGAGGTGCCCGCGCCCATCTTTAAGGGCGGGGTCGGGCTCACACATGACGCCAGCGTGTACCTGCTCGATACGCAGGGCCGCTGGCGCGCCTACATTGAAGCACCGTTCCAGGCGCCGCAAGTCGCGTCGACGGTGCGCGCGTTGCTACACTCTCAAGTCCTGAGACCAATGGCGCCACAGTCATAAGGACGCCGATTCAACCCACGCCTGCCGTGGGTTTCTCGTTGAGGTTCCATCTCTAGCCTGGATTATTCATGAGCACTTTGGTCTAACCAGATTGACCGCATTTGACTGAACACCCGCCTCTGTAGACCGGCAGAAGCGGTCGTAGAGCCGACTTTGGCGTCCAAAGTGGACGCTGGGAGCCTGCAAGGCCGCCATCGGCAGCCAATCCAATTCGATGAATGCTTTCATGAATAATCCAGGCTAGAAGTCGGTCGGGATGGCTGGGGTTGTCACGGCCACGTAAGAGAGGACCGTCCCGGCAAGCAGGGCAACGTCGGGGAGGCGCTGGCAGGTCTCGGGTGCGTGAACGAAGGCACGGGCGGCGCGCATCTGATTGGCCACCAAGGGCCGTTGCTCCACCGGCCAGCGGTCGCGATAGAGATCCCGCCGCATCTGGGCGGCGACGGGGAGTGGCGGGACGAAGTAGACCTGTTCGCCGCGCACGCGCAGCGCCGCGCGGCTGGTCGCCAGCACGCGCAGCCCTGGGCACGCCACGCGTAGCGCCGCCACGTCCGCCGCCGCCTCGGCCACCTGTTCGCAGTTGTCCAGCACCAGCAGGAGCTGCCGGTCGCGCAGATGGGCGGCTAGCACGTCGGCGGCGGGGCGGCTACCCTGTGCCAGCAAGCCAAGGGCTTGGGCGATCGTCAGCAGGACCAAGGCAGGGTCGCGCAGGGGTGTCAGATCCACGAAAACGGCCCCATCGGTGAAGCGCTCCTGGGCGGCGTGGGCGGCATGGAGGGCCATGCGCGTCTTGCCGACGCCGCCTGGCCCGACCAGGGTAAGCAGGCGCAGGTCATCGCGGCGCAGCAGGGCGTCCAATTCGGCGCCCTCGCGCGTGCGGCCCACCAACGGGGTGGGGGGCGTGGGCAGCGCGCCGGGCCGGGCGAGAGCCACCGAACGGGACGCACTGCCGCGCCGCCGTGGCGCCGTGGCGCCGTCGCGGCCTCGGACAGGAAGCGGTCGCGCTCCGGCCCATCCAGCCCCAGCACGGTAGTCAGGCGCGCGAGCATATCGGCCAGCGGCCGATTCCCGCCTCGCTCCAGGTTCTGGATGCCGCGTACGCTCACCCGCGCGCGCTCGGCCAGAGCCTCCTGCGTCAGCCCTGCCCGCAGCCGGTAGCTCTTGAGTAGCGCGCCAAACGACGCGCGCGTCTCCGCGCCCATAGTCCCCCTTACACTCCTCTGCCCCATACTATCGTCGCCCATCTCGACGGCCCGTCGCGTCAGCGCTATGATAGCACAGGCGTTTCCCTGTCGGGTAAACTGATGGGAGTAGAATATTGGGGAGGGCCAGCCAATGGAGCAAACGATAGAGATAGAGACGGTGTACCTGGATCACGCGGCCACGACGCCGATGGACCCGCGCGTGGTCGAGGCGATGCTGCCGTACCTCTACGCGCACTTCGGCAACCCGTCCAGTATGTACGGCGTCGGGCGCACGGCGCGCGCGGCGATCGACCGTGCCCGCGAGGATGTGGCCGCCGCGCTCGGGGCGCGACCGACCGAGATCGTCTTCACCAGCGGCGGCACCGAGAGCGACAACGCCGCCATCAAGGGCGTGGCCATGGCCCGCCAACACGAGGGCAACCACATCATCACGGCCGCGACCGAGCACCACGCCGTCCTGCATACCTGCGAGTGGCTGGAGCGCCTGGGCTTCGAGACGACGGTGCTGCCCGTCAATTGCTATGGGCAGGTCGACCCGGATGAGGTGGAGCGCGCCATCCGGCCCACCACGACACTCATCACCCTGATGTACGCCAACAACGAGATCGGCACGATCCATCCGCTGGCCGCGATCGGTAAGATAGCGCAACGGCGTGGCGTGACCTTCCACACCGACGCGGTGCAGGCGGGCGGCGCGCTGCCCATCGACGTCGACACGCTGGGGGTAGACCTGCTCAGCCTATCAGCGCACAAGTTCTACGGACCCAAGGGCTCCGCCCTGCTCTACGCGCGGCGCGGTACGCCGTGGCTGCCGCAGCAGCCAGGTGGAGGCCAGGAGCGCGGGCGACGCTCGGGGACGGAGAACACCGCCGGGATCGTGGGGCTGGCCACGGCGCTACGCCTGTCCGTCGAGTCGATGGAGAGTACGGCGGCGCACTGCGCGCGCCTGCGCGACCGCCTGCGCGACGAACTCACGCGCGCGATCCCCGACGTGTCGCTCAACGGACACCCCACGGAGCGCCTGCCCAACAACCTCAACCTGTCGTTCCGGGGCGTCGACGGCGAGTCGTTGCTGTTAAATCTGGACATGCACGGCATCGCCGCCTCCAGCGGCTCGGCCTGCACGGCGGGCTCGCTCGACCCCTCGCATGTGCTCACGGCGCTTGGGCTGTCGCGCGAGTTGGCGCAGGGTTCGCTGCGCCTGTCCGTCGGCCGCGACACAACGGACGCGCACATCGACCGCGCGCTGGCGGTGCTGCCCGCCGTCGTCACCAAGCTGCGCAGCCTCTCGACCGTATAGCCCAAACCCGGCTATGGTCTTGACAACGCGGGGGCACAACAATATAATTGTGCCATGATCCCGCGATTCAACCCGTTCACGGGAAATCTGCCGCCCGGCGTCCATGAAGCGACGTGGGAAGACGTGGTTGCTCGGTTTGGCTACACCCCGCACCGCCTTCGATTGCTGACCGGCCTCAAAGCCGCCCTCGACGCTTTACGGCTTGTCAGTTGTCGCCGTGCCTATGTTGATGGCAGTTTTGTTAGCAATAAAGAAGCGCCGAGGGATTTCGACGGCTGTTGGGAAACAGCGAATGTCGATGTGTCGCTTCTTGACCCTGTACTGCTCGTTCTCACCGATCGACGGACTGCTCAAAAGGCAAAATTTGGCGGCGAGCTTTTCCCGGCGGACGCGGTAGCAGACGTTATCGGCACGTACTACGTGGATTTCTTTCAGTCAGAGGCCAATGGGAGACGTAAAGGGATTATCGCGATAGACCTGGAGGAGCTTCCGTGATCGAAAACGAGCAGCAGTATCAAACAACTAAAGAATGGGCGGAGAAGTTCGCGCAGGCGGCGGCGCAAACGGAAGAAAAGTCGGCGCACCTGCACCCGACCCTTCGCAAGGCGGTCAGAGAGGGCTACGAGAGCCAGGCTGAGGAACTGCGGACGCAATTGGCCGAGTACGAAGCCCTGCGCGACAACCACATCGCCGTGCTCGAACTGGACTCGCTGACGCAGTTGCCGGAGGCGCTGGTCCGCGCGCGCAAAGCGGCCGGCTTGACGCAGAAGGAATTGGGCCGCCGCCTGGGGCTCAAGGAACAGCAGATCCAGCGCTACGAGGCGACGCGCTACGCCGGGGCCAACCTGACGCGCGTCCAGGCCGTGGTCGACGCGCTCGGCGTGCGCATCCACGAGCGCGTGATACTGCCGACAGCGGTGAGCGCGGTGGAAACGGCCAGGGCGTACGCCGCGCCACGGGAGCCCGACGCGGCGCCCCGCGCGGCGTCGCAAAGCTAGAGGGCGGGGAACGGGTGGCGGTGGAACTTAACGCCTCTGGACTTAGGATGAGTAGATGCGTCATGGCATGGCCGAGTCATGAATAGGCGGGCGCGGCGTCGGGCCGCGCGGGCCGCCCATCGGTCTACAGCGGCGCCCCGTTCCCGTCGCGCCCTGTCGCCCGCGACGCGCATTGGGCTGGTCGTGGCGGGAACGGTCCTTGCGGTGGGAGTAATCGTGCTGGCGGTCCACGGACAGGGCAGCCGCGCCGGCCGTCTCATCGGCGTCGCCGTCGTGGTTGGAATCGCCCTCGTCGTCATGGCCTGGAATGGGAAGGTGTGACTCGGACGGTACGACACGGTCAAGTAATATATCGATAGTATTATGACAACACTGCCTATCCGCGCCATACCCAGACGCCGCCGCGCCGATGGATAACGCCTAGCCAAGAGGAGGTACGCGTGGCTCCCCCGAGCTCCAGCAGCAGCGGGGCGCCCGCGTAGACACATATGGTCACAACAGCCACAGACGAGACGGTGAGCGCCGATAAGCGTGCGGCCGGCGACGCGCCGGAGGCGCAGGGCGATACGACGCGGGCGCGTGGAGCGGGCCGCGGCGGACCCGTCGTCGCCTTCGTTTCATCGTACGTGCCGCGCGAGTGCGGCATCGCCACCTTTACGCGCGACCTGCACACGGGTCTCGACCAAGTGCGCCACGGCCAGCAAAGTCTGATCGTGGCCATCAACGACCAGGACGCCGAGTACGCCTACGCGCGGCGCGTCGTCTTCCAGATCGACCAGTCCGACCCGCACAGCTACGTCGAGGCGGCGCGCTACCTCAACCGCAGCCGCGTACAGGTCGTCAGTATCCAGCACGAGTTTGGCCGCTTCGGCGCCCTCAAGGATGGAGAGATCATCGAAGACCACCTGCTGCCGATGTTACGCGAGCTCAAGAAACCGGTTATCGTGACCATGCACACGGTGCTGCCGCAGCCGTCGGAGAGCCTCAAAGCCTGGGTGCGCGAGGTCTACGAGCGCAGCGCCGCCATCGTCGTGATGGTTAACGTGGCCGCGCTGATCCTGGCCGAAGACTATGGGCTGGCCGAGAACAAACCCGACGAGCCCTTCGTGCTGCCACGTAAAATTCACACGATCCCCCATGGCGTGCCGCAGGTGGAGATGCCGCGCCGCGCGTACAATTTCAAGAAGGCGCTCAAAGAGCAGAACTTGATCGGCACGTTCGGCCTGATCTCGTCGGGCAAGGGGCTGGAGTACGTCGTCCAGGCCATGCCGCAGGTCATCGCGCAGCACCCCAACTCGGCCTACCTGATCCTGGGCGCGACGCACCCCGACGTACGCAGGCGCGAGGGTGAGCGCTACCGCGACTACCTGATGGATCTGGCTCGAGAGCTCGGTGTGCAAAAGCATGTGCGCTTCAACAACCGCTTCTTGCCGCAGGGCGAGTTGGTGGCGCACCTCAAGAGCATCGACGTCTACATCACGCCGTATCCGAACCGCAACCAGATCACCAGCGGTACGCTGGCTTACGCCCTTGGCGCGGGCAAGGCCATCATCAGTACACCGTACCTCTACGCACAGGAAGCCCTGGCCGAGGGACGCGGGCTGCTGGCCGAGTTCCGCTCGGGCGACTCCATCGCCAACTGCGTCAACCAAATCCTGGGGACACCGGGGCTCAAAGAGCATATGCAGGACCAGGCCTACGCGTACGGACGTGAGATGAGTTGGGCGCGCGTGGCCGAGCGCTACGACGACCTGATCCGCCAGGTCGCCGAGGTCGCACGGTAGGCGACGGGCGACGGGCGACGGGCGACGGGCGACGGGCGACGGGCGACGGGCGACGGACCTACTGGGAGCGCTGGCTTCTAGCCGGCCCCGGTCGCGGAAGTGCCGTTTGGCCACATCGGCGCGCACGCTGGCGATGGCGTGCCGGCTGGCAGCGCAGCGATAGATGGCGCTCCCGGTAGACACGCGCGAACCGATCGTTTCGGCCGTAGATTAGCCGACAGGGGGACGAACGATGGATACCACGGGGGTAGTACAACGGCCATTCTTGCTCGGCGTCAACTACTGGCCGCGCAAAAAGGCCATGTTCTGGTGGCGCCGCTTCGACGCGGGCGAGGTTCGCGCCGAGTTCGCCGAGATTGCCTCCTGGAGGCTGGACCTCGTGCGGATCTTCCTGATGTGGGAAGACTTCCAGCCGGGACCTTTCGAGATGTCCGCGCAAGCCCTCTCCGACCTCGGCACGGCGCTCGACAGCGCGCGCGACAACGGTCTACGCGTCATCGTCACCTTCTTCGTCGGCCAGATGAGCGGGATCAACTGGGCGCCTAGCTGGGCGCTCGACGGCGCGGCCAAGCCTGACGCGACCCCCACATGGTCGGGGGGCCAGCCCGTCGATCGCGCGCCGGCCGGCATCTACCAGGAGCCCCGCTTGCTGCGCGCGCAGGTCTACGGGCTGCGCGCGGTCCTGGACATCTACGCGGGCCACCCCGCGGTCTACGCCTGGAACATCACCAACGAAAACGACAATTTCCTGACGCCGCCGAGCCGCGACGCGGCGTGGCTGTGGAACCTGCTCCTGTGCGACGAAGCGCGCCGCCGCGACCCGACCCACCCGGTGACGGCGGGCCTGCACCTCGCGGACGGCGACCGCTACCGCGACTTCCGTCCGGCCGACCTAGCTCAAGGCAACGATTACCTCTCGATCCACGCCTACTCCCTGTACGCGACGTGGGCGCGCGGCCCACTCGACCCCGCCGTCGCGCCCTTCAGCGTCGCGCTGGCCCGCGCGCTGGGAGGCAAAGAGGTGATGGCCGAGGAGTTCGGCGTCTGCACCTCGCCGGACGGCCGGGAGTCGTACACGCGCGAAACGACGCTCGGCGGCCGCACCTGGCAGCAGTTGTTCGCCAGCGACGCGCAGGCCGCCGCCTACTATCGCGAGACCGGAGCCGGCTTGCTGCGCGCCGGAGCGATTGGCGCGCTGGCGTGGATCTTCTCCGACTACGACCCCTCGCTCTACGACACGCCGCCCTTCAACACGATGGTCCACGAGCGCTACTTCGGCCTGACGCGCCACGATGGACAGGCCAAGCCGTGCCTGGAGGCGTTCCTCGCGCTCAAAGGACAGACGGCGCCGGACCCGCTCCCGCTGACGCTAGACAGCCCGCCCGACGATGACGACGACGATCCCGCGCGCCACTTCCGCGAACTCTACGCGGCCTTCACGCGCGATAATCAGGCTGGCGTATAATTATCCTATCATTACACCATGGCTGTAAGGAGATCAGATCATGAGCGCTATCGAGGAGCATGACGCACAGCCGACGCGGCGCGGTAGGCCGCGCACGAAACAAGCGCCGAGTGGATTTGTGCGGCGTAATCTACTTGTCGACCCGCAGGCATTGGAGCGGCTACGAAAGCTGTATAACGCCACGAGTGATTCAGAAGCGGTGCGGTTGGCGGTTGAAACGATATTAGTCGGGCAGGAAATAGACGAGGTTGTAGACCGTATAGCAGCGCACGGCGGTCCCCTCGACGTCTACGAAGGCGCCACCGGCGTCTCGCGTCTCCCGGTACATCCAAAACCTGAAGATATCGCCGACGCCGATAAAGAATGGTACTAATTGTCCCGGATAGCTCAGTCGTTATACCATACTTGCTACGCGGCGCGTACGTGGAGCGCATGAATCGGGCACGGCGAGCGCGCCGCCTCGTCCTCTGTTCTGTCGTCGCTGAAGAAGTTATGGCAGGCGCCCGCGATCGCAACGAACGTCAAGATTATGAGTCATTCTTCGCGTTGTCTCAACGCGCGGGACCTGTCGTGACGCCTATCGATTCCGAATGGCTTTCTTGCGGGCGTATGATATCCCGATATCAAGAACGCTACGGCAAAATAAGGTCACGCGACCACCAAAACGACATCTTGATCCTACTGATGGCGCTGCGACTGGCGCGGCAAGAGGAAACGATCCTCATGACGGAAAATGACGTCGATTTTGCCGTCTGGCTCAACTTCGTCCACGACCACGCCCGCTTGCGCATCGAGGCCGTGCGGCGCTAGCTGTTAGAATGCGCCGCCGCATGCCGTGGCACGTCGGTCACGTCTGTCTTAATGGTCTCAGTGGCGGCTTCGGTCCGCTCCCCCCGTTCTCCACCATACGCCCGGCGCTGGAGGGCCGGCAGGAGCAGCCGCATGACGGGGACCTGCAGGGCGGCGGCCAGCGGCACGGCGAGCACGATGCCGGGGAAGCCAAACAGGGCGCCGCCGATGAGGAACGCGCAGGTGACGACGAAGGGGTGCAACCGCACGGTGCTGTGGATGACCAGCGGCGTGAAGACGATGCTGGACACCTCCTGCACGAGGACGAAGACGACGAGCACCCAGACCGCGTGGGTGGGGCCGGACGTGAGATAGGCCAACCCGATGGTCGGCACGCCGGAGATCCAGGGCCCGACGTAGGGGATGATCTGCGTGAGCGCGGCGAAAATCCCCAGCAGCAACGCATAGGGCACCCCGAGCAGGAACAGGGCGACCGCCATCGTCGTGCCGAGCAGAGCCATGTTGATCAGCGAGCCCTGCAACCAGCCGCCCAAGACGCGGCTCTCCTCGCCCAATAACTCCAACAGCGTCTTGTGCAAACGGGGCGATGTGATCGAGAGCAGTAAGCCCTTGAGTTGAGGAGTGCTGGTCAGCCAGAAGAAAACCAGGAAGGCCATGACCAGCCCGGTGACGAACACATTGAAGATCTGCTGGGGCAGGGCGATGACGGTGTGCAGCAGACGCCCGGCGAACGCGCCGATCTGATCGCTGAGCGCGCTGGGGACATGCTGATCGCGCATCAGCGTCTGCAGCCGGCTGATCTCGGACTGTAAACGCCCGCTGTAGGTTGGTATGTCGCGGATCAAACTCCCCGCCTGCGCGAGGAACGGCGCCAGCAGCCACGATACCAACAGGAACAGGATGGCCGCGATGACGCCGTACACGAGCAAGACGGCCGGCCCGCGCCCGATACCGCGCCGGTGCAACAGCTCGACCGGCGGCCGCAGCGCTTCGGCCACGGCGATGGTAATGGCGATGAAGATAAGCGGGCCAATAATAGCCTGCAGAACGAACAGGAGGACGATGCCGCCGAGCAAGACGCCGACCGCCAGAAAGACACCGCGCGGATCGAGACCGTGCTGATAGCGCACCACGACCTGACGGACGCCATGCGGCGGCGCCGGCCCGTCCAGGGCTTCTGGCGTCTCCGGCGTCTCCGGCGCCCACCTGACGTTTCCGGGGAGTTTCGCCATGACCATCCTCTCTGCTCCAAGCGAATCCGCCTCTGCACCCAGTGTAGCACCATACGCCGACCCGCTTAGGACCTCGCGGCGGCCCAAGCTGTTGGTTGGCCCATCTACACGACTGTTTAGGCCCGACGCACGGGCGTCAAGCTAGCCGCGACCGCACAGAGGCCCAGGCCGCCAGCGATGATCCATAGGACCGGGCGTGGGCCGAGCAGCCCGAGCAGGACGCCCCCGACGGCCGTGCCGAGCAGCCCGCTAGCGTAGCTCGGCAGGCGGTAGGCGCCATTGACGCGCCCCTGCAAGTCGTCGGGGATAAGCGAGAGACGGTACGACACCTGCGCGACATTGTAGATCGGGATCATCATGTCCGCGAGGGCGGCCCCCGCGATCAACATGAGCGTCGAAACGGCCGCCGCCTCCAACGGCGTGGCTAACGCCCAGACCGCGACGGCCCCGATGAGGACGCGTCCCATGCGTACGCGCGCCTGGACCCACGGCGCAATGAAAGAGCCAAGCAGCTCGCCCGCCCCGGCCAAGGTGAAGATGAGGCCGATCGTCCGCGCGTCGGCGTGCAGCTCGTCGCGCGCCAGCACGATGACGGCGAGCAGCAGGGGGCCGTCGAGCAGGTTGACGCCCATGGACAGCAGGGCGATTGCCCGCAGCCGGCGCTGTCCCCATAGGAAGCGCAGGCCCTCCGCGATCTCGGCGCGCAGGGCGCCGGCGGAGAGGGCCGGGCGTAGCGCTCCCGCACGATCCTCTTGGAAGGGCAGGCGAATAGAGCACAGGGAGAACACCGAGGCCAGGTACGAGAGGCTGTCCACGAGGTAGGCCAGGGCCGCGCCGGCGACCGTCCCGCGCGCGAGGCCGATGAGGACGCCGGCGAGACCCGGACCCAATAGGTAGGTGGCCGATTCCGCCGTCGCGTTGAGCCCGGCGGCCCGCGCGAGCTGGCCCTCGGGCACGACACGCGGCAGGCTGGCGAGTTCGGCGGCGTCGAAGAATACCAGGGCGAGGCCCGCGACCACGGCGATGGCGTAAAGCTGGCCCACACCGAGCTGTCCACGCGCGTAGGCCAAAGGGATGGAGCCCAGCGCGAGGCAGCGCGCCATGTCGCAGAGGATCATGACGCGCTTACGGTCCCAGCGGTCCACGAGCGCGCCGGCGGGCAGACTCAGGAGCAGATACGGGAGCGACTGCGCCGCCGCGATAAACCCGGCCTGAGCGGGAGAGCGCGTGAGGGCCAGGACAAGCAGCGGCAGGGCGATATCGGACACGCGACTGCCCAGGCGCGAGACCGTCTGGCCGCCCCAGAGCAACAGGAAGTCTCGGTTGCGCCAGAGGGGCTCGTTCGCGGGCACAACGGGATCGGTCGTCGTCATGCCTCCAACTGTAACAGGGTCGGCACGAATTCGTGACCATCCATGTTGCCGGTTACTCCTCCTGCAGCGCCTCAAGGGCGCGGTCCGCGGCGCGGGCGACGTCGGGGACGGGGTCTCCTAGCGCCGCGTCGAGGGCGCCGGCGTAGTCCTCGGCGCGCAGTTCGCCGAGGGCGCGCGCGGCGGCGGCGCGCTCGACGGCGCAGCTGGAGGTGAGTCCCGTGGCGACGCGCGGCGCGAGTTCGGCGAGCTCGAGGTTGGCGATGGCACGATAGACGCGCGCGCGCTGCCAGGGTACGCTTACCAGGTCGAGCGCGCGATTGGCGCCGTCGATGAGGGGCGGAATACTCTCGTCCTCGTCGAGGGGCAGACCATCCGCGGCGGCGAGCTCGTAGGCGGGGGCGCGCTCGCCGCCCAGGACACGGCGCAGCCACGCCGGCAGGTCCTCGGGGATGGGGGCGCGGCCGTCGGGATAGGTATGAAGATCCATCAGGGCGGGAAAGAGCTCGCTATAGCGATCCGCCAGGGCCAGGGTCAGCTCGGCGTCGCGCGCCGCGTAGTGGCGCAGTGGACCAGGGATGGGCCGCGCCAGCCAGTCGGCCTGCTGCCCCGATTTGTCGAGGGCCACGCGGAAATGGCGCCGTAACGATTCGCGCAGGCTCTTATCGCTCTCGCCGTAGGCCGAGCGCGTGACCTGTAGCAGGTCGGTCACCGCGGGCAGGCGTATGCCGGCCGCTTCGAGCCAGCGCACGTCGCCAGCGGCGTCGAAGAGCGCGACCGGCGGCGCGGCGCGGAAGGCGGCGTCGAGATCGCCCAGGCGGCCGGCCAAACGCAGCGGGTCGACCAGCCAGGTGTGGCCGGGGGCGGCGATCTGAATCAGCGCGGCCACCGTCGCGGCGGCGCCGCGCGGCTTGCCGGCCTCGACGTCGAGCGCCACCCGCTCCGCGCCCGTGATGACGTCCGCCGCCTGGGAGAGCGCCGCCGGCGTGTCGACGACGACGCGTTCACCGGCTGGCGGGTCGGGCAATAGCTGTGGCGCGTTTGTCATGTCTCTGGCTCTACTACTGACTCTGACTCTAACTGTGGGCTGTCACAGTAAGCGCCGCTGCCCCACGATGTCAATCACAGAGCGATGGCGGCGATTTTTCGTCTATAGGGCGCCTACTTGTAATGGTACGATATCCTGACAGCTGATGGATTAACAGGCGTAGCGGCGTCGTGAAGGGACAGAAACCAATGAGTACCCAGTTTACAGTGCAACGGCTACAGCATGTGAGCGTCCCGCGGCCGCGCGGCAGCGAGGGGGAGGCGCGGCGGTTCTATGGCGAGACGCTCGGACTGGAGGAACTGCCGGTCCCGGCGACGCTCGCCCACCTCGACCTGGTCTGGTATCGCCTCGGCGACGACGAGCTGCACCTCTTTGCCAGCGACGACGACACGATCCACGCGGCGCAGCACTTCTGTCTGGCCGTGGACGACGTAGTGGCGGCGCGGCGCCACTTAACGGCTTGCGGGATCGAAACGCACGACGACACAGAGATTCCGAACCGGCCGCGCTTCAGTTGCCGCGACCCGTTCGGCAACCTCATCGAAGTAACGACGATCCAGGGCTCGTATTCTTAGCTGCCAGCCATCAGCTGATAGCTGATAGCTCACCCTCATAGCTCCTCGCCACGGATGCGGCCGATCTTGTCTTCGATGCGGGCGAAGATCTGGTTGAGCAGCGCGCGGTCCTCTTTGAATTCCAGCACTGGCATGCGGTCGAGCACGCGCTCGAACTCGAGCGCCCGCTCGTAGACCGGGACGGCCAACCTGCTGCGCGGGCCATGCGCGCCCTCGCCGCGCAGCAGGGCGTCGGTCGCCCCCTGCACCACCTGCTCCGGCGTGCTGGGGGCGCCGGCGGTCTGTCCAGCCTCCGCGCTGTCCGGCGGCAGGCCATCCAGCGTGTCGCGGATGCGCTGGACGAGGACCTTGGTCTGGCGCGTGCTGAGACCGCGGCTCTCGACGGCCCTCAGGGCTGGTTCCTGGTACTCATCGGGCAGGCGCACGATGGTGCGCGCGTTGTCCTCGGCGATGCGGTTGGCGCGCACGGCGTCTTGCAGGGACGCGGGCAGGCGCGGCAGCGCGCGCAACTGCTCCACGCGGCGGCGCGTCAGCCCCACCAGATCGGCGACCTGCTGCCAGTCGCCGGGCATGATCGTCTTGAGGTGGTCGAGCGCGCGTCCCTTATCGATCGGGTTGAGGTCTTCGCGCTGCAGGTTCTCGACGAGTTGGAGCACGTAGCGCTGTGTACCGCCGATGTTCCTGATGAGGGCGGGAACCTCGGTCAGCCCCGCGAATTGCGAGGCGCGGTAGCGCCGCTCGCCGGCGATGACCATGAAGTCGTCCTCTTCGTAGCGGTAGCGCACGAGGAGCGGCTGCAGCACGCCATGCTCGCGGATGCTGGCGGCCAACTCTTCGAGCGCCTGCCCATCCATGTCGCGCCGCGGCTGCGTCGGGTCGGGGCGAATGCGGTCGATGGCGATCATGCGCGCGCCCTCGAGCTGACGCACGCCGTCGTTGACCGTCTTCTCCAGGATCTGTAGGTCGACCGCCGCCGGCTCCGCCGGCTCGTCGTCGCGTGGCTTGGCGATGGTAAACGTCTTCTTAGGCATAACGCGCCTCGCGGTCGATGATCTCGTCCACCAGCTTGCGGTAGCGCTTGGCGATAGCGCCGCGCTTGGCGTATGTCGTGACCGGCATAGCCATCTCGATGGCCTCCTTCACTTGCACCGAGGAGGGGATAACCGTCTCGAAGACCTGGCCGTTGTACAGGGAGCGCAAGTGCTCGTCGCGCGCCTGGTCGAGCTTGGTGCGCATGTTGACCTGCGTGGGCAGGATGCCCAGGATCTCCAGGCTCAGGTTTGTCTCTTTGCGCACGAGATTGACCGTGCGCAGCGTGGCGCGTAGCGCGTTCATGCCCATCTTATCGAGGTTAACGGGCAGGATGACGCGGTTGGCGGCGTTGTTGGCGTTGGTGGTGAGGTAGCCGAGCGCGGGCGGGCAATCGATGAGGACATAGTCGTAGGCGCCGCGCAGCGCGCGCATGGACGACTGCAGGGCCGTGCGCAGGCGCATCTCACGCCCCTCCAGCTCGCTCAGAGCCAGTTCGATGCGCCGCAGCTCGGCGTCGCCGGCGATCACATCGATGCCGGGCACAGGACTGTGCTGGATGAGCGCGGTCAGGTCGACATCGTCGCGCAGGAGGGCGTCGGAGAAGCGGCCGGCGCGCGACGCCTCCATGTCGAGGGCCACGGTGAAAGACGCCTGCGGGTCGAGGTCGACGACGAGCACGGCGAGGCCGCGGTCGGCCAGGGCGCCGGCGACGTTGAGGCACGTCGTCGTCTTGCCGCTGCCGCCCTTCTGGTTGACCAGCGCGATCACATGGAGGCGCCGGCTGTCGCCGCTGTTAGCCACTCGTTTGTCCCTCTATACGCTTCCGGCTTTGGCTCATCGAGGTATCCTCTCGAACGCGCTATGGCGCCCAATCAGCTGTCCACTCTGATCGTAGAGTTCGGCCTGGAGAGGCAACTCGACGCGTTGGTCCGTGACAAACAGGACCACCCCGGCGTCGCCCGTGTCTTCCATGGTGGTCCCGTTGGCGGCGATCAGGCGCACACGCGCCGCGTCCAGGCCGTTGTCTAAAACGACTCCCCCGGCAAAGAAATTGGCGGGCCAGCCGCCACCGCCCGGGTTTACCCAAGGGGTAGCGCGAACAGGGCTCCCATCCGCGCCGCCTCCGGAGCCTCCCTGGACGCGCCAGTTGCCGTCATCGTCCTGCGCGAGATAACAGGTGTAGCGCATCCGTCGTCCCTCGGTCGTATCGAACGTCACGGCATGCGCCTGGCGTTTCGGGATGCCGCGCTCCTTGAGGAACCGCAGCGTTGCCACGTCCGCTCCCATGCCGCCACGCCGCTGTTGGCTGCGCCACCCACTCCCCTGGGGGTCGGCGTGTCAGAGATAACGACGCTCGGCACGCCTAGATAGTCACTAATCACCTGTCGTGGGTCTAGTCCGGGCATACGACCACCTCCCTCATCAATCCGAGCGCACGCGCGGCCATACTATTGTTCCAATCGTTGACCAAGCTATGGGTTAAGTGACAGAATAATCACAAGCATTAGCGACAGTATACGAAACGTGCAAAATCGAGTCGTAACACTTTCATTAAACCTGATACCCTGAAACAAAGGCTGGATAGGGGAGTATGTGATGAGCATGACCTTAACACTGACGTTGGATGACAATAATGGCGCGTATTTGGAACGCATCGCATCGGATCAGGGCCGCACACCTGCCGAGGTGGCAACGTGGATCGTGACGGAAGACCTGCGCCGTGAGCAGGCCATCGACGAGGATATCGTCGCTCGGCTGGGCAAATTGGCAACGGCCGAGGGGGACGGAACGACCGGCACTGAGTCCTCGTCCAGTAAAGTTGTGCGCCGAGAGCATGTCGGAGCGTGACCCCCGCGCCTATCACACGCTGGAGTTCATGAGGGCAACCTTCCTCAATAGCCTGAGTGACATTGCCTCTGACGATCAACGGCGGGTGATACGAGCGCTAGAGCAGCTGGATGACAATGAGCGTATGCCATCATTGCGCGTACATCAGCTAAAGGGATCAAAAACCGGCTTGTGGTCGGCGTCGGCATCCAGGAGCTTACGCGTAACCTTCTTGCGCTTAACGGACGGACGTAAGCTGTTGGTGGACTGCAGCCAGCACTATGACGATTAGGCGCGCCCGGCGACGACGAACGTGATGGTGACGTCGCCGAGGGCGCGCGCGGCGGCGCGCTCGATGGTACGGCGCAGGCGCTGGTCGAGCCAGTGCTGGTGGGAGGGGTCGGCCACGCCGACGGTGAGCCGGTCGCCTGTGTAGTCTTGTGGGACGACCGGGGCGACCCAGCGCCCGTAGTTCTCCGGCGTGATGTCGCCGCGCACCTCGGCACAGACACGCGCCCAGGCTTGCCCCTCAGGCGTCGTGGCGCCAGTCACGTCGTGTGAAACGGGTGTGCCAGCCATCACACCTGTTTGATCGCCGGATGTTTGAGGCGCGTTGTCCTCGTCGACCAGTCGGTAGCGCCCCCGGATAGCCTCGACCAGCCAGCCGGCCGGGTTGGCGACCGCCCCGCGCGCCACTTCCTGGCGCAGGCGCTCGATCTGCGCCAGCGCCTCGCCCGGCTCGGCCGCCAACTCCGTGAGCAACCGTTCGCCCCGGATGCCGTGCGCTTGCAGCGCGGCGCGGGCCATGGCAACATCCAGGGTGCGGTCAGCGAGGTCGGAGACCAAACCATTTTGCGTGACAGGGGCGATCGCGACGTCTTGCGCCGTGGCGGCGTCGGTCGCGCTCCTCGCGCCTTTCACGCCCTTAGCAGCCGTACGACTGGGGGCAGCAGCACGCCGTTGTTGTCCCTGGTTCTTTTCGTTTATTTTCTTTGCCAGTGGTGTCTTTTTGTTACCTGCTGATTCCCGCACTTCTTGATCGGCGCCGTCGTGCACTTCTGGATGTGACGTTCCCCGCGCATCAAGGGGTGAAGTAGATGTCAGTCCTTGATGTGAAGCACGCTTCACTTCTGGATGTGAAGCGCCATGGCGGGCGCGTGATGGGCCAGGCGTGGGGGTGGGATGGGGCGCTGGATGATCGGCTGCGGGCGGGTAGCGCAGCACATGGTAGACATTTGTTTTGCCCAGGCCGCGACGCTGGATGCGGATCAACCCACGGGCCTGTAGCTCTTTGAGGTACTCGATGACCGAGCGCGTGGAGACTTCCAGGTCGCGCGCCAGCGTCTCCTGGCCGGGAAAGCAGTAGTCTTTCTGCCAGGCGTAGCTAAGGATCAGGGCGTAGGTCAGCTTGGCGCTGTGCGACAGGCCCCGCACCTGGAAGAGGTAGTTGGGCAGTTGGGTGAAGCCGAGACGTAGCCCCTCGTCTTCGATGACGATGGTCGGCTCGACGGCTTGCTGCCCCATCTCTGTAGACGCGGAGCCGCTGTACTCCGTGTCGTCCAATCTTTCGCGCACGTCTCTCCCCTGACCCGCCCCGACGACATCGGGGTACGGGGTACGGGCACATTGACAGGGCGCGGTAAGCGTGCTGTAATAAGAGCAAGCGAACCGACGCGGCCGCGTCACAGTGTGCCGGCTGTTCGTAGCGGGCCCGCGATCTCGTGCTTGGCGGCTGGAATCGCAGGGCCTGTCCAAAGAACCGAGGGAGCAAGGCGGATGGTGACCGCCGCGCCCCCTCGGTTTTACTATGTCTCCATCATATCCACGCTATTTCACACATCGGGTCCGCATCGCGTATCGTGTCCATCACTGTTTACCAGCATAGGTCGAAGAGTTCGTCGACCTTGCTTGGCTTAACCTCGAACGAGGTTAGCGTTTCCTCCTCGATCAACCTGTTGAGCGCTTTTTTAAGCGTCGTCACGGCCATCGACATATTGCTGTTGGTGATACCGGCGTGTCCCAGCAGCGTCCGGCGCTCCACGACCACGCGGCGCGCCTGCGAGTTTTCCTTACACCGCTGGACGTACGACCGTAGCAGGTCGGCGGTGCGCGACTGCCCGCGATGCGCGCCGCCCGGCTTAGGGCCGCGCCGGCCGCGCTTGGGCGCGATGGCCGGCGGCCGGGGCAGTAGGCGGTAGTTGTGTCCCGGCTGCATGTCGTCGCGGCGCACGCCTTCGTACCAGCGCGGGTTGATCTCGATCTCGATGATCTCGGGCAAGCCGCGTTCGAAGACGCCTTGCACGGTCAACTCGCCCACATTCTCGCTCGTTAGGTAGCCGACGCTCGAGAGCAGGTTGGCGACAAAGCCGTAATTCTTGGACCGGCGGCCCTGCCCCGTGGTGCGGCCCTGCACCGATATTTCCGTGAGGCGGAGCGCGTAGAGGGTGCGCGTCAGCTTCGTCCGATTGACGCTATAATGGATGCCACGCCGGTCGCGCGCGTAGCCGAGGCGATCGAGCAGGTCGCTCACCCTGACGCGGAACTTGTTGCGCCGATAGTTGGGCGGATCGTTGGCGATGGCATAGAGGTGGTGCATGACCCGTGCGGGGAACTCGCCGGCGGCATGGCGGATCAGTTCCACCACGCCCTGCTGGCCGGGTTCGTCCAGGTTGAGCGGAAGCTGCAACGCCGTATTCGGGCGGCGGATCGTCAGGGGACCGTCGTCGTTGAGCGCGTCCGGCAGATCCGACGGCACGATCGGCTGATGGATCTCCATGCGCAGCTGGGCATAACGAGTGTCGACGGCGATAAAGCCGGCGGCCGATTCCTGGTCGATCTGCACCCGAAAGTTTATCTCGTCGGGCGAGAGCGGCTCGCCGGTGATGACGTCGAATTCGCCGTCGCCCGACAGCACGGTCACGTCGCGGTTCAGCGACCGCACGACATCCACGGGATCTACGGGGTCTGCGCTCATGCTCCCTCTCACCTCCTGTCTATGTGGCAGCATAGCGCAGCGGGGGGGCAGGGGACAACCATATTTTCACCGTTGTCCACAATAGTCCGTGCGGTAAACCTGCATAGGCGTCGTACGGTCTGTGACGGCCATAATCGGGTTGTACCAGAGATGGACATCCACGCTATTTCACACAACCACTCCATACATCTCACACATCGCCGCCAAGGCTATCACACATACGCGCCATTGGCCTCACACAACAGGCCTACGCCCTTCACGCAAAAAGCTTACGCCTCGTCCCCCCTCACCCCCGACCCCCTCTCCCTCACGGGGCGAAGGGGAGCAGCCTACTGGTGTGACTCCTCCCCTCTCCCGCGCACAGGGAGAGGGGCTGGGGGTGAGGGTCCCCGTCGGCCGGCGCCGGAATTATGGGGGTACGCGCGCGCATGTTAGACTTAACAACGATGCAACGATGATTGATACGAGTAGTACGGGATGACGGATTAGGCGGGGCGAGCATTGGAAGGCATAGATATGGACGAGGGGCGATCGGCGCGCCTGGCGCTCGATGATGGAACGATATTCGAGGGTGTCGGGTTCGGCGCGGCGCGGGCTGTCTCCGGCGAGGTCGTCTTTAGCACCGGCATCGTCGGCTACCCTGAGAGCCTGACCGACCCTTCGTACCGCGGCCAGATTCTCGTGCTGACCAATCCCTTAATAGGCAACTACGGCGTCCCCGCGCGCACGGTCACGGGGGGACTGCTCGACCACTACGAATCCGAGCGCATCCAGGTCGCCGGCCTGGTCGTGTCGACGCTCTCGCGCACGCCCAACCATTGGAGCGCGTGCGGTTCTCTGGATGAGTGGCTCAAGGCCGAGGGCGTCCCGGCTATTGAAGAGGTCGATACGCGCGCGCTCACGCAGCGCCTGCGCGCCTGTGGCGTGATGGGTGGGCGCATCGTACCCGCGTTTGTCGCGGATAGCGAGGGGGTGTACAGCCTGACGCGCGCCGTGTCCGAGGTCTCGATCCCCGCGCCGCGCGTCTATCGGTCTGAGCGCCCCTCCGGCGTGACCGTCGGTGTGCTCGACTGCGGCGTGAAGAACAACATGCTGCGGCTGCTGATGGCGCGCGGGGCCGACGTGGTGCGCTTGCCGTGGGACGCCGATCCGCTGGCGGCGACGCCGCGCATCGACGGTCTGCTCGTCTCTAATGGGCCGGGTGATCCCAAGGACGTGCCGGGGGCCGTCGCGGGGGTGCGCCGGTTCATGGAGCAGGGCATGCCGACCTTCGGCATCTGTCTGGGCAACCAGGTCATGGCGTTGGCGGCGGGGGCCGACACCTACAAGCTGCCCTACGGGCACCGCGGGCAGAACCAGCCCTGTATTGATCTGGACACGGGGCGGTGCTACATTACGAGCCAGAACCATGGCTACGCCGTCGATGAGGAAACGTTGCCCGAGGGCTGGGAACCGTGGTTCCGCAACGCCAACGACGGCACCAACGAGGGTATCCGCCATCGCTCCAGGCCATTCCGCGCCGTGCAGTTCCACCCCGAGGCGCATCCTGGCCCCGAGGATATGCGCGACTTGGTCGACCGCTTCCTGGACGAGCTTGGGTAGGGTATGTGTGCGAAAACGCTTTCGCCCGTTCACGCGTAACGTGTGAACCTCTAATGTTTACCTGCTACTGGAAGACTAGCTGATGCATGTGTACGCGCCCCTGAAATCCTCCGTCGCGGCGGCCGCCCTCGTTATAGGGATGGCGGTCGGGCCGCAGGCGGCGCCGGTCCCGACGGCGACGCCTGTGACGACGCCGGCCATCAACCTGCCCACCCTGCAGGTGTTCGGGCCTGGCGGCGTCGAGAGTCCGGTGCAGGCGCAAATCGACGGGGCGCGCCAGCGCGTGCTGGTCGAGGCGTACGCGCTCGATGACCCTGCCGTGCTGGCCGCGCTGCGGCGGGCGGTACAACGCGGGGTGGACGTGCGCGTCATGCTCGATCCGCGCGGCCTCAACACGACGACGATGTTGCCACAGCTGGCGGGCGTGGGTGTGCGCACGCGGACGCCCAATCCGGGCTACGTCACGCACTTAGACATGGTCGTCGTCGACACGTCGTCGGTCACCGTGCTGACGTCTTCCCTATCGGCGAGTAATCTTGGGTTTGGAGGCCATGCCTATGCCGTGGTCGACCGCGACCGCCTCGACACGCTACAGGCAGCGAGCCTCTTCTACGACGATTGGCTGCGCCGGCCTGTGCGGCTGTTCGGGCATAACTTGATCATACTGCCTGATAGCGTCGCGACTATCGCCACGCTCATCAATGGGGCGGGCTCGCGCGTGGAGCTCTACACCTCTGGTATATCGGACCCGACAATCCTGGCTTCTCTGCGCGCGGCGCGCGCGCGAGGGGTCGTCGCACGTGTGCTGACCAAGGTGAGCAGCAACAGCACGACGCTGCGCGACGCCGTTCCGACAGGGCAAGTGCGCTTCCGCGACGACGGCGGCGGCACCGTGCTGGTGATCGATCGCCGTACCGTCCTCTTGGGTAGTATGGACCTGTCCGCGAACGCCCTCACGAGCAATCGTGAGCTTGCCGTGGTCGTCGGGGGAGGGAACGTCGCGTCGATCGTCGACCGCTCGTTCTTCACGGAGTTCGCGCGCGGCCAGGCGCTCAATCCCACGCCGGTCACGACCTTGAAGCGCGGCCGGACGGCGACGCGAGGCGCCCTGACGGTAAAGCCCAGCGCGCCCTCGCTCGTACGCGTCGGCGGTGAAGGGCTGATCGTGGTCTCTACCACCGCCAACGCGCGCGTGAGCGTCACGATCACCTATCCAGCGGGGAGCACGGCCACGACGCCATCGGGTGGCGGGCTGGCTGACGGGCATGGCTCGTTCGTCTACCGCTGGATCGTCCCAAACGGCATCAAGTCGGGCCGCGCCCTGGCCCGTATCGTGGTGCGGAGCGGGGCACAGACGGTCTTCAGCACGGTGACCTTCGATGTCGCTCAGTAGTCTATATACCCCATGTCTGTCCGTGAGACTATCATGACCCGGTTGACCAAGGCTCTTACCGTCGCTTGCGCCGTCGGCGCGATCGTCGCGAACGCCGTCCCCGCGTCCGCCCTGGCCCGCCCCGCCGTCCCCTCTGATACAACAAGGCTCGTGACTTATCGGCGGGGGCCACTGGGAGCGCGGGCGTCTCGCCCGTCCCCGGCGTCCGCCTCCCGAGCGCCGGGGACGGGCGAGACG
>JAABUO010002016.1_pt1 | contig 25310 bp, 37 predicted proteins | sample 5559291 | NCBI WGS metagenome assembly JAABUO01 (sample SAMN10711878, study PRJNA513372) | rock metagenome | isolation source: Antarctica rocks | place: Antarctica: Victoria Land, Finger Mt sud
GTGCTAGCTTCAGGAGTGTATTGGTGACTCACCCTCATATTGTGAGGTAGACAGATGTCATGTACTATATCTTCGCATTCTCTTATATTATACATTAAACTGCGCAGCCTTTCAATGCTGCTGCACACCTCACAATGGTATCTGTCTCGATACCTCCACTGCGGAGTACGACTACACGCTACACATGTGGTGTTGCTCATGCAGGGCCGGACTGCCCTGCATTGTGCTGCTATCAACAACCACTCGTCCGTTGCAAGGGCTATTCTGTCACATGGCGCTTCTGACATTGACGCAAGAAGCAATGCGGTAAGATGTTGCATGGTGTATGCCAACCATTGGCATGCCATGGGCTGCCTTGTCTGCTCCAATGGTGTGCTCCTTGACTGCATGCATGTAGTCAAAGGTTATGCCATCATGCCTGTGGTACTTGTACAGCCTCTAATGATTGAGGTGTGCTGTGTTGCTTACAGCTGTCCTTGCGAAATTAGTCTTCAATATGCAAACTGTTGTGGCAGTGAAAATTTGTGAATGTTTCAGGGCCGCACACCCCTACATGTTGCTGTGACGAACAACCATTTAGAGGTGGTACACGTGCTCATCAAGTATGGAGCAAGCATGTCCATAGTGGATAATGAGGTTTGTTGCATCAATATTTTGAATAGCCAATAGTATAATCATGAAGTCTGCCCTCCAGTACAAGACTTGCATGCCACATGCCACCTTACAACTACAGCTCATGAGCTAGGTCCAATGTGCTGATGCTGCTTGAGAGTGTTGGTTACCTTCCACAAATCCTGCTCTTCTAAAGCTACCAGGCAAAGCTTGCAACACCTTGTCTGGGTTGGGTTTGCAGGATTGCACTCCATTACATTGCTGCATTGCATGGCATCGACCTGACATATTGCATGCTCTGCTTTCTGGGGGCGCTGATGCTAATACAACCACCAGCGAGGTGAGAGCTGCGCAGCTCATCAGCTGCGTAGTATGACACAAAGCAAATGCTCTTTACATTGCCACGGCAAGAGAGAGTATCTGTTTGAACCCAAGGGTTTGAGCACTTCTTTAGCTGCAATTTGCACTGCCAATGTCCACATATATTGGTTCCCAACTTTGTGATGGGGGCTTGTGATGGGGCTCCAAGTTGACACAATGTATGATTGCTGTGTTGTGTTTGCTCAAGGCACATACCACTATCTGCACGAGTGCAATTTCTTCCTCTGACTCCTGCATCACTGGTTGTAGGGAGTGTCTATGTTGTTGTTAGCCATTGGTTGCAACCAGCCAGAACAGATGAGAGTGTTGTTGGCTCATGGTGCAGACGTGTCTTTACAAGTTAAGGTTCAGGTCAGTAGAAGCAGTTGACTGTAGTTGGTGTGATGTCTTGTGCCACCTCCTGCTTGAGGAGCATGTGATTGTCAAAAGCCCTTCAGAGATAGCTGATGTCACACCACTAGCTGTTGGCACTGTCTCATGACACTCTGTCATGCTGTAGAAGGTGATGTTGGAAGTTGTTGCCACAGGACATGCTGAGGTTGTGCATATGTGTTTTTCCACATGACATAGCTATCAATGCATTTCTCATGGAGGTATGCTCGATTCCCAGCCGCCCTGTGCCAGCCAACCACTGCGCAAGCCCTTGGCCATGTACAACATGCCTTGCAATCTTGACGTCAATGCGATATCTGAGGATTTGATGGGCTGCATGTGTTCCAGAGCTGATGCATTACACGCTATGAATGTATGATGCATTGCATACTGTGAATATATGATAAATTCATGCTGTGGCAAACTTGTTGCAGAATTTGGAGGCCACTCCCCTGCACGTTGCTGTGGGATACAATCACGTAGATGCAGCGAAGGTCTTGTTGCAGCACGATGCGGATGTAAATGCTATAGACACCTTCCTGGTACGTATACAGCCTCAGTTGTGGCACCTGTTTGATTGAGCCTATGATCGCAAAGTCCCTGTGCTGAATGAAACTGATGCGTTCAGGGTCTCACCGCCTTACACTACTCAGTCATGCTTTGGTACCTGGACATGACAAGATTGTTGCTGTCATATGGGGCTAGTGTGGCAAAATCTGTCTGCAAAGAGGCTCTTGTAAGCATCACGCTGTCTGTGCTAATCAATTTGCAATGTTGAGAAGCTGCATATACGTTGAGATGCATCGGCAAGGTCCCACAGAACAATTTGATTCTAAACAGATGTTGCACCATTGTCAGTGGTATCAACTGCTATTTGACAGACTGCTAGCACATTTGAGCCATGCATGCACATCACAGTTTTGTCTTAACTGTCAATGCTATGCATTGTCATGTTATGCTATAATAATGTCATGTTGCATTTTGATACCTGGACCGCGCACATTCATCACACACTATGTTTCTGTGAAAAAGACACGTTGAGCAATGTTGCAACTTTATGTAAGTGTAGTCCTTGCTGTTGACCACATGCCCAGTCATGCACCGCTTGTCCATCACAGGATGTATCGCCGTTGCACATAGCGTCAGGAGCACCGCTGTTGGAGTTCTGCAGGGTTTTGAGTGAGGACACTCCAAAACTGTCTGTTAGTATGCGCAAACAAGTATGAGGTGCTCACGCTGTGCATGCACCTGTAGTAGATGCCTCGCTTGCAATGCCACGTAGATGCCGCCTGAGCAAGTGCAACTTTCGATGAGTCTCTCTGTTCCAGATGTTGCATGCAGCTGAGTCAATGCCTGCAGCACATGACATCTGGCTTGTCCCTGTTGTGCCTAATCTGTGTGTTGATGCTGCAAGGCTTGGTTACCTTCTTCCACCACCATTGCAGCAAGTGCCCCTCAGATGGTGAGGCTACTCTTGTGGCATGCAGCTGACATATCACCCATCAATAGTGAGAAGGTCAGTAGTTCTTGCAATGCCTTCGCAAAAAGTGTGCCTTCCACACAAGATGTGCACCATGTGCCTAGACTGGTTTTCACTGTGTGCGTCAACTGTTTTGAGCTTGACAGGTGTAACAGCTGATCTGCATGAAGCACAGAACAACAAGTCAGCATGTTTGAGCACACATTTCGAAACACACTACAGTTATGTAGCGCAGCTATTACAAAATTCTGAAAATTGAATCTGAAGCTGTCTTGCAGTTTATGCCACCACTCCTATTTGCAGTAGGCACTTGCCAATTGGAGGTTGCCTCAATTTTGTTGTCAAGAGGTGCTGATGCAAACATGGCCGACACCCAGGTGAGTATTGATGCAGAGTAACGTCTTACTGGAAACAAATTTCTGTTCAAGACCATGGAGCTGATGCAACTGAATCTGGCTTCTATGTGAATTGTCACTGTCTCTGACTGCTTGATGCCATTGACTCAGGCTGCTCACAACCTTTACAGGGCATGACACCACTGATGGTAGCATCACGCAATGGGGACTCAGAGATGGTGCAACTGCTGCTTTGCAATGGTGCCAACCCCAAGCAAACAGAAGATAGGGTAAAGCTTGGCAGTCAGAAGCGTCGAGTTTGCTTGGTTGCAGTTTTGTACACACTGGATTGTGTTACAGAATCCAGGTGCGACACACCATGTGCTGCATTTGTGGCAAAACAAAACGCAGCAGGCTGTGCAATATATGCATGCTCAATGTGCAGCCCTGTTATGTATTTATGCTGTCAGCCAGCACAAGTGTTGCAATCTGGCAGTTTGGTGCAGAAGATCTGGTAAGAACCCCACTTTCTAGTTCAGCATGACCTTATGCAGCACCATGAAATATACTGAGCGATTTTGCATAATGCAGGGCTTGACTGCCTTGCATATTGCGGTGTGTTCAGATGCACCTCCCGCTAGCAATGGCTTAGAAGGGCGTCTGGCCTGGTGGGTACGTCGTCTGATCACTCATGCGTTGGTGGCTGTCAAACTGTCACAATCCTTTCAGCCTTTAAGGCTGGCATAATAACTGCAACACCTCCCCTGGCATTCTGTGTGATTCCTGTGTGACTGCTACTCCTAGGGAGGTGCAGTCAGCATCATGCTGTTCTTCACTATCTGATGGTGTCAAGGTGTATTGCAGAATTGGATGCGGGTCCGCTCTGCCAACGCTGCAAGCCTGCCAAATGTTCTCAAGCTACTGATTTCACATGGGGCCAATGTCAATGCTAAAAGTGATGAGGTCAGTGGTGCATACTATGATAGTCTCCATGGCTGCTTCAATACTTCTGCTGGGCTAATGTACTGCCTAAAAGCGCTTTATACCGCACTGTACAGAGCATGGTCCATGCACACCACTGTCGCCATCCTGCGTATTTGTTCAGCATGCTTTCTAGAAATTATACAACCATCCTCAACTGATCTGCAGCTGCACAGTCGCAAATGTCTTATTGGAAAAACGTCTGCCTGTAGGGTGCGACACCTCTTTGCTATGCTGTGGCAACCAATGAGGCAGAGCTTACAATGTACCTTGTGAGAAACGGTGCTGACATGGCTGCCATTCATCAGGTATCCTGATGGCATGCTTGGTACATGTGGTGTGGCTCCGTTCTATGCTCTGCATATGGACCAACGTTGACATGATTTTGCTTGCAGAGTGGAAGTGGGATCGTTGATGTCTTGCAATTAGCTGCGTGTCTGGGTCATGTGAACACCGCCAGAGTTCTTCTTGAGCATGGTGCTCAGGTGTCCTCACAAACTCTACGGGTAAGTTGCAAACTCTGCTGCGGCAAATCACATTGAAGTAGTGGCTTGCATGTAGTGCATAGTCAACCAACAAAGGCAGTAGTAGGCTAATTTGGACATCCATGAACCGCTGCAGCTAGGCAAAAATGTTTTAGTTGTTTACTTATGAGCACGGCTGGACAATGCTGTGCCCTCAAAATGTCTGGGTCCTGTCCATCGCACATGCAATGCAGCATAGTATCAGAACTGCGGTCACCAGGTTGAGGCAAAGCTCAAGGACTGACAATGCACATGGTTGCAGGGTGAGACTCCCTTGCACCTTGCTGTCCTGCCGGTGCTTAGGAGAGTACATACGGCTGAACACATATGGCTGAATGAAAATGAAGACCCTTTCCAGGTATGCTTGAGTCCTTGCGGTTCCTGTGAGTCCTGAGGTCCAAATGCATATTGTACACTACAAACATTATCACATTGTCATCCACTGATGATCCATGTGATTGGGTGTTGGCTCACGGCTTTGCATCCAAATGCTTGTAAGCATCCTGCATACGCTGTGACATGCAAGTGCTGTGCTGAGCTTTGATTGCACTTTGCAGGCACAAGGTGACAAGCAAACATCATCAACTGACACACGCTCAGCTTTAGTACAGCTGCTTGTGTCACATGGTGCTGATGTGCAAGCTCAAGATCAAAAAGTATGTGCGTCTGCACTGGCACCATAGCAGTCATTACTAGCAATCGTCATGCCATTCAATGCGTATGACAATTGACACACACATTTGCAAGACATCATGCGCCAATGGGTTGTCACAGTCTGTGCAAGGACCGCGGCAAGTGTGACCAAACATGGGCGGACTTGAAGCATGTTTTTACCAGCATTCTCAGCAAGTCTCATCTAGTATGTACCTTGGAAAGCTGCCCTGCACACACCTTGCTGCATTGCTATAATGCAGTGAGTACTGGGCGTTTGCCAGCAGATTGTCTTGACACCTTTGCGGCTGCATTGCAGGGCTTGGCACCCCTGCATCATGCGGTCCTCGGCGGTCGTGCAGATGTTGCAGCGGCTTTATTGTCTCAGGGTGCTGACGTTAATGCAAAGGACGCTAGGGTAAGACATGCAGATACGTGATATTGCTTTGGTTTCCCATGCATCGCTTGTCCCACTATTGGTGTTATTGACTGAGGTGGCAGTTTGGAGTGTGCTTGAGGGTTCAACTTGAGCTATGGGTGCAGCTGGAATGCATCAATTGTGCCAAATGCATGTATGTCTCATTGCTCAGCCAACACCTTTCACGTGTTTGATTTAAACAGGCCCGGCTCAATTGTGCATCGCCCAAAAAATTGCTGCTTGTATGCCATTTGATATCGTGCGATGCCATGATTGCTACCGCACATGCAACCGTAATCTTGATTTGCTATTTGAAATTGGGTGGTGCCATGTTGTTTACTCTCAAAAGGCCGTAGAACATGCAGGAAAGCTTGATGGATTGCAGGGCAACTCACCATTGCACTATGCTGCACTGATGAACCTCACCAATGTGGCAGCAGTCTTGGTATCACATGGGGCTGACAGGCATGCTGCCGGCACTGGGTGACTCTTCTGATGAGTCCCAAAGTAAATATCGAATAGTTGATGGATTGACGAGTGATGCAAGCTTGCATGACCCCAAGTGTGTACCTTGTTTCTTTTTGGGCTTGTAGCAGTGAGGAATGAATGTGCATGCAAACAGACAAATATTAAGCCTTTGACGTGAAATTTCAATACATGAATCCTGCTGGAGAATGAGTTTACCAAGCAGGTTGTATGCACCTGGCATGTAGCATTACTGCAGGTATCCGTATATTGGGTGCAGTTTTGCGGTCAATTTTTTTTGCCCTGAAAGTTGGTCAACGACATGTCTGTGCCAAATGGTCATCAGGCGACATTCAAGAGTGATACAGAGGCTGAGATCTCTGGCACCTCCAGACCTACATAGTCCTATCTCAACTCTACTTCACTACTCATATGGATCTACAGCAGCCTCAGCTCTTTGGCTTTTTGGGCTTCTTCATGGTCTGGACAGTCACCTCCTCCATACAGACATTCTCATTCAGCTGCACACAAAGCTCACAGCATGTTAGGCCAACAAATGGAGACATGCTCACAGGTGGGCTGTATCCTGACCACATTTTACTCAACAAATGCTGCAAAAATTGGCACTCTGGTCAAGTGCTCGATTTGGGGTGCCATGAGCATGTTTTGTGTACCCGCATCCTAGGCCTAATAGCATGGCCTGTCGACCCATGACCACTACTTACGTCTACATGCATCAGAACCAGCAGCAGCAAACATGCAAGACACACTCTGCTTTTCTGCAAGGCCCAGCATCTGAAGACCATGGGGAATGTGGCCAAGAGACGGTGAGACACGCACATCCAACCTCAAAAAATGCATGGACTGCCTACCTTGAATGCAAAGACACATAGGTCCGCAATCTCTTGAGGCTGGATCAAGAGGGCTGGAATGTACTCTGAGTCAGGCCGTGACCGGGTCATGGGGCTGCTGACTTGGGCAGGGTTGATTGTCATCACCTTGACACCCTCTTCTTGTAATGCCTGTGCGGAATCGCGTCCATTGCATCAGACACAAAGTGCCTATGATGCTTTGACCCGAGTCCCTGATAAGGTGTTAATGTCAGGAGAATCATCATGCAGCATGCAGTGTAAGGTGCAGTCATACTTGCAAAACACTGAGCTTTCAAACAGATCAAACAAACAAACAAAACCAGCAGTCATATCAGCGTGCGTATCATGAACAGACAGGTACCAAAGGATGTACCATGAAGCATGATTTGCTCCAGCCTCTGAGGCCCCACTTGGATGTAGCGTAAGCAGGCGCACTGGGGTAGGGAGTCGTGGACTCAACTGATGCTATGTTCAGAATCCACCCAGCGCCCTTCTCCTTCATAGCTACAACATACATAACAACAACAATGTAAATATCAACGAGAATGATTACAATACTTACAATAATAATGAGATTAATGGGAACATAAATCATAATAACAATAACAAAAATGCAGCGTGTCAGGTCGTGCACTGTGAACCTTATGCTTTGCTAAACAGAGCCGGCTCCATAGCAGGGCTGAAGGCTCTGCTGAGCTGGATGCTTTGCTGAGGTGAGTGCTTTGCTCACCTGAGGGCATGCTTGAGCTGTGCAGCACAGATGGCTCATGACTGTTGTCTCAGCATACATGCATCAAGCATGCATCCATGTGTACAAAATCGTGCAACACAACTACTTGCAACACTCAGAGGTCCAGCATTTGGCACGCTGACCAAGCATGCAACTGCATAGCCTGCTTGCCGAAACACAGTCACATGGACAAAACTCCAGCATCCTTCTTGCTACTCACCTGGCGCAAAGTGCCGGGTCAGCCTCATTGGAGCATTCAAGTTGATGTACAAGGTCCTGTCCCAATCGTCTGGATTGCCTGCAGCACAGCCTGCACCTTGCAAACCTGTTCTGTGCCTCACCGCATACACTTCAGCAAACAGTCAACAACCTTTTATATACTGCAGCAGGAAGGGTACCAGATGACAGGGCTTTCCATGAGAAGTCACATAAATTTCCTGTGTCAAAATGGGTCAAATCAATTTTTTGAGTGAGCTATTGCTATACTCTGTTGCACTTGGCAGCAAGCATGCATTGCACATGCCCGACTGTGTGCCTAGCTCTGCACATCCACCTGCTGCATCATCTAGTTGTATACCACCGACATTGCCAACACAACTGTCCATACAGAGCATGATAAACACAAGTGGTGATAAAAGTATGATGCATAGTGCCAAACAAGAGTTTCCTCTGCGGTCATGCCTGGAGTGCATACTGAATTGCGGTGACCAAGAATAAAATTGTAGGGCAGAGAGAGACACAACATGTGCAACCAAACCTCAATTGGCTCTCACATGGGCTCATGAGGACCTGAGTCTGCATGAAGTGTGTGGCAGCATACCATCAAGAGGGCTTTGCCCTTTGTTGTCACCCTGGTCAAAGCTCATTGGGGCGTATGCACCAGCATTGTTGACCAGCACATCCACAGTGCCCAGTTTCTGTGCTGCAGCCAGAGCATCAACACCCTTTGGCCCGCTCAAGTCTGCAGTCACAACCTCAGCACCAGCAGCGCCCTTTTCCTTGCAGCTTGCAGCAGCCTACATGGTGCACGCTTTGGCATGCTCTTTGCTTTTGCAAGGAGTTACCTGAACATTGGTGAAAATGAGCTATCACAGAGCTGATGTTTTTTGCAGCAACTGTAGCAAGGAGTCTGTTTTTGACTTATTATGGGAGGAGTGGTGGCTCCAGAGCATGCAATGAGCCTCAAGCCTCAGTGAGTAAGAGCTTGCTGGATGATATGTGTTTTTGTGCAAGACAAGATGTAATTGTATGCTGCAATGAAGACCAAGGCTTGTCCTGGGCATGTGTGCATCAGCTTTTGCAATTCCTCTTCTTGTCCTGCTTCTGCTGTGAGCACAAGGTGAGCGCTCTCTGCTGCAAAGGCCTCTGCAATAGCTTGGCCAATACCACGCGATGCGTCTGTCACCACAGCTAGCTTGCCAGCAAGAAGGCCCTGCACCGTTGTTTGTTAGCCTAGCCCAGCTTGTGTGCTGCAGCATTCAAGGGAAAGCAATAAGCCGCAGCAGGCATTGAGAGCAGACTCAGCAAGCACCTGGGAAGCCGCCATGCTTGCAATAGATCAACAAGTTGTTAGGCAGCGGTTGAGGATGTCTGCATGTTCAAATATCATGTCAGACCTCTCTGCAAGTGATATACAGACAAACGAACGTGACCATAGCTGGCAGCTGGCAGTAAGTAGAGTTTTGGGAAGACTTCTGCAGACCAGAGCAAATTACATCTGCATGTGTGGCTGGCATGCCATTTCTGGCTGTTGCATACGAACAATGCATGCATGCAGCAGAACATTTTGATGGCTAATCAGGCGTCAAACATGTACAGATACAAAGTCACATGCCTGTTATCTCCCGTAATGCAAAAATAATTCAGCTAGTATTTGTGTAAAACGTGCTTTTGCAAGCGTAGCTAGAACACGAGAGAGTGCACCAGCAAAGCAAAGCAAAGCTATGGCTTCTAACACACCTTCCTTTCTTCCTTTCGGTGCGAGCCGCACCGTACGCCCAATCTGTTGAATGCTGTGAGCGAAGATGTAAAAGTCAACGCAGAGACTGGAAAGGTCACTCAGGGCAATCAAGGGCGGCACGCTGGAACGGCCCTCAGGCTAACAATGCTAGGCTTGCTAGTCTCTGTCCAGGTCTTTGTCTCGTGTTCGTTTGGTGACTCGCAAGACTGCATTTGCTCGAATCTTCTGCTTCTTGCAAACCGTTCCTGCTCCTTGACCAGCACCTTTGCACCATCTCTGCTTGGCCCGCACTTGCTCTCAGATCACTTGTCTCACACAGAGTCTGATGTACGCGAGAAGCACGTCACACTCCACGGCCTTAGGCCCAGGATGTGCAGGACCTTCGCTTGCGATTCCGAACCCAGCAAGTTTGCAGGAACAGCATGGTTGTACCCCACAGATGCCCACCTGTGGTGCAGCTCCCTTCATGGTTGATCCCGCAGCGTTGGCCCCTAGCGATGGAGAACCAAGGAAGCACACACAGTAAGTCTGACTGCGACCTATGCATGCAGCTGCTCTGGTCGTGCCGAAACGACTTGCCCAGAATCCTATGCTTTGCTAAGGTATTGCCTCTGTTGCAGGACTCCCTATGTGACAGGCACATCTGTACTGGGGCTGACCTACAAAGGTGGTGTGATGATCGCCAGTGACACTCTAGGTAGAGCCTCTCCGTTGCTTCTATAATTGACTTGTGGTCTGAGGTTCACGCCTCAGCGCACCAAGAAGTCTCTGTACAAGCATCACTTTGTTGACTGTCAGGGTGTTACGGATCAACAAAGAGGTACAAGTCTTTTGAGCGACTGCGCAAGATTAACAGCAAAACAGTCATTGGGGCAGGAGGAGAGTTGTCAGACTTCCAGTACATTATGACACTGCTGGAAGAGCTAATGAAGGAGGATTTCTGCCTTGATGATGACATAGAGATGAGTCCTAGGGAGGTTTTTGCTTACCTCAACAGGGTCATCTACAACAGGAGGACAAAGTAAGGGCTTGCCATAGGTCATGAGCAGATACTGCTGGCATGTCTGATCCAACCACCATACTTCACCTGAGCTCTGCATCTGTTTCAAAAGTCGGCTGACTGAACCATTCAAGTGTTTGCTTTACACTTATCTCCTCATCTAGCGTTTTGTCATGCCTGATAGCATATCTAGCGCTGCCATCTAAACCAGGAGCTGGGGTTGAGCTGATCCCTCGTGATGGGTATGGCCAATAGTCAATCACTTGAACTGCATACAAAGCAAGTTGGATTGTCTGCTACAGGATGGATCCACTGTGGAACAGCCTGGTGGTGGGTGGCCTGCAGACTGACAAGGAGGGCAAGCTCAAGCCCTTCCTGGGCTTCTTAGGCATGATTGGCACCAGCTATGAGGATGTGCACGTTGCCACAGGTGAACATGCTACTCAGCATCAGATAATCTGGACTGTAAACGAGCTACGAATACATGGATTGGCTTGATGCTGTAGTGAACACCTTGGCCTACTTCCACACCAATGTACTCGCATGCAGCTGATGCGACAGTAGACCATGCAAGGCGACAAACAGCAGCTTGAAGTTGTGTTGACATATGCCAAGATAAGTGCCAAAAGAGCATGCAGATGTCAGTCAGCCAAGGTGTCTTCACAAAATGTATGATTGAAATTCTTGACATGCAGGCTTTGGCAATATGCTGGCGCGACCACTTTTCAGGGAGAAGCACAGCCCTGACATGAGCGAGACCGAGGCTATGGAGCTCATGCGAGAAGCCCTCAAGGTGATCACCTGTTCATCCTTTGACCCGGGATCACTGCACTGATTGTTTTCTCCCACATGTGTTGGCCCATGCCACAAACTTTGCTTGACCTGGTCCTTTGCGAGCCTTTGCCGTGTCTGTTTGCAATCCCCACAGGGTAGTCCATGTGTTCCTTGAGCCTTGCCTCAACTGCACAGATAGCCCTAAGGTAGCCAGGTACCACGCCTGTTCAAGCACTTGACAAGTTGCTATCTTCATCCTGAATGCTGTTTGTGAAGTGACATGACTGTGATGTCCACGATTGAACACACAGACCACGTGTGTGGCAAGAGATTTTAACACACTGCCCTGCTGGTCAAAGCTTGGAAAGCTTAATTGCGTGACTCATCTGTCGTAGCTTTCCCTTTGCCATGCTGGCCTTGACGAGCGTCATCTAGATGGGGTTAACCCTCAATCCTGAGTGAGTCGTCATTCATTTTTTTCACTTATGGCAGATATACGTGAGTAAGGTGTGGCCTGCAGGTGTGCTACTACCGTGACAAGAACAGCATAAACAAATTCCAAATAGCCAAGGTGACAACTGAGGGCATTGACATCTGCAAGCCCTTTGCTTTGGAGACAAATTGGGATCTCAAGGTAAGAGGCACTGCCTCAGCGCACAATCATGCCAAAACAAAGTAAAAATGGGAGTGCATCTGCAAGCAGCCAGGGTGCTAGTCATGGGTATTGTGTCACATCGTGCGCTAAAGCCACAACTAGCAATCTGACTGCTTGCAGCTGCACTCCCATGGTCTATTGCTATGGTGTGGCATATCCTGACTGTCAATGTTGGACGATGAAGGAGTGGCGTGCCTGTTGCTGTCTTTTGTACACAACTCTGATAGCATAATTTGAACCAGATTTTGTGGTGTGCAGGCTTTTGCCAACCCGTCAGCCAATGCTGTGGGCGGATGGTGACAAGCAACTGTGTAATGTAAATATCCAGCTCAAATTGTCCAGGTCCAATGACCTATGCTGCTACTGTATGGTGCAGCATCACACATACACTTTTACTAAATGAGCTCTCAAGGACTATGGATACAATGTTACCACACTGCTCACAATCATTGGACAATCTGTGTCACAATATCACACTACGTCTTACGCTCTAGCAAAGATTGGTATAGAGCGCTCTAGCTATACTTGCTAGCATGGACCTGCAAGCAAAGTTGTGTCCAAATTGCATGAACACTCTGTTTTTACATTTCACAAGATTGTCATCATTTAAGAGAGTACTATAAAGGGAGAAGACAGACATAACCAGATAGAACAGGCCTGATCCACCTTAGGTTTAGGATGTTCCTTTCCCTTTGGGCTATGGCCTATGGTCACAGCTCCGGGCTGCCGCCTTAGGAGGCTCCTTTTATGCTGAAAAGCGTAAACTTTTCTTTTCTTGGTGCCACCTTCCTCTCTACAAAAGGTGCTGCGACGGTGATGTGCACGCACGCATATTTATGTATACGCATGTAGACATGTGTTGATTTTATGACGGGCCGAGCCCCAGGTCGCGGTCAGAGCTGCGGCTCAGATTTGGCAACTGAGATCTGCATGTTGTTGTCTGCTTGCTGGCAACATACCGTACGCACGACATGCTCTGGGAAAGCTGCCTCGCCTGCGTTAGTCATACCGGATCAGAATGAGTCATGTCTCGTCTGCGACTGCAGTCATGCGCAGGAAGCCAGAGTGGCAATACTTGTCAGCTGCGCGCACAACCAATTGCAGCAGGACCGTGGGACAAGTAGCACGTGGCTTCGGGAAGGTTATGGCGTTGTTTGCGAGTCAGCGAATCTTAGGTCCGGCTCTGATCGACAAGGCACACAGACTGCGAGTGGTAGCACGTTTACACACCTTGTATACGAGTGCACATACTATTGCGTAATGAAGCCTGCAGCGCAGTAGAAGGAGGTTCGTGGCAAGAATCAGCCTGCGTCATCAAAGCTTCGCGAGCAGGGCAGGCCCCTCAAAGGTGTGCAATAGCACAAAGTTGTATCGGCATGGGTGATGCCTTTTGCTTATTGTACGTGTGCCCTGCAGCAAGGACCAGAGTCAGGATGGTCTCTGCAAGAAGGCTCGCACCTTGCATCCTTGCCAAGGTGATGCTCTGGTGGCTTAGCAGCGCTGCGCAGAGGAGGCGTAACAATGCTTCTGCTGTACAGTGCGTCTCTCAATCCAGCATTCCATTGTCTGCAAATTCACTACATCAGCGTGTTCAGCATCGGCCGCAGCATCCAAATCTCTGCACTGCCATGTCTTGTGGACCCTCTGTCAGAGTTGTTAGGATGCTCTTCTTGCTGCAGGAAGTCATTGGAGCATTGGACACAGCGCCTGCTGGAAGAAACAGCATAACCAACAGCTAGGGCGCCCCATGTTTTAGTAAGGTAAAAGTCGTGTAGAGATCTTGCCTGCCAGCCACTCTACACATTCCACTACTTGGCTTGCATGTCATCCCCATCATAACACAGCTTGCAGGCAGTGCCACCATATGTTGCAACAATTGGTGCTACCGCAGCAGAATTGATCATCTTGTGCTGTACATTGACATAGAATCCTCAAATTGTTTTGTGTGCCTCTCAGGCCAGCCCTCACGAGCCAAGCAGAATGCACGCCGTCCCAATGCTGCCCATGTGTGCCAGGCTGCATTTATCCAGTCACCACCTCTGCCATGGTGACAGCCAGTTGTCAAAGCAACAGTCATGGAACACAGTGGGCCGCCAGCTCATCACATCAGATGCCAAGTCAGCTTCTGATGGCAAAGCTGATGCTGTTCAGGCAGAGTTTGCCAAGGCAGGCATATCTGCTGAAATCACCCAGATGACTTTGAAGCAATACAAACCTTACCTGAGCTGGGACATTGAGACCAAATTGCGACCGGCTCTGCAGTCATGGCTGCAAGAGCTGGGCGCTGAGCAGCTGTCTCAGCAGCTTCAGAAAGTGCGACGCTTGCTCGCGTGCAAGCCGCAGGAGTGTAGTGAGGTGCACATGTGGCTATCCTCAAAGGGTATCAACGCTGAAAGGGTACGGCAAACAGACCCATATGTCATGACAAGGGAGCTTGGGGCAGTGCAGAGCACCTTTGAGGCGCTTAAGCAAGCAGCCTCCTTCTCAGATGCACAGATGTGTACTCTTCTCTATAAGCACTCTGCGGCTCTCAATTATGGACTAGAACGTGTTCTCGGGACGCTTGAGACTGTTAGTACGATGTTGGGCATGCCAATACCTTCAGAAGGCTTCAGGTAGTTCATCATAGCTGCTCATCCTAGGCTGTTCCTTCCGAGTCCAGCCATGCTTCATCAACGTGTGGCTTTTTTTTGCAGCATGTATGCCATTAGGGCTAGTGTAGCCAAGGCAGTGTTCATCCAGAGTGTTTTTGAGACTTCAGAGCCTGTGATGCAAGCCAGAGTAGCAAATCTTCAAGAGCAGCCGGGCTGGGACAGTGAACAGCTCAAGCAAAAACTTAGTGGCTCTCCAGCCATCCTGAAATCAGAGCCTTCCACGATTGCCCGCAATGTCCAGGACATGCAAGGCGCAGGCTTTTTCCTGACCCAAGTCTGTGCAATGTGCACCAAACAGCCAGCGCTATTGTGTCGCAAATCGACCTCTGACACATGTGTTGAAAAGCTGCAATTCCTCACATGTTTGCTAGGTCTGACATTGGATGATATAGCTGCCAGACCCAACCTGCTGGTTTACTCAGTCAACAGCCTGCTTGGCCCACGGGTGTGGTTTTTGTATCAGACTGATACCATTGCGGTACCCAAAATCATCGTGACATCTGGTCTAGCTAGTTACCTGAGTAGTTCAAAAGTTGTGTTCAGCAAAAGATTCAGTGCTCCGTCTGCTTTCCCTAGCATGGTGTTTGACTCAGCTTTCATTGATCATTGGAAAGAACTTTGGGAGTTTTTGAGACAGCACATGAAACTGTCAGTCGAGACCATTGCTGCCCACCAGGATCTGCTGCTCACATCTCTGCCTGACAGGCGCGCTCCCAGATGGCAGCTCCTGTCAAGCATTGCAAATGAGCAAGCAGCCTTTAAGGCAGAGGACCACCTCACAGCCCTGGCCACTTTGTCTGATCAAGATTTTGCTCAAGCTTTCAGGGCAAACGGTGAGGTGTAGTGTGGTGTAGTGTGCAACAAAGCTAACTGGCTAGCATGTATTGTTGCTTCTGTTCCCACAAAAGGGATGTGTTTGTGCCCCAGCACCAGGCAATACTGTCTCATTCCTTTATGCCTCTGTTGATGTTCTTGCAGCATACTTGTGTGTTCAGAAAGCAAGTTTGTCCAAATGTTTACACAATGCCATGATTAATAGAGAGTTTACATAATGTATTTAGTCAACTTGTGACATAACAGCTACATGAGTAGGCATGATATACATGTAGTATTGCTGGAAACACCCATGCATGCAACGTATGGTTGGACGCACGCTTCAGTGTCTTTGCGCAAAGAGGATGCAAGCCTAAGTATCCAGTTCAAATTGTCCAGTTCCAATGACTTATATCACACATACACTTTTAGTAGCCTCAACAGCATACAAGCTCTAATTTTACCTGCGTTCTATACCTGAAACGGGATTTGGCAAAAACATCATCATCTTTAGACACAAGAAATTCTTTACAACACAATTTCATTGCATCTGCGGTGAAACCCGAATTGAGATGTCCTGCACAGCCTCGCTGGCCTCGCTCGCTGGCTGTAGGGTGTAGTAATCTCCCATCTCTTCATCTCCCTTCAGCCCCTCTCTGGCTTCGATGAGCTGCCTGCAAGGCTCTGTTCATCGTTGCACACAGCGGGCGCTCGACAATGCTTACGCAAGCCCAAAACCCGACAGAACTTCCGAACTGAGAAGTAACATCAGCAGCTGGGATACTTGCGGGTATATGAGCACTTCCAAGAAATAGGCCTGTTGAGACACGCACAGCTGTCCTTGGGTCCCGCACCTCAGATGAGCAGCTCACAAGATGCTGCCAAAACAGACAAGCTTCCTTGCCCGTTGTCACACCTCTGTCTGGCACTTGTGGCGGTTGCACCATCACTGATCACTGTTCCTGCAAACCTAAACATCGTGTTGACAGCGGCTGTGACCGTATGGGTGGGCTCGCACAGATCTGTCAAAGACACACCACCGGAGGAGAGCATGACGCGCACGGTGCGAACCCGGCCTGGCATAGCTAGCTGGAGAGCTTTGTGACCCAACTTGTATAGCTTGCTGGCTCAATGTGCCATGCAGGGCTGATGCGACTTGTTCTGTGTGCTGACCGATCTCAGTGCTGCCACAGGATGCTTTGAAGTTTCCACTTGTCGGCAGCGCTGTTCTCTTTGGTCTCTTCATCACATTCAAAGTCTTGCCTAAAAACCTTGTTAACCTGGTCCTGGCTGGCTACTTTGCTCTGCTTGGCGTGCTTGCACTGACAGCGACAGCATTGCCATTCATTGAGCAGCTCTGCTCTGCACGAGTGAAGAAGTTGAGCTGGACAGCTCCAAAATTTCACCTACCGTCTTGGCTCTCAAAGGTCAGTCCACTTGACTTGCACTGCTTAAGCCTAACCAAAAGCATCAGCATGCATGCTGCTGATAGCCCTGGGCTGTATGCCTGGCAAAGCTCAGATACCATGCATGTAAAATGAGCTGCCAGTGGTGCATTGCACTGTACCATCAAAGGCCTTCAGCAATGTGCTGGCAGATACTGCTCAGCCCCATAAGCAGGCACCATTGCTCTTGGCTTTAACACCATCACAACACAGCTGCTGGTACATGTGTGTGTTGTTTGAGACTCCCAGTGACTGAGGCTCTGTGTGGTCATATGTGCTGGAAAGCACCAACTCCACAATACTTGTTATCTCCTCTTCAAAGTATGTACAGCTTTGTTTGCAAACTTGGGTCCATTGAAAGCATGTCATTTTATTGGCACAGTCTCGGTAGTAACACTACATACTAGCCTAGTCTTCCATTTCTTTCAATCTGATGTGTTGCAATCCCTTTCAATCTGATGAGTTGGAGCCCTGCTTCTTGCAGGAGCCTGTAGACTTTACCATAACAGCTCCTGAGTGCGCTGGAGCTGCCATGAGCCTCCTCTTCTGTATCTGGCAAGTCTCCCTCATGATTCTTTAAATATGCATGCAGCACATCAGTGACGACAATTTCATATTCATAGGATGTTAGACTTGGACAAGCTGGCTCTGGTGACAGCTTTCATGAAGGATGTCCAGTACAGTGATCTTTCTGCATAGCAACTGCACTTGTCCTCAGAGAAATCATATCACACATGTCACTGTATAGAAAATGCAATTTCTATTGGCAATTGGCAGTAGCTTTGACATCATGAGCAATTCTGGTATCAGGTGTATGAGGTGATCTCAAGCTTCTCTGAGTGTTCTGCAGCCCATATACTGTCCAGACCTTGCTGCATTGGGTACTTGGCAAGCTCAGTGTCCTGCATGCCACCTGGGCAGTTGATTGTGGTCAAGGCAAATGCCTGTGTCTACATGGAGACTGCCTGACAACACAGTTGTGTCACTGATGCTTTCATGAGTTCCATGTTAGCCAGATGGGTGGATTAGTGCGTTGACAAGCTGGCCAAAGCAGTGTCTAGCTGCTCGGTGAGCCGGCCAGCCTGTCAGCGAACTAAGCTGCCCGTCCGGCTACAATGGAACTAGTACCTGTGCTGTCAGGCAGTCTCCATGTGGCCACAGCATTTTGCCAGAAAATGTTCAGAGGCTTCCTTTTTTGGCAAGTGAAACAATCTCGTGGCAAAATAAGCAAATGTACACAGTGCAACATCAGAACTCTCCCTCTTTGTGAGCAAAACTCACTCAAACAAAAATTTTTAACTCAAACAAATGTCAAAGCTCTTCCTCTTTATGAGCAAAGACTCAATTGAACAACTTGTGCTATGTGGCTGACCTGCAGGTACTTCAAGGAGAAGCACTGGTTGGCCAACAATGTGTTGGGGCTGGCCTTCTCAGTACAGGGGATTGAGCACCTGTCCCTGGGGGCCGTCTCCACAGGGGTCATTCTGCTGTCTGGCCTCTTCTTCTACGACATCTTTTGGGTCTTCTGTACGCCAGTCATGGTCGCAGTGGTGAGCATAGCTGCTCTTCTGTATGCATTGAAGTGTCATGCTATCACAAGTGCACAATCATGGTGCTACAACAGCAATAGGCCACAATTGCTGACCCAAAAAAGTGCAAATCCCGACAAGGTGCAAAAATTGTTTGCCTGTTTTCCTCTTTTCGCTCTCCTGTCATGATTCAAGTGATGAGGTGGTGCCACCTGCTGTGCTGTGCTGTGCCATGCTGTGCTGTGCTGCGCTGTGCCATGCTGTGCCCTTTGAGAGCCTGTTGTGGTGTAGGCAAAGTCTTTTGATGCTCCAATCAAGTTGCTGTTTCCTAGAGCACTTGAGGAGGGCAGCAAGATGATGCCCTTCTCAATGCTAGGCCTGGGTGACATTGTCATCCCAGGCATCTTTGTAGCCCTGGTGCTGCGCTATGACACGCTTCACGACGCAAGGTATTTCAGAAGGTAAGCAATTGTCAAAGACTGCTAGCAGGTCCATGATCCTTCAACTGTGTCTCTGTCATTGCTGTGTTTATGCCTGATGATCTTTGCTGCTGTTGAAGCAGAGGGAACCCCTAGGGTAGACCATGCATAAGTTGCCCCATGCACAAAGCACTGCACTGCCTGTCTGCCTTTCTTTGCAGATAAAAGTCTGCATCTTCAGTTGTTGAACAACACCAACAACACTGCTATGAAACAATATACCCGTTTCGCCTCTATTGTTGTGCTGCATTGTTGCACCAGTGATTGCACATCAGGCTGACCTAGACTACAGTTTTTTCCTACATCAATCTTAGTCAAAGATATAGACACTGAGAAACTTGGACATCATGTGTGCCTGGTCAGACATCACACCATATCAACGCTCCACTTTTGGAGTCAACACATTTCTGCTGTTGCTGCAGTGCATATGGGGGCTATGTGTTGGGCTTGGGGACCACCATCGTGGTCATGAATGTTTTTGAAGCAGCACAACCAGCACTGCTTTATATCGTGCCTGCGGTCCTTGCAGCCGTACTGGGACACGCAGCCATCAACAAGCAGTTCCTTGAGGTGGGTCCATCATACACAAGCTGCGCATTACACAGGGATCATGTAGCAAGTCACACTGCAGCGTAGCATTGGTCTGTGACACAAGAAAAGTGACTGCCATGTTTGGGTATATGCAGCCACAAGCATGAGATGCATGTATGCTCGTGATCATAGACAGGCTTCCCGTGACAACAGCTGGTCCTGGCGTTGGGGACTCTGGGAACTGCGCTGCTTTTGCATATTGTGTTCGTTGTCTGGTGAGTGCATAAGTTCTGTCTTGCCCAGTCTGCTGTGTAGCATTGCTTACATGTGATTATGTGGCTGCTTGTTGGCAGATGCTGACAATGATGTGCACTAGATATTTGACCCCAAATGGTAGCACCGCTGCTCTTGAGAGCTCAGCTCTCAGTAGTGCCTATGCTGCTGTGCAGGTGTTTCATTTCAGTGAAAGTAAAGACAAGGACGAGGCAGATGTGCAAGATGTCAACAAAGAGGATAACGTTGCTCAAGATGGGCAATTACCAGCAGGCACCCTACAGTCTCAGGCGTCAGACAAGAAGATTAGCTAACACTGCAGGCAAATGTCTCAATTTTATTGTGACTTGTGTATTGTAAATCCTACGCTGTGCACAAAGGAATGTTTTCACTTCTGCCTGACAACAAGCCTGGCTGTTATTGGCAGAGACGATGACTGCATGACAGTCAAGCCTGGCTGACTTTCCTTCCTGTTATGCCTTCGAAAGACATGCTCCCAGATTGCTATCAACTGAAGCTGCAGCTGGTTTTAACAGCTCAGACTTCGCAGTTGCTTCTGCCACCCGACATGCACAGTGTTGTGACTGCTTCTCAGCTGCTATGCCAGGCCTGTTGTTACCAAATACACCGCAGCAGTTGGCCAGGATACTTGCCACATATCTGCTGTATTACATACAATGTTGCAAGCAAAAGTATAAGAACAATTGGCCCATATTGCTGAGCACTGTTATAGAACAAAGCTAGTCATTGCCACTTAGTGAACATGATCCTCAGAAACTCTGAGGCACGGGTGTTGCATGTAATGGTCCACAGGCATGTTGCCTCCCAACAGTTATCTTACTCCATATTTAGCAGGAACGGCAACTTCAGCTGCCTCAGTGATTTGACCGATGACGCCAATTGTTGTCATGTGTGGCACAGCCCACATATCATTTCTGTGCAGATATCCCTTGCCATGACACCTGACTTCAATCAGCATTCGTGGTGCCTTGGCTAACTGACTGTCCTGTGGAAATACAGCAGAAGCTGCCTGTGGGCAGCATACAATCACACTTTCTCAGCAGAATGAGCCAGGACGAATATGGCAGTCAGGCAAGCTGCATGAACAGTTCCTGCATGAACGCATCAAGCCACCGGGAATGAGTGCCACCACAATGTTGGGACAGAACCAGATCTGCATCACTGCATGGCAGTGGCTCTGCAGGCAGGCAGAGGGCTGGCTTAAGGCCAAGATCCCTTTCACAATGTCCTCAGATGTTTGTCAAGCGGGGTCAAAGTGGCATGCAGCACATGTGCATGCAGTCACTCAAATTCCAGGCATTTTGCTAGGCTATGCAAGTCAACATATGCCTGGGAGCATGTTTCTTAATCCAGTCCATCAGGAAACAGGTCTGACAACATGTTTTCAATAAGCTGTGTACCTGCTGCATGGTGGGGAATGCGAAGTAGCAGGCATCCAGGGGGGCCCAGGCAGCGCCACCCCTCTTGGCATGCAGAGTCTGTCCCAGCTTGTACTGTGTCGCACCGTCATAAATTGACACAAGCCTTCCATCTACAGCAGCGATGACCTGCATGAAGTGATTGGTCACAAGCTGGCAAGACTGTATCTGCTTCAAGTGATTGGTCACAAGCTGGCAAGACTGCATCTGCTTCAAGTGATTGGTCACAAGCTGGCAAGACTGTATCTGCTTGTCAATATTTGTGGGTTGTAGATTTGTTGACACTGTACGACATGATGCTGTTGATTGCCCTCTCTTGCAGTCCATTGCAGCTCTGAACCTAAGCCTGTGCCTGAGAGTCCCTGTGAGTTCTAAAGCATACAGTTTGAAAGCACAGGGTCAACAGTCATTGAATCACCTTGTACAGGGTGCGGGGCTGACTGAGTTTGGCTGTGGACCAGCCGTCCGGCACCAAAAGTTCTGGGACAAAAAGAGACTGCCTGGAGTTCTTGAGGGTCACCAGGGCCAATTGAGTCTGAAGGCGGGCAACAAGATGGTTTGCAAGTATCATTGCAGATTAGTGAACCAGACACAAGCGTCTCAGCGTCACAAATTCGCACTCTTCTCTTTTGACGACTGGCGCATTTCTGAACCTGAAACAGCACGCAGGTTGGAGCCAACGAGCAGCTTTCTCATGTGCTTATGATTCAGATAGCGTGCCATGGATTTCTTACCTTGGCGTTCACACCGGCTGAGTCGTCAGTGAGTGCGTCGCAGAGGCGACTGCATGGCAATAGTGCAGTCATGCCTTTTCGCGCCTGCAGCCCTGCTCATAAGCTCCGATACACGCCTCAGTCACTGCATCATTAACACATGTGGCAGACGCACGTCAACGGAGACCACAAAGTAGTCGGTACGCTGCCGCGCACTGCAGTCAAATGCCACTGATCACTCTGGCGAGTCGTGACTGAATCTGAAACCGAGAGTGAAATTCCTCAATGCCACACTTTGTGCAAACCCAGCACCTTCCAATTATTAGCTATCAGAATACGCAAATATATTTACAAACAGGTGGTTGGCATACTACACGTCTTGGCATTGCCACTCAAAACTACTAAAACTCCACAGCATACAAGACAGCGCTGATAAAACTGTATTCAGTGCAAATACATGGTAAGGGGTTAGACTCAGCGCTTTTTGACATATGTGACAGAAGCTTGCATACTCGATGCTGAGGCTGAAGTGGTCTGAAGGCATGACACAATAGTAATACAGCCAAAAAAGGTGTATAGTACAGCTGAAGTTATAGTGATGTGTCACTGAGCGTGTTCCTGATGAAAATTGCAAGGGTCACGGCTCTGAAATCCAATGTACAGTTTCTTGCCGTCAACTTGCTCCATGAACAGCACAAGCCCCTCCTGCAAAGAAAGGATTGCATGAACGCTTGACCACTAAAAAAGTCATATGGTAACAAGCCTCCAACACATAAACTGTACGCATGACAAGCTCCAAAAGATTAGGCATCCAGTCCCAAGCCTTGTTTGTGGTTGTAGGCATAAAGAGCAGCGCTAGCAAAGGCTGCACTTACTGTTGACTCCAGCTACACTCTGCCTCATGAGGTCAAGACAAGGCAGCTACAACAAAGCCACCTCAAAGCCAAGCTTTGCATTGGACAGTGCAAAGTAGCTGCGGTCACAGCAGACCTACAATTGAGACTGGGATGTATTGTACTTGTAACAACCCCTGTTGCCCTCGCTAGCATTGCTGTAATGATGCGCTATACAATACTGGAAATGAGCATCTTAGCACCCTTCAGGTGCTTGCCCAAATTGCTATATTCACGGATGTGTGCAGCCTTTCTTGTTGCATCAACAACAGGCGGCCGTACACTGTACAATCCTGTGTACCTGACTGTACAAATGCATATATGTGTGTGTGTGTGTGGCCATGTCTCACCCTTTCGGCGGGGGACACAGCACGCCTGGCCTTAAATGTGGCTTTGTTGTGATGCCAAGCAACAGCAACAAGATAATGAAGTCCAAGCGAGTGACATGCAAGTACCTGGAATCACTCATTTACTGGTAGATGAAGCGTCCCTTGTAGCCCTCACTCTTGGGGAAGAAGGTGCCACCCTCCTTCTTCAGCTGCTCGGGGGTCTTGGGCAGGCCCACCCCGACAATGGAGTCACGGGTGACCAAAGCCTGCAGCTGATCCTCAGTCCACCCCTCTGTTCCCTCAGGCCTCAATGGAATGGACAAGAACCTGCATCATAGCCAGGCATGCCAAGATGTGGGATAGTCATAGCTTGGAATAGGTCCACAGGTGGGAGGGGAGGGGCAGGGGGTTTTATGGGGGAGGGGGATCCTTCCGGTTCCAGATGTGTGGTAGGGGACACAGGCCTGGACTGTAGCTTATATGACAGCCTCTCGTATCAATGGATGATCAGACAGCATGGAAATCTGGGTCTACTGCATAGTCTGTCATGTCTACATACTGGTAACTTCATGCACAGTTGATGCACTGCCCAGAGGCTGGGTGCAGTTGACACAGTGCAGAATGCCGCCATAGCATGCAACAATAGGCAGCTATTGAAGGGCAAGAACATCACTCTTGAAAGGCAGAGCTGCTGCACTGCGTGGAGTCTGGCTTGGAGCATGGGACCCGGAACATGGTGTCCGCATGACGGCAAACATCAAAGGCAAAAACAATCAGCTTGAAAGGCAGAGCTGCTGCATTACCTGGAGTCTGCATTGGAGTCCAGGACTTGAACTATGGTCTCCTTGGGCAGCTCCAGTCCAAACTCCTTCAGTACTGCCCTGGGGTCGCGCACACTGCGAGCACGGTAGCTCCTTGCCTTGTACCTGCACCACTCACCATGCTGCTTGGCCGAAAGGTACAGCAGCACCACTGGAGCACAATGTCTGTCCTGATGTGTGTATGCTTCAGAGCGTGTATGCTGTTATTGCCAGAGGGCAAGTGGCAGGCAATGCATACAGTGTGCATGCAAGCAGTCCTCAAGGTACAGAGCTGCGCACAAGAAGGTGACCATCTCGTCACAAGACAAATACAGCTGTCGGCAGGAAGAAGTGGAGGAGGAGAAGAAGAAGAAAAGGGAGAGGAGGAGGGAGAAGAGCACAGGTTGTGCAACTGGATGCCCATGCAGACAAATGGAAGGCCTGTGAACACTGACAGGCACAGGTGTGTAGCAAAGTCCAGTTCAAAAGTTGAAAGGCAGCACACACAGCACAGGTTCTGCGGTGGAGAAGTTGGCCCACAACTGAAAAGCCTGTCAACAGTAGCAGGCACAGGTGTGCAGCAAAGATGTGACAGTCACCACGGTGTAGATATGATTCACAGCAATCTCTAGCTTTGTTTTTGGAAAATAAATATATATTTATAAATGTTTGTTTTTCGATCAAACTTTACTACAGATACAAAGAAAAAAGTATGAAAGACACTGACCAGGAGGGAGCCATTCCCAGGACGGAGATGGGGTAGCAGGAGCACAAGGTGCACACCAACAAGTGGTGGATGCCTGGCTTGTTCTCCACCACCTTCAGGATGATCCCTGACAGCTGGCCATTGGGCTCTGCACACACGCACATGACATGTGTCAAGCACCTGGACAAGTGCATCATGTATACTAGTACAAGAGCCGATGCCCCCTCATGGGGTAGGGCCTTGGCCTTGGCAGGAATGTAAATCTATGCCGGCAACCATCAGGATATGTATACTAGTCTAAACTTGCTGGCAAAGCCTGGGTTGACAAGCGCAGAGAGGCCACGCGCAACATGTGTTGCAAACATTAGCAGCACAGGTGTAGCCGTATGAGGTGATGGACTTTTGGCAGGCAGTCTGTGTGCAACATGTGTTGAAAAGTTCAGCAGCACAGGTGTAGAGAGGCAGTCTGTGGGGACGGTGTACTTCAAAAGATGAT
>JAABUO010002017.1_pt1 | contig 25309 bp, 25 predicted proteins | sample 5559291 | NCBI WGS metagenome assembly JAABUO01 (sample SAMN10711878, study PRJNA513372) | rock metagenome | isolation source: Antarctica rocks | place: Antarctica: Victoria Land, Finger Mt sud
TCTGAGCCTGTTCCAACTTGGCCTGCACTGGTTGGAGCATTGCCTCAATGAAGGCTGGCCGATCCCCGTCAGGCTGCAAGTGCAAGCCAGAAAATGAAAACCAAAGAAAAGTGTACGGTAGTCAAATGCGGTACAATACATCAAGGTCCATGCACCCATCGGCACCAGCCAAGGGGCGGCTGTATTGCGGGACATTAAGATCAATGAGTTCAGGTTGTAGCGCCACCCGAAATCGGTTCCGCGACGGCTACGCCAGGACTTAGTACGCCGGAACCTGAAAGGAAAAGCACATGACCAAACCCGCCAGCCCTTCCGAAGTAGCGCGCCACCCTATAGACAGGGAGCTGACGCTCCGCATCCTGACACAGACTGCCGGAACCATCGAGGCCTGCCGCGATGGTCTTAACCGGGGCAATACGTCCTCGCTCAGTTCCCTGTTCTTGAGCTATGTTAGGCACATTGGCTTCGTCTCCGGCGTGGACCCTGCCTCCCCTGAGATCGACCGCAGCCTGCAACTAGCTTCCGAAGCTGGGGCTGCTCTGTTCCAAGTCGCCTCAGCACCCCCCGAAGCCGAGGCGGAGGTTTCCCTGGGCGAAGGCTTCCCATCCCGGCTCAGGAACACTCTGACGAACGACCTCGTTAATGTTGGGGACTGGCACACCGCCTTCCTCGTCTCCGCCATCAGCCGCAACAGCACTGCCCTAGACGCCCTCTGCCGCACCCCCATAGATCTGTTGCGCCGATCCGTCTCCCGCACCGACGAGTACTACTTCCTCTACGCCCAGGCCCTGCAAGCCTTCTGGAAGCGCGAGGACGATACCCCCGACAGGCTGATGGCGGCCCTGGAGGCCACCGACCCTGACGGCCTCCCGGAGCACCACGTTGACTTCGTGCTCCACATCATCGTGCCGGAGATGGATCTGCTTTTCCAGTATCTGGACGAGGAGGCCAGCGAGGAGACTTTCAACGCCGCGCTGGTGCAGGCATTGGAGTCGCACAAAGAGTTCTACCAGAAGGCTAATCGGCGGCGCGTAGAGACTGGCTTCCTAGCGCTGGGTCCCCTCGCTATGTGTTGCTTTGCCGTTGACAGCGGCATGGCAGTAACGGTGCAGTCTGATTACTTGCTACCGCGCCCAATCGAGGGCATCCCCGCAGACGGCGGGGGTACGCCAGCAGAGTAGCAGGAACCATAGCATCCTTCTGCCCATGCAGCCGCAGGATGCACCCCCTAGTGCCACCGCGCGCCCCTCCCCCCACCCTCAGCCAACCCCGCCGTACCTAGTCTTCACCGCCCACGACACGGCACAGGGGCTGAAGACCGGCCTGCCCCGCACCTTCCACTTCCTCCAGGGGATGCACGACCAGGCCAACGACATGGTCAACCCCCTCAAGATCTACCAGGGCCTGCACGAGTTCGGCCAGCACGAGGCCGCCATCTACATCAGCACGAGGCCGCCATCTACATCCCCGACCCCGACGGACACACCGAGGACGGCGATGCCTTCGCCCGCAAGCTCGGACGCGACACCCTCGACAGCCTCAACCCTTTAGTTTGGTTTTGTCTTCGTCGGCCCGGAAGTCGCCTGCGTCGGACGGCTCTCGCGCAGACGGGAACCCGGCCCCGCTGCCCGCCGTTAGGGAAATAAAGCAAACACACAAGGTATACTAAGATCATGGAAATGCTGACACTTGCCCGCACCGACGCAAACCCACCAGCGCAGAGTTTCGGTCAGGAAAACGATCTGTCGCTGCGTGTCCGCGCGATTGACCCCGCGCTGGACCTCGAAGCCGAGATCTTGCGGCTGAAGAAAGACCTGAATGCCGTCATTCTGGCGCATTACTATCAGGACGCGGACATCCAGGACCTGGCCGACCATGTCGGGGACAGCCTGGCGCTGGCGCAGGCCGCCGCCGCGACGGATGCCGACGTGATCGTCTTCTGCGGCGTCCACTTCATGGCCGAAACGGCGAAGATTCTCAACCCCAATAAGCTGGTCCTGCTGCCCGATCTCGATGCCGGCTGCTCGCTGGCCGACCGTTGCCCCATTGACGAGTACGCCGAATGGCTCAAAAAGTTTCCGGGCCATACGGTCATCAATTATATCAATTCCTCGGCGGCGGTCAAGGCCGTCTCGGACATCATCGTCACCTCGTCCAACGCCGCCGATATCGTGAGGCAACTGCCGCCGGGCACGCCCATCGTCTTCGGCCCGGACCGGCACCTGGGCCGCTGGGTGGAAAAGCAGACGGGGCGCGAGATGACCCTGTGGCCCGGCTTCTGCATCGTCCACGAGCAGTTCAATGCCCGCCGCCTCGCCAAGACCCGCGCGGCCTACCCGAACGCCCAGCTCATCGCGCACCCCGAATGCGAGGAAGCCGTGCTGGAGCAGGCGGACTTCATCGGCTCGACGCTGGCCCTCTTGAAATATGTCCAGACGCACCCGGAACACACGCAGTTCATCGTCGCCACCGAGGTCGGCATCCTGCACCAGATGCAGAAGGCGCGGCCCGACGCCGAGTTCATCTGCTCCCCGCCCAACTCCGGCTGTGACTGCGCCTCGTGCCCGTACATGCGGCTGAACACACTGGAAAAGCTCTACCTCGCCATGCGCGACAAGCGGCCCGAGATCACGATGGACGAGGAGACGCGCGTCCGTGCCCTGCGCCCCGTCCAGCGGATGCTGGACATGAGCAAGGGCCTGTCGCCCGTCCAGCAGAAAGGCGACTGATGGCGGGCCTGGAAAGCATCTACAGCTTCCTCCAACTCACGCCCTCCCTGGCGACGGCGGGCCAGCCGACTGAAGGGGAGTTTGCCGCCGTCAAAGCATTTGGGTGTTGGGCTGCAAACTCAGTTCTGCCGCCCCCGTGTTTCTTATCTGTACAAGCCGTCGTTGTCTTTTTCTTAAATGCCCAGCTTCTTTTAGCAAATCTTCTCTTGATCACGATACAAAGTACAACGATACAGTTGGGAGGGTGGATAGGCTTTGTACAGACTAGACAACGGCTTTGAAGGAATACGTCCTCTGATCGCAGGGATGGAACACCACCTCAGTGTCCATGCACTCGCTGCCGGTGAGATGCCCGGCTGGGTCTATGTAGACGACCCTGGTTGCCCTCGTTCCGCTTTCGCCTTCAACGCTGAGGGGTGGTACTTGATCGGTGATGCACGGAATCAACCGTTCAATGCCTGGCTGCGGAGCTTTTTGCGCGATCAAGTCGTTCCTGAGGCCCGCTCGCAGAGTGAAGAGGAGTTGCCTCTGCATTTTTATCCCGCCGACTGGGAACAGTCACAAACGGATATTCTGCCCGATCTCTCCTATAGAATGGACTATCAGAAATACTTCCGCTTTACCGGCCCGCTCTTGGACGGTTGGCAAGAGCTGCCTGCAGGGAGCGCGTTACGTCTTGTAGATGCCCAACTGCTGTCTGAGCAAGATCGCATTCCTGTTCCTGACTTGATTGCTTGGGCGCGCGGAGGATTTGGTTCTGTGGAAGCGTTCCTCGCCGCCGGTATCGGGATGTGCTTGGAGCGAGAGGGTCAAGTTGTCTCCTGGTGTATGCCGGATTGTACCGTGGGGACTTGGTGTGAGTTAGGAGTGCATACCCTGGCGAGTGAACGCCGCCAGGGGTATGCCGCAATAACGGTGGCTGCTACTGTAAATGGTTGCCGCGCAAAAGGGTTTCGGCATATTGGCTGGCACTGCTGGAGTGCTAATGAAGCCTCCGCCCGCCTCGCCCAGAAGGTCGGGTTCGGCAAAGTTATGGATCATCCGGCGTTTTTGGTTGATGCACGGTTATTGGTGGAGCGAATCGAACCGGCCTCTAAAAACGCTATTCTGGACACCCAATGAGACCTGGCAACGCTTCATTGACGGTTTTGACCCGCTAGGAGACCACCAGAAGGGGAATAAGTATGACCCGCGACGAAGCCCTAGCGATACTCACGGCTCATCGAGACGAGCTGGCGGCCCTCGGCCTGCGCCGCCTCGCCGTCTTCGGGTCGGTCGCGCGCGACGAGGCGGGGCCGAACAGTGATGTGGACGTGTTGGTAGAGTTTGAGGGCCGGGCAACTCTAGATCGTTATGCAGGCTTGAACGACCGCCTTGAAGATTTGCTGCGGCGGCCCGTTGATTTGGTGACGGTGAACGCTGTCCGCTCGTTCATGCGCGAAGATGTGGAGGAGGATGCTTGTGAGGTCCAGGGATTATCGGCCGTTTCTTGATGACATCCGCCGGTCCTGTGAGCGTGTGCTTCGCTACACGGGCGGCTTCACGGAGGAGCAGTTCCTCGCAGATGAGAAGACTTACGATGCCACCTTGCGTCATCTGATTATTATCGGCGAAGCCGTTAAGCAAATCCCTGAGGAAGTGCGGGAACAGTATCCAGCAGTGGAGTGGAAGCAGATTGGACGTTTCCGCGATCATGTCATCCACCGATACTTTTCCGTCAACGACGACATCATCTGGGATGTCGTCTCGAACAGGGTTCCTCAGTTATTGGCCGCGCTGAACGCGGACGCCCCGCAATAAAACGCTTATGTCTTTTCAACCCACTCCTCTCCTCGGCGAAGCCCTGGATACGCCGGTCACGACCCTGCTCAAGCCCCTGCTCGGCGCGCACATGCCGACGGCGGGGGGGCACCACAATGCCATCACGGACGGTGCGGCAATCGGGTGCCACAGCGTCCAGATCTTCACGGCCTCGCCGCGCCAGTGGCGGTCGCCGGCCATCACGCCGGAACTGGCGGAGAAGTTCCAGCAGGTCGTGCGCGAATGCGGCATCACCAAGACCGTCGCCCACGACTCATACCTGATCAACCTGGCCGCCGAGCCGGGGAGCGACGTGCTGGCGAAGTCGCGGGCGGCGTTTCGGGCCGAGATCGAGCGGGCCGAAGCCCTGGGCGTGGATTTCCTGGTGAGCCACCCCGGCGCGCACGGCGGGGCGGGGGAGGATGTCGGCATCGCGCGGCTGATCGAGAGCCTGAACGTGATCCACGCGGAAACGGCGGGGGCGAAGGTGCGGGTGGCGATTGAGACGACAGCGGGGCAGGGGACCTATCTCGGCGGGCGGTTCGAGCAGATCGCGCGTATTTTGAACGGTGTCCAGGACCCTTCCCGGCTGGCCGTCTGCCTGGACACCTGCCACATCTTTGCCGCCGGGTATGACATCCGCACTCCGGAAGCGTATGGGGAGACGATGAGGCTGTTCGACGAGATCATCGGGCTTTCCCATCTTCAGGTGATCCACGCCAACGACTCGCAGAAGGCGCTCGGCAGCCACGCGGACCGGCACGCCCACATCGGCGAGGGCGAGATCGGGTTGGAGGCGTTCCGCCTGCTGGTCAACGACCCGCGCCTGGCCGGGCTGCCGGTCATCGTGGAGACGCCGGAAAGCGAGACCATGCACGAGGTCAACGTCCGCCGCCTGCGCGAGCTGATAGCGGGGTGAGGCCCCTGCAACTTTTCCGCGCGGGGCGTGTCATAATCAGCAGTAACCACGGAGGTATGCGCCATGAACCACTCACCCGACCCAAGCGGCGGGATCATCGCCGGCATCTTTTTGCTCTACGGCTTTATCATTTTGCTCAGTCTGGCATCCTTTGTCTTCTGGATCATTGAGCTGGTGGATGTCGCCCGGCGCGAATTCCGCGACCCGAACACGAAGCTGCTCTGGCTGCTCGTCGTCGTGCTGGCGCACGGCCTGGGAGCGCTCATCTACTACTTCGCCGGCAAGCCGCAGGGCTGGCTGCCGGGGGAGACGCCGCTTTACCCGCAATACCCGCCGCAGGGGTATCCACCGCAGGGCTATCAGCCTCAATATCCGCCACCTGGGTCGGGCTATGGGCAGAATCCCTATTCGCCGCCTCCGCCGGAAAACAGGCAGGATTAAAGTCTTTCGGACTTTAAGTGTAAGGCGTGACCGCTATTTCCGAAAACTCCCCGCCGGAGACGCTGCCTTCCGGGCTGTCCCGCCTGCAAGTGCGCCGCGCCCTGCGGCTCTGGACCGTGGAGGGCTGCGTCGCCACTGTCCAAATCTCGCTGACGTCGGGCGCGTTCCAAACGGGCTTCGCGCTGTTCCTCGGGTGCAGCCCGTTCTGGCTCGGCGCGCTGGGAGGCATCCCGGCCCTGGCGGGCCTGGTGCAGCTTCTTTCGTCTTACCTCGCCCAGCGTTACGGCAAGCGCAAGCCGCTCGTCGTCTGGTTTTCCCTCGTCGCGCGCCTGCTCTGGCTGCCGATGCTGCTGATCCCCTTCGTCCTGCCGCGTCCCTGGTGGGTGGGGGCGTTCCTCGCGCTGACACTGCTGTCTTCGCTTCTCGCCAACGTCGCGTCGCCGCTCTGGACCGCCTGGATCACCGATCTGGTGCCCGAAGACAACCGGGGACGTTACTTCGGGCGGCGCAACATGTATGCCGGCTGGGTCGGCATGGTGGTTCCGGTCGCCGGCGGCTACTTTCTGGACGCCGCCACGCGGCGGCAGGAACTGAGCCAGCCGGCGGCCTTTGCGGTGATCTTTGCCGCCGCCACGCTGTTCGCCTTCGGCTCATTCGGGATCGGCCTGCAAAGCCCCGATGTCGCGCGGGAGGAGCGGGATGGGGCGGAGCCGCAGGAGAGCGCGCTGGCCTACTACCGCGCGCCGTTTGCGGACGCCAACTTCCGGCGGATCATCGCTTATGTCGCCGCGATGGTCGTGGCGCAATCCATCGCGGGGCAATTCTTCACGGTCTACCAGCTTCAGTATTTAGGGCTGAACTACACGGCGTTCCAACTGCTGTCCGCCGTCGCCGCGCTGGCGTCGCTCGTGAGCATGCCGCTGTGGGGGTATCTGGCGGACAAGTACGGCAACAAGCCGGTCCTGATCATCTGCTGTTTCCTCGTGCTGATCCCGCCGCTGTTGTGGATCCTGGCGGCCCCGGACGGCATCGCGGGCTTGTGGGGCTATGACGCTGCCCACCACCTCCGCCTTTCGCTTTCCAAGCTGGACGTCGTCGTCGTCAACACGTTCGCGGGCGTCGGCTGGGCGGGCGTCGGCCTGACGCAGTTCAACCTGATGATCGGCGCGGCGCCGGGCGACAAGCGGACCGTGTATGTGAGCGCCATCGCCGCCGTGTCCGGCTTGGCGGGCGGCCTGGCCCCGGTCGCGGGCGGCGCGCTGATGGAGGCGCTGGGGCATCTGGCCTTCCCGGCGCACGGCCTGATCCGAAACAATTACCACGTCCTGTTCATTCTGTCGGCGGGCCTGCGCGTCCTCGCCCTGCTGCTGGTGCGGCCGATCCACGAGTCGGGGAGCCGGCAGGCGGCGTATGTGCTGAACCAGCTCAAAGCATCCAACCCCATCGGCTCGTTCACGGGCATCCAGAAGCTGTCCCGCGCGGGCAGCTCGCAGGCGCGGGTGCAGGCAGTGGAGTCGCTGGGGCGGCTGAAAACGCCGCTGGCGGTGGAAGAGCTGGTGCGGGCGCTGGACGACGTCTCGCTGACGGTGCGGGAGCAGTCCGCCGTCGCGCTGGGGGAGATTCGCGACCCGCGCGCGACGATGCCCCTCGTCCGCAAGCTGACCGACCCGGCTTCAGGCATCAGCGGCGCGGCGGCGACCGCGCTCGGCAAGATCGGGGACAAGGCCGCCCTGCCGTCCCTCGCCGCCGCCGCCCAGCTTGGCCCGCCGCCGCGCCAATTGGCCGCGATGGAGGCGCTGGGGCGGCTGTCCGACCCCTCCGTGACCGACATCCTGAGCGCCCTGATGCGCGACCTGGACGCGACCGTCCGCACCCAAGCCCTGCGCGCCCTGGCGGAGCGGGAAGACCCAGCCAGCCTGCCGGGCCTGATCGCGCAACTCCATACGGAGCAGGAACCGGCCAACTTCGCCGTCCTGGCCGATGCGCTGGGGCGGCTGGGGGAGCCGGAAGCCGCCCTGCCGCTACTGTCCGCTCTGGACCGGATCGAGTCGCCGACCGTCAAGCGCGAGATTCTGAACGCCGTCGGGAGCCTGGGCGGCGGGCGCGACGCCTTTTACCCCTACCTGGCCCTGGACTCGTATGCGCGGGACGAGACGGTCGGGAAGATTTTGATGAACATCCAGCGTCGCTTTCGGGCACGGGCGGCGCAGGGGAAGGAACCGGAGGCGGCCCGAATCTCCATTCTGGCAAAGCGCGCCCTGGCGGCATACACGGTCGGCGAAAACGCCCTGTGCCTGCACCGGTTGGCGCGCATCGCCCGGCTGCTGCCGTCCGACCCCATGCTGCCCGCCTGCGAGATTTTGTTGGCGCTGGACGCGCGGTGCGGGGACGCGCCCTCCGGGGAGGAAGTCCTGCTGGGCGTGTTTCTGGTGAGGCGGATGACGGGCGGGTAAGGAGCACCGGCACTGGAAGCGCTGGGACTTATTGCAGCGGGTCGAACAGCGGCACCTGGACTGACCGAGGGCGTCCGATAGTGGATTGGACGAGCAGGGTATGGCTCTGTCGCCCGGAAAGCGGCGACAGCAGCCGGCGCGCGCCGGCAAGCCCGAGATGCGCCGTTCGCCGGCCGTCTATCGCCAGCACCTCGTCAAAGGCGTTCAGCCCGGAGCGCACGGCGGGGGAGCGCAACGCGATTTCGGCGACCACGACATGGGCGCGGCCCCCGGCGTCTTTGGTCTCCATCAGTGTCAGGCCCGTCGTCTTGGTCACGAAGGGCGCGGCGGCGGTTGGGGCAGGCGCGAAAAAGACGCGGGAGTGCGGGTAGTCGAAGGTGACGACGAACCGGGACAGCAGGGCCGCGCCGAGTGAACCGGCGTTGACCAACGAGGCCCCGCCCTTCGCGTCGAGGGAAAAATCCGTGGGAATGCCGCGCAAGGTGATGCCGGCGACTTTGAGAGAGCCGGTGCGCGTGACACGGGAGCGGGAAACGCCGCCAATGCCGCCGCCGGTCGTCATCAGCCCGTGCGGATACTTCTTGTCCAGGCCGTACTGCGCGACGAAGGGGCTGTACAGCCGCAGGGCGGCCTCGTCGCCGGTGTCAATCAAGAACCGTTGGGGGGGCAGCGCGTCGAATTGTGCCTGGATGGAGGGCACGTCGTTATCCAGTTCCAGGGGAAGCGCCTTGCCGTCCTGGGGAGAGGAACGGAAGACGTCCGGACGGAGGAAGGTCAGCCGCTTGCGCGGGAAGTCCACGCGGACGACGAAATGGGCCAGCAGATCGTAGCCGACAAAGCCGGAGACCGGGCGGTTGAAGTAGGAGTTGAGGGTGTCGGGCATGTCAATGGCGATGGCGGCCACATCGGAGAGCGCGACCGCGCCCGGAACCTCCAAGCGGTTGACCAAAATGGGGTGCAGGTCGGTCGAGCCGCCGTAGCCGCGCGCTTCTAAAAAGCCGCTGCTTTTCAGGCCCAGCTGGGTCGCCGTCTGCTGGGACAGGGCGATCCCGCTGGCCCCGCTGTCGAGGAAGACGCGCGCAGGCTTGCCGTTCAGCCGCACGTTCAGCCCGATCTCGCCGTCGTCCATGTCGAACGGCACCGTCGCCGAAGTCTGTCCGGGCCGGACGAAGCGGAACTTGTCGCCGCCCGTCGGCGCAGCAAACAGGCCCGGCGACAGGGGGATGTTGTTCTGAAGCTGGGTGACGGCGCCGATGATGTCGTAGCGCGCAGTGCCGTTGGTGATCGTTGTCCGAAACGGGAAGCGCTCGCCGTCCACGACCCGGTAGTCGCCATAGGTCGTCGTCACGGGGATGTTGTCGTCGAGGTGCTGCTCCTTGACGATGAGGAACGTGCGCGGGTCGAAGAACAGCGTGGAAAGCTTGCCGCCTTCGGGCAGCGCGTCCACGACCCAGGCGCCCGTTTCGGGATCGGGCTGGGGGCGCAGGGTCAGTTTTCCTGGAATGCGGCCGGGCAGAACATAGGAATTGGTGTCGAAGAAAAGCTGGACGCGCAGGTCTTTCAGCTCCTCGCCCGCCAGCGGACGGACGTTGCCGTTGGTGTCGCGCTGCCAGGCGGTCTTGCCGTCATAGCCCTGCGAAACGTCTAAAATGCCGAGCTTGTCTTCCTCGTATTCCCGGTCGGGCGCGGCATAAATGGTCGTGATGGTCCCCTGAATGCCGCCGGTCAAGACGCTGGCAACGACTTTGGTGTTTCTGATGGCCATGAGGGCGTCCACGCCGCCCAAGGCGTCAAGGTGCCTTTGCAGCAGCGCCGCCAGCGTCATGGGAGGCGGTATCACGGGCGGTGCGGACGTGTCCGCCGCGAGGATGCGATGAAAGCGCCGGGCAGCGTGCTTGGCAGGCGGCACGAGCGGGGCGAGCGGCACGACGGGGACGGGGACGAGCTGCATCTGGCCGCGCGTGTAGTCAAAGGTTACCTGGAAGTGATTTAATGCCACGTTGCCGATCCCGCCGGCATGGGTGGAGACGCGGGTAATGCCCGGCCCGCTCATGGTCGCGATCCCCAGGTCGCTGAGTTTGAGGGCCCCCAAGCTCAGGGTGTGGCCCGGCGTAATAGTCTCCTGAATGGCCCCCCCGACGCCGACGCCCTCGCGAGTCTGGGCGCGCGGGTCGTTGGGCCGGGGCAGCAGGCCGTTCGCCTCGGCATACTGCGTGTACAGGTGAACGCCGCCCGCGTCTCCCGTGTCCACCAGGAACCGGGCGGGGACGCGCCCGTCCACGGAGGCCAAAATCGTCGGCACCCGTCCTTCCAGCTTGATCGGCAGCGTGACGGCCCCCGCGCCGGGTGCGGCACGCGGCGCGGCCGGATCGGTCAGGGTGACGCGCTTGTTCGCATAGTCAAGCCGCGTGACGAAGCGCGCGAGCAGCTCATAGCCGATCGCGCCGTCCACATGGCCGCGCTCAGAAAGCAGCTTCGCCACGTTCGGGTCCTTGATGACGTGCAGGGTCTGGCGCGACAAGCGGACCGCCCCGCCGAATTCCAGTGTCGCCTGCGCCGCCAGGCCGGTGGCTGAGGCGCCGCCATAGCCCAATGCGGGCAGACTGCCCTGCGTCGCCAGCCCGGCGGCCTGGGCGGCGGGGGCGGTGACGAACGCGCCGCCCGCGCCGCTGTCCAGCAGGAAGCGGAGCGGGTGGCCGTTGACGGCGGCGTAGACCACGACCTCGTTGTCGTCCGTCGCGAAGGGAAACGAGACCTCGGTGGACGCCCCCGGCGTCAGAAACTGCCAGTCTTTGGCGACAGTGGGCGGCGTGAACAGCGACGCGGCGAACGCCGTCAGGCGCGTTCCCCGGCGTAGCGTGGCGTCAATCGTCAGCGGCAGGCCGCCGGGCTGGATCTGTAGGTGGCTCGGCGTCTGCGTCCCGAACAGCAATTGATACGCCAGAATGCTGATCGTGGTGGCGATCCCGCCCTTGCGCACGACCGACTTGCGGATGAGATAGGTGTTTGGGTCGAGGTAGATCGTCTGCTGCGTCCCCCCCTTCGGCTGGGCGTCCAGCACATAGCACTCGGTCTCGGGGTCGCGGCCCGGCCGGAGCGTCAGGATGCCCGCGCCGCCCTTGCCGCCTCTCTTGAACGGGTCCACGTTCTCCAATGAGAAGCCGGCGTCCGCCTTGTTCTCGGACAGTTCCTCCCCGCCCAGGATGCGGACGTTGCCCGTCCCGTCCTGCTCCCAGGTTCTTTTGCCGTCGTTGCCTGTGGTAACGGCGATCGGCCCCAGCCGGACTTCGGAGCGGCTGCGGTGCCCCGGCGCTTCATACTCGGTCAGCGTCCCTGCCAGCCCGCCCGCGCTGATGTCATAGACGACTTCCTGCGCGCTTTTGTCCAGGCGGGCGGCGGCCGACCCCGACGCGCGCTGATGCCGCGCCAGCAGCTCGCTGAGTGTCAGCGCAGCGGACGGCGCAGCGGCGGCGGGAAGCAGCAGGGACAGGAAAAAGGCACCCCACAGGGCGCGGTGGAAATAGGTGTAGTTCACTCTGTTATTCTACCGTATCCGACGGGATTTTTGGGCCGGCCCTTGACAAGCCCCGAAACCATGTGCTATTATGACGCCCGGACCCATGACTCGACGAAACGACAACCTGCTCGCGGCAGCCCTCAGCACTCAGATACCTGCGTTCTGGTCGCCTGCCGCCTCGTCACGCCCAGCTCACCGCTTTGATACGGTTGATACGGGTGCGACCGGCTGTTTCGTGCCGGCCTTCGCCTATCAACTCGGTCGAAATGTCACCAAAAATTATCCCGCGCCGCCGATTGCGCCCGCTCCATGTCCTCGGGGGAGGTGTCCTTAGCCTCTTCCCCAAATGACGCAAAGCAAGCAATCGGTCCTCGGCGCAAAGCCAGGGGCCTTTTTCTTTGCCACCCTTCGTGGTAAACCCGAACGCCATATTCGCAATACAACAACATCGGTTGGAGGCAGATACGGTTCGCTGCGCTGGTCTGTAAAACCAGTTCCCGAAAGAGCGTGTGGGTTCGAATCCCACCCGACCGATTTTGACGCCGGAGGCAAAAGGATGAATGGATTTACCAGTAACGCTTGATGTGAAATGATTTCGCCGTTTAAGTTGTCAATAACAGCCATCTTTTGTTAGGCCGTCTGCTTCTGGCCTTGTTATTGGAGGCAGACGAAGTTTCGTGTACCGGACAACCATTTTGTTATCGAATGGCGATAAGGATTAATGCCGCCAACTACGTTGATCTGCTAGTAATACTAGTAATAAAGGCAAAATATTATTTCACATCAAGCGTCAGTATATATGTCTTTGCGGTGGCACTGGAACCATCCGACGTTCTAATATAGGCAAAAACAAGACATGTCCGAACTGTAGGTGGGGTGATCATGGCGGCATCAGCAAAGGGCATTGGAGCCGAATTGAGAAGAATGCAAGTTCACGCAACATCGCCTTCGGGATCACGCATGAGGAGGCATGGGAGCTGTTCGTCCGCCAAAAAGGGATTTGTGCCCTGAGTGGAGTCGAACTCTCACTCGCTAGGGGGCACACAGGCGAGCAGACGGCTTCGCTCGACAGGATTGACAGCAAAAAGCCTTACATACTAGGCAACGTCCAGTGGGTCCACAAAGTCATTAACGAGATGAAGTGGGACAGGACAAACGAAGAACTTATCGAGTGGTGTGAGAGGGTTGCAGGATACAACCATGAGCAGTCTAATTGTGGAAGTTTGCAGGATTGACAACATAGGCGTCCATCCTGGGGCGGATGCCCTGGATTTGGCGCAAATCAAGGGGTGGCAGTGCGTCGTTCCCAAAGGGAGGTATGCGCCGGGCGACTTGGTGACCTACATCCCGATTGACGCCGTGATTCCCGCCGAGCATTCGGACCGCTGGGGCATCACCAAGTACCTGTCCAACGGCCGGGTGCGCTGCGCCCGGCTGCGCGGCGAGCCAAGCTTCGGCGTCATCGTGGACCGCGAAGACCCAGCGTGGGCGGAGGGGCAGGACGTCCAGGGCTTCTACGGGATTACCAAGTACGTCCCGCCGGTTAAAATCAGCGCGGGCGATGCTCTCCCGTCCCACCCGCTGTTCGTCGAGTACACGGATGTGGAGAACCTGCGTAACTTCCCCGAAGTCTTCGCGGCGGGCGAGGAGGTGTCGGTGTCGGAGAAAATCCATGGCACCTCCTGCCGGCTAGGTCTGGTCGAGGGCGAGTGGATGGCCGGCTCCATGTCGGTCCGCAGGCAGCGGCCCGCCGATCTTGCAGGGAGCCTCTACTGGCAGCCGATGGCCCTGCCGGGCGTCCAGGAACTGCTGGCGTACTTGGGCGCGGCGCACCGCCAGGTCATCTTGTATGGCGAGGTCTTCGGCAGCAAGGTCCAGAACCTGACCTACGGCCGGGTGGGAACATTGGGCTTCCGGGCCTTCGATCTACTGGCCGACGGCAAGTATCTGGACTCGGACGCCTTCGCCGCCCTCTGCGCCCGGTTCGACGTGCCTGCCGTCCCCGTGCTGTACCGGGGGCCTTACGCGCTGGACACGGTAAAGTCGCTGTCTGAGGGCCAGACGACACTGGACGCGGAGCATATTCGCGAAGGCGTGGTCGTGCGCCCCATCGTCGAGCGCACCGACCCGAAAGTCGGGCGCGTCTGCCTGAAGTACATCGGCGACCCGTACCTGTTCGCCAAGAACGTCACGGACAGCCACGACGTCTGAGAAAGGATGCAGCGAGGTTCGGCATCAACGGGCTGCTGGATGCCGGAGTCTGGACGCCGCCACTGACGGCGCCGCAGTCATGGGGAAAGTTTCCAAAGAAAAACGCCTACTCCAATCGGAGTGGGCGTTTCTGGTTGTTCCGTCGCTATTTAATCCTGCCTTGCTTGGTGATCGCGTCTCCCAGGGCGTCCAGGTTGGAGGCATCGGGCGCGGCGGACGCGGCGCGGTTCTCCTGCTGGATTTGCAGGTAGACTTCTTTGCGGTGAACGGCGACATCGCGCGGGGCGGTGACGCCGAGGCGAACCTGGTCGCCGCGGACTTCGACGACGGTGATCTCGATCTCGTCACCAATCTTGATGCTCTGGTTTAATCTTCGGGTAAGAACTAACATACGGCCCTCCCTGGCACTACGCGGCGAAATGATTTCCGCAGCGAATGCGAGTGATACGACATTTTACTGTTTATTTATTCCCCTTGTCAAGAGGAAAATAAACCAAAATTTCGTTCACCAATTTCATTCACCCGGCTTCGCGGTCTAATCGCCCGGCAGCAGACGGTGGCGCAGGCCGTACTGGTCTGTGTTCAGGACAATCTGCTTTGCCAGGCGGGCGCGGGAGTTGATGACGACGGGCGCCATCAGATTCGCCGTGATGCCGCCGGGATCGCCCAGAGGGATGGTCAGCAGGGAATACAGGCGGGGCCGGGCGGCTTCCTCGGTGAGCGCCAGCGCCTCCATCTCGGCGCGCGGGACGCGCGGGGCGTAGTCGGGGAAGGCCTGATGCGGCTCCATCGCCAGAAAGGCCAGACCGCCATCCTCCAGAGACTGGAGCCAGACGAACGGGCTGCCCTTGCCGCCGTCCGACGTGTGGTGCGGCACCAGGGTGAAGAGGCGATGCTCCTCGAAGCCGGGCATCCCATCCGGGAAGGTAATGATCTTCCGCTCCTCCACGTCAAGGGCGCCGAAGCGCGTGGTTTCGATGTGCATGAACACGGTTACTCCTAATTATTGCTATCGAATCTAGTGCAGATAGTCCCTAGTGCAGATAGTCGGCGAGGCTGTACTGAAAGGCTTTGGCAGTGGTCGAAAGTGAGGCCTGATAGATGTTCTGCGCGCTTTGCAGCTGCACATAGGCCGTCGCGAGGTCCACATCCTCGATGTTGGACACAGCGCCCTCATATTCCCCCTGCGCCTGTGTCAGCCGCTGCTGGACCCCGTTCACCTCATCTATCTTCGCGCCGATCCCCGCCCGCGCCCCATTCAATGCGGTCAATGCGCCGTCCACCTGGCCGATGTCGGCCGAAACGGCGGCGGCATTGCCTGCCGTCAGGTCCGCCTTCAGGCTCTTCAGGGCGCTGAAGGCCGGCCCGAAGGCCGTACTGCCCACCGTATTGATCTGGAGCGAATAGGCGGATCCGATTTCCGCCGTCAGCGGCGCGCTGTTGCCCTGATAGTTCTGAGCGGCATCGTAGGGCGGAACCTTCGTCTGCGTCCCGCCGAACAGGTATTTGCCATGCAGGTCAGAGTTGGCAATCTGCGTCAGCTGATGGACGAGACCGTCCACCTGAGCGCCCAGCGCGGCAGCCTGGTCGGGCGTTTGGTCCGAGTTCGCCCCCTGGACGGCGATCTGGCGAGCCGAGCGGAGAATGTCGTTTGCAGAACCCAGGGCGCTGTCGCCCGCCGACAGGAACGACTTCGCTTGGTCCACATCACGCTGATACTGCTTGTTATCGTCCAGCGCGCTCCGCAGCGCCAGGGACTGGGACGCGCCGGAAGCGTCATCCGAAAAGGTCGTCAGCTTTTTGCCCGTGGAGATCTGGCGCTGCACTCCATTGAGGTCTTCCAGGCTGGTCTCGATGTTGGTCTGCAAGCTGGTATATTGGAGACTGTTGGTTATTCGCATTATTCCTTATCCTGTGCCGGGAATCCTATCAATTCTCAAAGCGCCGCGCACGGCGCCTAGCGGTTGGAGAAGAGATTGTTGATCAGCGTTCCCACCATGTCGTCCATCGTCTGCACGACGCGGGCGGACGCTTGATAGGCACGCTGATACTTCAGCATGTTGACCATCTCCGAATCGGTGGAAACGCCCGTCACCGAGCTTCGCTGCTGTCCGAGCTGGGTGAGGGTCGCTCCGGCGCTGGCGGCGGCGGACTTGGCGCTGGCGGCCCGCCCGCCGGCATCGGTGACCGTCTGCTGGTAAAAGCCCAGCAGGGTGTTGTTGAAAAGCGGATCACCAGAGGTCGTGTCCGTCTTGTCTTTCAGCCCCGCCAGCAGAACGGCATTGGTCGCATCGCTCTGCGGCGGGATCGGCGAGGCGGGCGGAGTGGGAGCGGCAGCGGCGGCGAGCTGCTCCGGGTGGGCCTCCAGCGTGGGGTTGACGGCGATCGTGGCCGCCTCGCGGCCCGCCGTCACGGTGAAAAAGTCCTGGTTCGTCGTGCCGTCGAGTCCCGCCCCGGCGCGATGCACGGCATTGACCTGCGCGGCCAGCGAGCCCGCCAGAGCGTTGAGCTTCCCCTGGTAGACGCCGACTTCGCCCTGGCCCTCGATCAGCCCTGCCAGTTCCCCCTGCTTCAAGTCCCCGTTTGCCGTCAGGCTGCCCTGCGTGACGGCGTAGGCATCCGTCCCCACAACCAGCGCCTGGCTGCCGATGGAAACGTTGACGGTGCCGTCGGCGTTGTTGAGCGTGGAGATGTTCGCCAGACCGGCGAACTTATCCAGGAGGAGGTCGCGCCGGTCCAGCAGGCCGTTGACCGGGTGCCCCCCCGCGCTTTCCTGCCGGATCGTGACATTCAGGGCCGCGACCTGGGCGCTGTAATCGTTGAGGCTCTTGACATCGGCAGAGATGTGCTCGTTCAACGTGGTGCTGATGGACGTCAGCCGCTGCTGCACCCCCTGAAGGACGCGGGTCAGGGCATCCCCCTTTTGGATCGTCGTCGCCCGGATGCCGACGTCCTCGGCGTTGTTGGACAGGTCATGGAAGCCATTGAAAAACGCGCCCAGCGCCGAATTCAGCCCCGTGTCCGACGGTTCGCCGAAGGCATCATCCACCTGCTTGAGCGTGTCGCGCAGTCCCGCCTGATAGTTCTGGCTGCTCGTCGCCTCTCGAACCTGGGTATCTAAGAACTGGTCCCGCGCGCGCTGGATGCGGCTGATCGCGACGCCCGTGCCGAGCGCTTCCCCCACGGGGACCGCGTTGTGGTCCGCCGAGGCGGTCATGTCGGTCGCCACCTGGTCCACGGACTGCACGGAGTATCCTTCCGTGCCGGCATTGGCGATGTTGTGGCCCGTCACGTCCTGGCCGACCTGTGCGGCGGCCAGGCCGGTGCGGCCGATCTCGATCCCGAAAAATGTCCCCGGCATGGTGAGTCCTCTCTAGGCGCGGCGGTCGAGCAGCAGGCGGCCCGTCATCCGGCCGCCTCCGCCATAGCCGTTATCGGCCGTGCGTCCCGCTTCCACAAAGAGGTCCAGCGTGAACGCAAGGTAATTCAGCTCGTTCTGGATGAGCTTCTGGTTGGAGCGGGTCAGCGCCTGCACCCGATCCAGCGTCCGCCGCAGCCCGTCTTCCAGGGCGGGCAGCCCGCGCAGGCCGGCGGCGGGGAGCGCGTCTTTCAAAGCAGACAGCGTGAGCGGCGTCCCCGCCTCGTCCGTCAGGGCGGCCCGGCGCGCGTCGTCCTGCGCTTCCAGGGCGGCCAGCATCGCGCAGTGCTCTTCCTGGAGGGCGGCGAAGCGTCCCCGGTCGCAGGTAAGCAGCGCCTGCTCCTGCGCTTCCAGCAGCTTGCAGTGGCGTGTTTGCAGGGCCAACTCGTCGCGCAGCACCTGCAAAATCCATTTTGAGTCGAGCATCACGTTATGCTTTCTTATCGGTCTTCGGCCCGTCCGCCGGGGGTTCGCCGCCCAGGCCGGGCGCAAGCTGGTCGTACATCATCTTCGCCATGCCGAAATCGCCCCGGCTGGACATCGAATCGGACAGCGTCTGGTCCATCATGTCCCGGAAGATCTCCTGACCGTGGCCCTGGTCGCCGAGCAGCTTGTCGTCGGGGACGGTCTTTCGCATCTCTTTCAGCAGCTCGTGCAGGAAGTAGCCCTCGAACTGCTGCGTCGCTTTCTTGAGGTCTTGGTGCGTTTTGTCCAGCGCGGGCGGCGCGGCAGTCTCGATACGGAGCATGGTTACTGCACCTCGATTTCGGCATGGAGCGCGCCCGCTTCCTTCATCGCCTGCAAGATGGCGATCAGGTCGCGCGGCGTCACGCCCAGCGCGTTCAGCGACTTGACCACCTTGTCCAGCGTCGTGCTGCTCGGCACGGGGATCAGGCGCTCGTCGCCCTCCTGCACCTTGACCAACTTGCGCGGCTGCGTCACAGTCGTTCCATTCGAGAACGGCCCCGGCTGCGAGATGACCGGCGCATTGGCGATGGAGACGGTCAGGCTGCCGTGCGCCACGGCGCAGGCAGTGACATCCACATTGCCTCCCATCACGACGGTTCCTGTGCGCTCGTTGATGACGATTTTGGCGACTTCATCCGTCTCGACGGGCACGCCCTCCAGCGCGGCGATCAGCGATACAGGGGCGGTTCCCGGCGCGAAGGACACGCGGATCGTCCCCGCGTCTTCCGCGCTGGCCCCGGTCGCGCCGGGAGGCCGGTGTGCGTTGATGGCGGCGGCCAGGCGGGCCGCCGTGGTAAAGTCCGGGTGGTTTAGGGTCACTTCCAGCGCGCCCTGCGCTCCCCCCAGCAGCGTCGTCGGAACGTCCTGCTCGACCAGGGCGCCGCCGGGGATGCGGCCTACAGTGACGAAGTTCTTGGCGACGCCGCCGCCCGCCCCGCCGCCGGCCAGGAACCCGCCGACCGAGAGCGGCCCCTGCGCGACGGCGTACACCTGGTTGTTGGCCGCTTGCAGCGGCGTCTGGAGCAGTGTCCCGCCTTGCAGCGACTGGGCATCGCCCAGGCTGCTGACCGTGACATCAATCGCGCTGCCGTTCTTGACGAACGGCGGCAGGGTGGCCGTGACCATGACGGCGGCCACGTTTTTGACTTTTAATCCACTCGGCGGCACGGTGACGCCGAACTTTTGCAGCAGCGAGGCGACCGACTGCGGCGTGAACGTCGCCCCGGTCCCATCGCCCGTCCCGCTTAGGCCGACGACCAGCCCGTATCCGACAAGCTGGTTGCCCCGGACCCCCTGCACGACGGCGATGTCTTTGAGCCGCGTCTGCGCGTGGGCGGCGGGGGCCAGGGCGGTGAGGGCCAGGAGGAACGGGATGAGTTTCGATGTCTTCATAGGTAAGCCTGGTATATTTATCGGCGGCTGCGTCCCCAAACGAGAGGCTGTCAGAACAGAAATCAGAACAGAAACTTGAAAATGCGGCTGATGATGCCGTCGTGCTGCTTGTCGCCGACCGGGCCGCGCCCGCCGTACTTGATCTGAGCGTCGGCGACGAGCGGCGACTGGATCGTGTTGTTATAAGCGATGTCCTGGGGCCGGACGACGCCGGTCAGGGTGATCTCCTGCGTTTCGGCGTTCATGCCCACCTTGCGCTTGCCTTCAATGGCGAGGTTGCCGTTCGGCAAGACCTGCGTGACCGTGACGGCGATGCTGGCCGCCAGGTTGTCCGTCCGGTTGGTGCTGCCGCTGGCGTTGCTGCCGATGCTGCCGCCTAGTCCAAACGTCGGGATGTTGTGCAGGATCGGGCCGAAGCCGGGGCCGTAGTTCAGATTCTCGTTCTTAGAGGTCTTCGTCGTGGCCTGGGACGTGGTGGAAGCGTTCTCGTTGATGACGATGGTGAGCGTGTCCCCCACATGGCGGGCCTTGTTGTCGGCGAACAGCGAAACGGACGCGGCGTTCGTTTTGGCGACATCGGTGCTGCTGCCGGGGAAAAGCGAGTCGGCCTGCACGGACGCGGCCATCGTGGCGGCGATAGTGAGAAGGGCCAGCGATTGAATCAAAGGTTTCACGATTTAAATCTCCAACTGAACGGTCTGCGCGTCCAGGACTTGAACGCTGAGGTCGGTCATCACGCCCTCGCGGTGGACGCGGATGGTCTGCCCCGCGCCGCCGTTCTCACGGGCGACGCCGGGGGCGGTGATGGTCAGGGGGCCGGTCTGGATGAAAATGGTGACGGCGTCGCAGCGATGGATGAGCAGAGGACCCGGCACTGGAAGTGCCGGCCTACTGCTGAGTGAAAGTCGCTCCGCGACTGAGGATAAGCCCCCGTTCACTGGTTCCGCAGTGCCGGAGGCACTTTCACGCGCGAGTAGACCGGCACTTCCAGTGCCGGGTTCTTGGGTCGTCACCTCCGCCGCGTCCGCGCCTTCCAGCACGGCGGCTTTTTCGGGATTGCAGCCCGCCTGCCGCAGCTTCAGGGCCAGGTCGCCGCGCGTCAGCCGCCGCGTCTCGCCGGACAGCGGGGCGCGGCCAATCAGAATGCCCGCGAGTCGCGTTCGCTGGGCGGTCTCGCCACCGGTGATGTCGGCCACCGCACCGAGGGTGAAGAAGCCGTCGGCGGTAGGCCTCACGGTGACGGCCGGCTTCAGGACGACGTGAACAGGCTTGGCGGCAGCGGGTCCGGCCAGCGCGGCCAGCAGGAGCAGGGGGGCGATTTTCATGGCGCGTCTCCTCGACAATTCCCTGGCCTAGCGACGGAGCTGGTTGGCCGTCTGGAGCATCTCGTCGGACGTCTGGATCGCTTTGGAGTTGACCTCGTAGGCGCGCTGGGCGGTGATCATGTTCACCATCTCCTGCACGATCTGGACGTTGGACATTTCCAGGGTGCCCTGCGCGAGCTGGCCGAAGCCGGCCTGGCCGGGCGTGCCGTCGGTCGGCGAGCCGGACGCGGGCGTCTCCTGGAAGTTGTTGCCGCCGAGGTGCAGCAGGCCCGCGGGATTGGAGAAACGGGTCAGCGTGATCTTGCCGATCTGTTCGGGGGTGTTGCTGCCGCCGCGCGTGATGTTGACGGAGCCATCCTTGCCGATCGCGATGGAGGTGGCGTCGGCGGGGACGGTGATTTCGGGCTGGATCGCGAAGCCGTCGGAGTTGACCAGCTTGCCCTGCACGTCGCGCTTGAACGCGCCGTCGCGGGTGTAGCCGTTCGTGCCGTCGGGCAGGAGAACTTTGTAGAAGCCGTCGCCTTCGATAGCGACATCCAGGTTATTGCCGGTGTTCTGAAGGGTGCCCTGGTCAAACATCGTCTCGGTCGAGCCGGGCTTGACGCCCAGCCCGACTTCCAGGCCCGTCGGCGAGGTCGCGCCCTGGGCGACGGCGGCGCCGGCGGGGCGCATCTCCTGGTAGAGCAGGTCCTGGAAGTCCGCCCGGCTCTTCTTGAAGCCGACGGTGTTGACGTTCGCGAGGTTGTTGGCGATGACGTCCATGTTGAGCTGCTGGGCCTGCATTCCGGTCGCCGCCGTGTAGAGTGAGCGCATCATAGTGCGTGGTTCTCCTTTGTGGTGCCCCCTCGGTCGGAGGGAGCGGGTCGTCGGCTTCCGTCAGCGGCCCGAAGGCTCACAGACAGTCCAGCCGTTTTTCTTGCCCCCTCCTTAACAGGGAGGGGGTTGGGGTGGGTTACAGCTTGCTGACTTCGTTAGTGGCCTTGCCGGTCGCGTCATCCTCGGCCTGCATCATTTTCTGGTTGGTCTCGTAAGCCCGCATGATCGCGATCATCGAGACCATTTCCTTGACCACGTTGACGTTGGACGCCTCCAAAAAGCCCTGCCGGACCGTGGCCGAGGCCGAGGCCGGGCGCAGGGCCGAGACGCGGAACTGGTTGTCGCCCATCTTGACGGGCTGGTCCGACGCGGCCAGGCCCGCCAGCCGGAGGCGGCCGACCCGGACGCCGTCCGCTGTGACCTCGCCGCGCGGACTGATCACGATGTCTTTGGTCTTCGCGGGGATCTGGATCGGCTGGTTGGTGTCGCCCAAAACAGGCAGATTGCCGTTCGTCTGCACCAGTGTCCCCCGCGCATCCATGCTCAGGGACCCATCGCGGCTCAGGCGCAGCCCCTGCGGCGTCTGAATAACCAAAGCCGCGTCGCCGGTCAGGGCGACGTCCAGCGGATTGCCGGACTTTTGCAGGCCCCCGTCGGTGAAGTTGGTCGTTTCGTCCTTCATCCCCGCCCCGCTGCCCAGCGTGCCGATAGCGGCTTGGTCGGCGGGCGAAAGGCGGGTAGCAAGGGCCTCCTGAAACGACTCAAAGCGGGGGATGTCTTCCTTGTAACCGGTTGTGCCGGCATTGGCGAGGTTCTGCGCGATTGCGTCCTGGGCCGCCTGGCTCGCCAGCATTCCGGCGGCGGCGGTGTAGACTCCACGGGTCATAGGGTTTCCTTTGCGCCAATCTTATGCGAAGTCCGTCTGAAACCATTATCGGCGGCATGGGAAGGCATCTTCAGGGGAAAAAATACGGGATTTCGCCCAAAATCGGGTACGATTCGGACATGGCACACACGGACACCGATCAAATTCTGGATGAGTTTCTGGGCGACACGCCGCGCGCCGCCGAGTGGCGGGCGCTGCGCCAGGCGCTGCGGGACCGGCGGCGGGGGCTGCGCGGGCAGCGGGCCGGGGAGACGGACCCGGCGGCGCAGGCGGCCCTGGACGCGCAGATCGCCGGACTGACCCGCCAGATCGGGACATTGGAAACGGAAGAAGTGGTGGCGCGGTTCGTGGAGGACTCGGTACTCGCCAGCCTCGCCCGCGCGCCGCGCGTGGGGGATGAGGACTTCGAGGGCGAATAACGAGCGGAGTAGTGGACACAAAATCGCCGCCCGGTGCGGGGATACACCGGGCGGCGACTTCTACGGGTGCGCGGGGAAACGCACCGTGGTGTGTTGCATTCCTCGCCGGGGGTTGTGTTCCGGCGCTGAATCCACTATAACACAGGTTCCCCCGCCTGTCAAGAAGTTTCCCAAATTATTTTTCCCATCATTTCTGGACGAAGGCAATCCGATGGTGCGCGTAGTCGAAGACGAGCGTGAACGGGTCCAAAAACTTCCCGCCGACGTTCCCTGTCTCATAGAGGCCGGACAAATCGCCCTGCTTCGTCAGCACGAAGTCCGCCTCGGGGTTCTGGAAGCGGTGGCCGCCGATCTCAAACCATCCCAGCCGACCTCGCCGCTTTTGGAACACCCCGCCGACGCCCCGGCCTTGCACGGCGGCCGTCGCGCGGCCTTTCAGGAGGCCCAGCCTCTCGACAGCCAGCGCGAGAAAATCCACCGTCCCGTTCGAGCCGGTGTCCAAGCTGAACAGGCCTTCGCGGTTCCCCTCAAAGCGGCAGCGGACACAGGCAACGCCGCCATCCAGCCGGAACGGTTCCCAGCGCCCCCGCGTCAGGCGGTAGCGGCGCGGGTCGCGGAGAGCAAGATGGCGGCGGCCTTGGTCCACCTCCAGCACGGCGCGGCTGAAGAGGTCATAGCCACAGACTCCGGCGGCGGGGACGTGGAACGCCTTCGTGGCGGCGCTCAAGTCTATCTGGACGTAAAGCGGCCTGTCGAGCGTCAAAGGCCCGAGCGCAAACGTCCGGCCACGGCAGAAGGAGGTCTGGAGTGCCGCGCCCGCGCCCGAATTGGCCTGATGTCCGAACGACGGCAGTCGCAGCGCAGCGGCGGCGCCCGGATCAATGACCATAACGCCCGCGCCGCTGTCCAGGATGAACCAGCCGACATCTCTGCCGTCAAGGCGTGGCCGGACCAGCAGATGCCCCGTCCGCGTTCGGAGCAGGGGCACTTGTGGCGGAATGTTTGGGGCGAAGCGCGTGTCGTTCGGCCGCCGAGTAACCGGCGCGAACAGGGCCGGGGCGGGCGCCGCCGGTCGCAGGGAGCGAACCGTCACGACATCCTTCAGCCCGTTCACCTCATGCGTCAGCCGGTGGGCGTATGCCCGGCCGTGCTCGCGGCGGTAGTCACTGAAGGCCCACACTTCCGGGCCGTCCGGCGTCGTGTACGTCAGGGACTGCGGCAGCCAGTCGGCGCGGCTGACGGTCAGCCGCGCAGGCAGGACGCCACCCTTGAGCCTGAAGAGGAGCCTTACCTGAGTGGGGTCCGGCTGCTCCCCGTCCACTGCCGCGTCCATACCGCTGTTTCCAGCCAGCCAGCGGCCGGTCAACGCCTCCGCAACAAGCAGGGCCGTCTCCCGGTCTTGCAGTTCCAGGATGCGGGGCATTCCGGAATAGTCCACCCGCCATGCGGTTTTCCCGTCAAACCCGGTCGTCTGGTTGAGCCGCCCCTGGTACGTCTCGCGGAACGCGCCGGACGGCATGAAGCGGAGGGAGTAGCGCTCGTCCAAGCCCGAAAATCGGGCCGTGCCGCGCATCTCCCAGCCGTCCGCCGAGCGGGCGACCGAGGCATGGCCCGTGGCCGCGCGGACGCGGGCGAGCACGTCCGGCAGGCTGTCGGCCCATGCCCACCGGGGCGTCAGCGCCAGCGCGAGACACAGCCGGAGGACGGCATTACGCTTCATTGTCTGTCTCCTGCGGGTCCGTGAGCCTATAAAACACGAGGGTTAGTTTCGCCGTCTCCGCTTCGGTCTCTGGGGCCGCGAAGTCGTCCAGGAGCGCGTCCAGGCGTCGGGAGAACTCCGTCAGCCGCGTCGGCGGCAGGCGCAGGTCAGTGTAGACCGCCTTCGCCTGACCTGCTTCGGCCACTGATACTCGCTTCGATGCGATCGCTTTTTGCAGGTCCACGCCGGTTCTGTCCAGCACCGCCCCGATGCTTTGGGAGAAGGCCGTCAGACCCGCAACCCCGTGTTCACGGAACAGGCCCTTATCCACGACAAAGTGTTCGGCGGCGGCCCGGTAGTGCCGCTCGATCAGGTTGCCCCGGCTCTGGGTGCCGGCCACTTCCACCAGTCCGGTGCGCTCCAGTTCGGTGATGTGGAAGTAGAGCTTCGTAGGGGCGTGCTTGAGCCGGGCGGCGATCTGCACCACCGTGAGCGGCTGCGCGGTGATCTGGTTCAGGATTTCCACCCGCAGCGGGTTGGCAAGCGCGCGCAGTTGTTCCAGCGTTCTGATGGTATGAATTGGCTTCATTTTACTTTAACTATACGTTCAATAAAACTTGAACGCATGACCCATTATGTCACCTGTTGCGCCTTCTGTCAAGTGGGTATAAAATGGAGGAGGTAAGTTTCATGTGCGGACGATTCACCCTGCACCACACGCTGGAAGAACTGGAAGAGCGGTTCGCCGCCGAGGTCGTAACTGGAACGAACTCTGAAACCGAGCTGCGCTACAACATCGCGCCGACCCAGGACATC
>JAABUO010002020.1_pt1 | contig 25280 bp, 23 predicted proteins | sample 5559291 | NCBI WGS metagenome assembly JAABUO01 (sample SAMN10711878, study PRJNA513372) | rock metagenome | isolation source: Antarctica rocks | place: Antarctica: Victoria Land, Finger Mt sud
CAACGCAAGCTGCGTCTGTCCATATAGTTTCTGTGACAGCAACGCGCAAGAAATGCTGCATCGTGAGGAGGAAGCAGAATCAGCTGTTTCCTCCCAGGCATGCAGCAAATAATGCATCACAGGTGATGAAGCAGGACCGCAACACTGGTACCAGTGGATCTGTTTCTGCTTCATCATTTGCTGTGCACTATTTGCTGCATGCCTGGGAGGAGACAGCTGATTCTGCTTCTTCTCCTAATGCCAGTCTTGGCAACTCAGTCCATAGCAGCTCACGTCGTGTGGCCCATAGCACATCAAAATCTGTGGTTAAAACACCTGTCGAGCAAAATCCCCCGATGTGATGGCGTGCAGTCTTGAGCCGTCACCTTGTCGGCAGCATTTGTAACATTTGCCTCGGACAGGATACTGGCATGTAACAAACACAGTGGTCATTGTTTGCACTAGGTTTCATGGGTACTGGCGCGTGCCTACTGGACAAGGAATCTGACATGCCATGTGGGCTGATCATAGAGAAGGTTAATGGCATCCCTTGCGAGAAGCGACTCACCAAGGATGAGAGCTTTGCTGATGTGCGCTACCTACTAGAGATGTGCAAACAGGTGAGCCACTAACACCCCCTCTTGATGCATACTTGTAAATTGTAAAGCAGAAGGCAGAAGTCAAGATGGAGGAGTGCTGCGCTTATGTGCAAGACAGCGTCAAAGGCATATTCATTGCAGGGTAGCTGCATGCAGCTACACTACTGTGTCTGAGTCAAGCACCATCCATGTGCATAGGCTATTGCAGTGCTGAGCGGCCACCTACAACCAACAATGAAGATATGTTGCTCAATTTCGTTTCTCCTGTATTGTATGCAGTAACAGATGCATATCATGCTGCCTTTTCTGTCATAAATTTGAGCAACATATTATGGACATCTATCGTCTGTGGTACTAGATGCCCAATTTGTATTGTTCGAAGTCATGACAAATCTAGCAGCATTAGGCGCGTCTGTTGCAGCATATAACACTGTGTTTTCGAATTTGAGCAATTATTTTTGAGAATGCATCACAGCATCCGCAGTTCAAAGAGAAAATTGTAGCAACCATGCAAGCAAGATGGGGAGTCGACTATCCATTGCAGCACGTTTACATTCGCCTGTTGACATATGTTTGCGGATCAACTTGACGTCTGCATTTAAGCTCAAACGTCAAGCATGTCCATGTGCACATAGGTTGTTGCACCAGTGGTTTTACACCTACAGCCAGGTGTATACAGACAGGCTTACCTTGATGATTTCAAGCTGCTAAATGGCACAATCTGAAGCAAATCACATAGAGTCTGCATCTCTGTCTAAACACAGTTACTGAAGTTTGATGACTCAAGCCTTGTGCATCAGCCTGTTTACACTCACCGCGCTGGATTCCTGTATTGCTAAGGAACATGACAAACACAGGCCATTCAAGATTTATTGCATAGTTGCCTTTGTAGCACAGAGTACTTTCACTTTGCGGACTGCATGAGCAGGTGGTGTGCGAACCAGGAACATAACCGTCAACGTGTTGATTGGCATTTTCCCGGACCCTCGCACCACCTACGCATGCAGCCTGCAGAGTGATTAGCCATTCTGTGACTATTTCAGGCAATTTTGCAGCTTCTGGATGCTAGTTCATCCGACTGTGCAATGCTGTAGTACTGAGCACTATTATGCTCATATAGCTTTGCATAGAGTGTGTTCGCTATTTGGTCATGCAAAGAGCAAGACGCAGCGTTGCAATTCTGCATTGCACAGCAGACAGGTGTCGATTGCCTGCAGTAGTGTAGCATGCTGGTGCCTCACATGACACCAAGCTGGTGGCTCAATCACCTGCTTGGATCCAGCAAAGCAGAATGTCTGGGAGACAATGGAGCTGTTCCAGATGGTTTCACGGTGCTTTTGCATAAAAGTTATAACAAAACAAGTCTATGCTGTTTCAGCCGTCTTGACAGGAGCCTTCCCCTTCCTCCCTGCCCCTCCCACACTTTGCATGCGTGTGTAATGCGTGTGTGCACCTGTGAGGAGACACATAGTTACGGTGTGTTTTCAGATCAACATAACGTACCATATTTTAGGTGTATGTCACGGCTTGTGGCACACACCTAAGATCTGGTACGTAATGTCGATTTGGCAAAATGCCATGACTGCATCTCCTGACTGTGATTGCACAGTCTGCATGCTTTTTAATGCATGTGTGCGTCCGTGACTGTTGCACGCACTGTGAGGAGATGTGCAGTCACAGTATGTCGCCAGAACAACATTACGTACCATATTTTAGGTGTATGTCACGGCTTGTGGCGCACACTTAAGATCTGGTACGTAATGTCGATTTGGCAAAATGCCATGACTGCATCTCCTGACTGTAATTGCACAGTCTGCATGCTTTTTAATGCATGTGTGCGTCCGTGACTGTTGCACGCACTGTGAGGAGATGTGCAGTCACAGTATGTCGCCAGAACAACATTACGTACCATATTTTAGGTCTATGTCGCGGCTTGTGGCGCACACTTAAGATCTGGTACGTAATGTTGATTTGGCAAAATGCCATGACTGCATCTCCTCACAGTGATTGCAACAGGCACAGGCACAAACTTACCTCGTTCACGAGGCAGGAGCTAGAAGTCCAATTGCACAAACTCTGATTTGCTGATGTTGCTGCTCATCTGCATAGACAGATACGACTGTGTCTCTGCATTCTTTTTTTTGCAGCAAAGCATGCACGACACGTGAAGCATAGCATGCATCCAGCATAGCCATCTCCCAAAGGCAAACCATTGTTGCTGTATCACCAGCTTCGCAGACTGAAAGTCTGTGCATCAGCTAGCAGCAGCCTTACTGTGTCCTTTTGCAGCATGAGCTTCCACACAAGCACACAGCAGAGCTGCTGCTAGCTTCTTCAGACAACTGCCTGCGTCACGTCATGATGGCACAAGCAGATGCACACCACCCTCTGTTTTTGCCTTGAGATGCTGTTTGAGTCGTCTCAGGCCACTGTGTTGTGTCAAGTGCTGAGGTTGAAGACCATCCTGGCTCACAAGCCAGATGGCTATTGTACCTGGACGCCTGCATCTGCCAAGATCTGTTGAGCAACGAACCCTTGTTGAGGCATGCTGCAAGCTTGCCAACATGGTGTAGATGAGTCATCCTGCACACTGCATGTGTGTGCAGGGACAATTGCTGTCAATTTGTTGGCTGGCATTTTCCTGGATCACGCACCACCTGCACATGCAGTATGTGGATTGCCTAGTCACTCTACACTCAAGCAACCCTGCAGCTTGTTGAATTAGATGGTCTGGCCGGTGATGATAATAGTGAATACATTAACATGGTTGTTGGTTATTGCTATTACTATTGGGGTTATTTAGGGTTTATGGACTTGTCCTGCACGTACCTCATCATGAGCTTGAAAGCGTAAAAGGTGTTGTTGTTATGATTATTACTTATGGCATGGCCCATATGGAGGCATCTGGGAGGGGGGGGTCTGGCGCAGCCCTTGTGACAGCCCTGAGAGGGCATTTGCGTAATCTGAACGGCACTGCCTAGTTGTGCCTGGCTTCTTTTCAGCGTCAATAGGACAAGATATCATATTTGGGACGGCAGTCAGTCAATGCATTTGACACTGAGCACCAGCCTCACATTGCCCACAGCAAGTGGCAGAGACAGGTGTTTTACCCATGCATTTCAGGCTTTCTTTCACTGAGCAGCACAGCGGGAATCAGAGTCTGTTTTGCAGCCTGAACATGTTTCTTGGTGCATATGCCGGGAAAGTAGCTGTTAAAACAGTTGACTGGCACCTTCTCGGCTATTGCATCAAGTGCTCATGTAAGCTGTGAAGCTGATTTTGACTCCCTCTCCGCTGAGCAATGCAATGCACTGCAGCCTGCATATTGATCATGTGCCTGCCACATGCTGTACCTGCGGGCTTGGGCTTGTCAATATTGGTTCACAGCCATCATTAGGTGACTAATTGTTAGGTGCATCAACTACAAACAAGACAAGTCTGCTCACCCATATCACCCTAGGGTTTCATTTGTTCATCAGCATTGTGGAAACCAAAGATTGCATTGTAGCCTGTGTATGTTCTTGGTGTGTATGCTGGACAATGAGCTATCAACATCTGTTGCCTGGCACCTTCCCAGGCTTTATATCAAGTGCACATGCAAGCTTCAAAGCGTTTATTTGAGTCCCTCTCTGCAAGTAATGCATTCCGTTCATTCGTTCATTGATCACATGCCTTCCCCTAAAGCTGAACACATGCCTTCCTCTAGGGTTGGGTGCATTGGGCTTCAGATCAACTGTCTGTCTGTGTGTGCAACAATGGCAGAAGATGTTGACATGTTTACTTCCACCTTAATGCCCTGCTTTGCTATGGGTTGTACAGAACAGAACTACTAATTACTTTTTTTTGACCAGGCATGTAGTAGCTAGTCATCTGCTCAGTCCCAGCGCTCGCTACACACAAGGGCTGTTGTGTCAGTTTGCCTCTCATGCAGACGCACAGGAAGGTGTACAGTATGCTGCCTTCCAAAGTTTGCTCAGAGTAATCGTAGCTGTCGCACAGCAGTCACACAGCATCATTGCGACTCTCAACAAGTTGGGAAAGTGGTTTACCGATCACTTAGCCAGCTTGTTTGTGGTCTCTGTGCTGCTGGAATGACTGGTGACACCTGCATTTCACCTGATGCTGTAGATGTGCAGTTGGCAGCACACATTCCAGCAGTGGTGCTGACTGCCAACATCAGGACAAATCCTGCTTTGCAATCATCTGTGATGTTGCTCCCATATGCTGTTTCTACACCTGCATGCTTTTGTCATGCTGGCTTAGCACTGGGGTGTATGCCAATTGGCTTGCTCTGCTCTCTGCTAGATCTTTAGCAGCATGTAATGTATTGTAACATATGTGATGTAAAAGTAAGACTCTTGCCTGTGGACAGCAGCATCATGTGCGCTTGCTATGCTGCCATGTACACTTTTCAGCGCTCTACATCAATTCAGGTAGTCTGAATGGACTCATGTAGTGATACGAAGCCATGTAGAATACCTCATGTAGTCTCAAGCCATGTAAAGCACCAAACTGCTCCCACTGTTGCTGCAGTGATCAACGCAAGGCCTATGCAGCTGCAGCAAGCTAATGTTCAGGCATGGGCATGCACAATTTGCTCTTGCTCATCAAGTTGAGCAAGTCATGCAGAATTATGTAAGGCAGCTGCTTGAGTGGTCACAGCTGATTACCAGCAGCACTTTTGGGCGAACTCATGCGTTGGCTATCATCTGTTGGCTTAGACAGATCATCCAGCAAACCTGGACACACCTTGCTGTCAGTGTGTTGATTGGTTGAGTTGCTCCTCAAATTGAATCATCGCTGAGGCTGATCAATCAGATCAGATCAGTCAGATCAGCTCTTGGTGCTGTTGCATTTGCGGAGCATCTGATCAAAGGCGCCCTGCCCTCTGAAAGCAATTTACTGTTGACATGCCTCCTATCAAATGGCACTTGCACTAAGTATTGCTAGCTACCATCATGATGTGGCAGTGCCCACATTGCTGTCTTTCAGGATTGCTTATCGAGGTGCTGCGTCTCTTGCCCTAAACGGTTGATGATCAACCGTTTAAGCTATTTTCCAGAGCGCATGACAGACTATCATAGTTCCAATTGCATCTGCAAAACCCCAGAGCTAAAAGCACAGAGCCATGGCTGCAAAAGCTGAAAAAGTCGGCTCAATGTCTTTTACCAACAGCATGGACTCTGACAAGATCCATGTACGACATCAAGCTGCATTGCAACTGCAGCCCATGCTTCCTTTGTGCGTACTGACTGAACTGCTTCCTGACAAATTGGGATTTCTCTTATGCAGGTGTTTGGCTACTTGCATGAAGCCTGGGACAAAATTGGGTTCACACACGGTGACCTCAATTGTGCTAATGTGATGGAGCACAGAGGGGATGCTGACCTGTACCTGCCTGAAGGCTTTGCAAACGATCAAGAAACCCAGATGTTCAAACTGCCCGGTATGCTGCTCATCCCTCACTGAATTGCTCATGCTGCATTTGCTATGTTTGCATATGTGGCGATCTGCTACATGCACATCTATGCACCATTGTTGTGCTTGCATCTGGATCAAGGATCACAAACGTGGCAAAAAGGGCACACATCTACACATTCGTTTTTGCAAATTGGTGCTTCTTGATCCAGATGCAAGCGTAAAAAGATGCATAGATGCGCATGTAGCATAACTTTGCACATGTGAACATTGCAAGTGCAGCATGAGATGCAGATGATGTTATTTGACTTACAATCACCTCCATGCGCCATGAAACTTGTTGGCCAGCTTCTGTGTGTTGCAATGGTTGACTGATCATCACATTCCTCATTGGTCCGCATGCCAAACCATCTGTGCGTTCTGCAAAGCATCTTGTCTGCCTTGCTGTTGAAAGGCTGTTTATGCCACCTGTACTTGTGAAAAGAAAACATGGTCTATGCCTTTTGGCAGTCATAACGGGGGCTCCTGAGGCAGCAGCCTGGAGCACCTGTATTCGTGTGCAAAGCGCAACAAACTGTTTTTAAAAAGTGCATGATTATAGAAGCCCTAAAACTATGAGATCTGAGACTGTACATCACAAGGGCTTCCAAACCTTCTTCGATGTTTGTGAATTCTGCAGGTGATGAAGAAGCAGAGCAGTTAGAGTTCCGCATCATTGACTATGGTCATGCAAGATTGGCGAAGAACAAGGCTCTTGCCAAGTTGCCAAAGGCTCCTGGCCTAGAGCTCAGCTATCGCAAGTAAGCTGACAACTGCACTCTATCATTCACACAATCCCTTTCCCCCTCCCCCTCCCCCTCCCCCTCCCCCTCCCCTTCCCCCTTCACTAATTCCCTGAAGCCTGAAGTGCATGTCCGGAATTTCCCTTCTCCCATTCCTCACCCCTGTTTTAAACCCTCCTGTCTTACTTTCGGTCTTTTGTCTGCCTTTCTGCTCTTACACCCTCCCCCAGATGTCATGCACGCATGATTCACCAGCCACATAAGAGCTCTTCTCTCGGAACATGCTGATCACACTAGTATACTGGTTTCAACAGCTCAGCATTTGGCAAGTGCACTCATGTGATTGTGGGCTGCCACACGTGACGGGAGGACACTCACGGTACTGACTAATGACAGTTTTAGATGCGCGGGCGTGAGTGTTGACCCTTATGGGCTCGGTGTATTTGAAATAATCAAATATGGGGGGAAAAACCAATTTTTTAGGGTTTAGAACCCTAGAACCCATCTTTTCCCCCCTTTTCCCCGTTTTTTAATCAGTGATGTGAGAAGCGTGCTACAGGTGGTGGGAGGGCAAGGGAGATGTTTGGCGGCTGCTGCAAGACATGGCTGTCACCATTGATGGTCGCACCTGGCCTGCGGAAGAAGAAGCCCACGTAAGGCCCCTGGCACTCTTACCATCACAAACCAGCAGCGTGTGTATACTGTGTGAGTCAGCCAAACATGGTGCTATCATGGCGAAAATACTGCTGCCTACATCTGTGATCTCATGTGTGCATCACTTAGTGCAGCACCAGTTGCATGTTATGTGCGAAGACCTCAGCACTGCACAAAAGCACTCACCTGAGCAAGTGCTCAATCTGTCAAAAACTGATGTGCAATCTGCGCCCACGACCATTGGTTGGACATGTTCGAGACCAGGTGCAACAACAGGACCTTGAATCCCTTTTTTGCATGATTGGCTCTATGTTACGGCTGCTTGGCTCAATGTTGATGTGTACGTCTGACTGTCACGTGGGCTCTGGTAGGCAGAGCTTATCACATGCTTGACTGAAGTGTATAATTGCAATTATGCAACGCAAAACACATCCTGGCAGCAGATGGGCGCTGTCATGCAAGGCAGCTTCACACCTGGCCTGTTCATGTGTTTGGATTGAATGCTCTAGTTGGCAACAGAGGAAATGCATGAGACAGAAGGATGCACAAACAACCGAATGAATGAATGAATGAATGAATGAATGAATGAATGAATGAATGAATGAATGAATGGATGGATGGATGGATGGATGGATGGATGGATGGATGGATGAATGGATGATTGGATGATTGGATGATTGGATGGATGGATGAATGAATGAATGAATGATTGAGCGCATGTGTGGGCAATGTGCAGGTGCGCATGCTGATTGGGCTGATCCGTAAGGTGACCGGCGTCACCATTTCAGCATTCTTCAAGGATCAGAGCGGCTACAAGTACAGTGGGCGGGAGATGGAGATGCCCTGGCACAGCAGAGCCGGCTTTGGCCACAATATAAGGAAGTACAGAATGAGGTCAGCCAAAACTTTGGTTTCGCTCGGCTATGCATGGGCTTTTGCCGCTGCGACAATGCCTGTACCGACTTTTTGCATCTGGGACGTATTGAGCATGAGCATGGCCTGGTATCAGATGCATAAGCTTCTTCACTGCAGAGAGCACTCCTTGATGCGCTGTGCAAATGCGCACTACAGCTCAGCTGTTGTGAATGTGCAAATTGATGCGTTGCCATGTTTTAGAGCAGGTGTGCTGAGCTTGTATTTCCTTTGATCTTGTGGTGTCAGCAGAGATGTGAAAGTATGCAGCATGTGTGTCTCCTGCACACCTGGGTGTAACACCTTTGCTGTTTGCCACAGAATTTGGGCATTTAGTTTCCAAAGGAACACACAGATCAAGCCCATTGAAGCATTGCAGTGGATGAGGGGCAATGAGGAGTACTACAAGGTCAAGTACGGCAAGTCTGAGGATTGAACACACCAGAGCAATCATTGGGTTCTGATGGGACAGCTGTACTAATAGCATTTCCCATGCTAGTTGCAAGAAATGAATGTCGGCGCTCGCTTGACTAACATTTTGCTGCATGTTGTTGTTTCCAATGCAGTATTGGTAGCATGGGTCGAGACACGAACGTATGAGTTTGAGCTTGGTTTTCACCATATTGATTATGCCAGAGCACTTCGCAATGCCTTCTAGCTGTGCTGTATGGTGCATCCCCTGAAACAATCATGTCCTATACTGCTGGCAAGGCTATGCCTTGCGTCAATTAAGATGCCTTTGGCATGCTGAACAGTATCGCTCAGGAGCTGTATGAGCTTCACGGATCTAGTGCATTTTGAACAGATGAGGTCTTGCATTGAATTCATCACAATCACAGTGCTGGGATCGAGGCTAGTGAAATAGTTCGCCATCGAAAGTGCTAATTGCAGGTGCATAACCGCATTGTTTGTTTGGCCGATCAGACCAAGCCACTTGACTTTGTTGTCTGAATCCTGTGGCGCTTCGCGTTGCTTCCTCTAAGGCAGCGTGCGTTGCCTCATGTCGCACACCTGTCCGGTTCGCGTTGGGTTTTTTCGTTGCGGTGTATGCCAGCTGCAGATCCTCCAGCTCAGCTGTGTACCTGCGTGGTCCTGGCACATGTTTGTTAAACGGTGGATCAAAGCGGCTTCGCTGCCATGAGTGTAGGCAAAGAAGCTCATTGATCAGCATCCGATGGGCGTGCGCAGATCATTTGGGATTACATCTTTGACAGCGGGCACCGACAAGCTGTGGCATACAGAAGCTTTCTGTTGTGTTGAGAGCAAAGCAGGTGGTACGCTTTTTCTACACGAATCAGTTTTACAGCTTACAGCGGACCTCTGCTACACCACGTTCTTTGACGACTTTCATACAACTATCTGCATGCATTTTTCAGGTCACTGAAGACCTATGAGCATATGATTGCCAAACAGGGTTGATACCTCTCGTCAGAGTGCAACGACATGACTATACACGAACTTTCAGTTGTAAGGTGAGATCTAGGTGCAAGTCAACCATGAATTGCATAGACAAGCTGGCAGCTGTCATGACTGGTCCATACCCAGACTGGTCCCAAAGTGGCATGCAGATCTCCAGCAGGATTGGCTCATCGAGCAGACATGGAATTTCAAACCTCATATAGCATGGTAAGCTGCACCATTGTCCTCCCATGAGCAGCCCATGACGCTCACTTAAATGAACATTGGTGGGCTTGGTCAATGTTGTGTGCTGTGCAATCGAGCAAAGAATTCATGGCAGGGTTTGCAGTTTATGCAGTTATTGAAGTCACACCCACGGTCATATGTTGCTGATGCAGGTCTGGTGCTCACCAGGGTGGCCTACCAGTGGGTTGATCACAGCCACGGTGAAGAGCATTCTTATCAAAGAGAACAGCTCCAGAGAGGTGGATTCACGACAGGTATGCAAAGAGGTAGCATCTTGGCTCATCATAATCCCCATCAGACATGACTGTCATCCAGTCTTGTTATTGTCAGTAGTGTGGTAGCAACAGCAGCCAAGGCTCTCTGGGCTGCAGCAAAAGCTTCTATTCCTGTTGATTGTATTTCCCTCACCATCCTACTTAAATCCTATGCTAATTCAGCCATACTGCTTCAGTCACACTGTGCAGAAGCAGCACAGTTGTGCAGGGACACATGTGTATAAGAGCGAATCATTGTGTGTTAAATATACATTGTGGGTGTGGGTGTGATACGAGAGGCAGTAAGAGACACATTACAATAAATTCTCAACATAGCGGTCGCCCCTTGGTAGCTTCAAAACAAAGTAGTAGCAGCTATAAGGTAGTCCTTGATGATTGTGCTAACACAGAGGGTACCAGGTCAAGCAGAATGCTGCTTGGTTGATCCTGGTTATGGCTGACACTTGTTGCCACAACCAGGATCAGTCGACCCATAATCTGGTTGACTTGAAACTGGTATCCTCTGTCTCAACACAATCATCAAGGACTACCTTACAGCTGCCGTTAGAACCTCAAGAAATATATGGTGTGTCTCAGTTCCTCTTGTGTCACACCCATACCCTCATGACCAGTGTAAGAGCTCACATACAACAACTGCACTACTGCCAAGACTGTCACATACGTTGCTCATGAGCTTGCCTTGCAGTGCTGTTGACACACCCATGGTGGATATCATGCTGTGGTCTGCATTTGCTGCTGGTGCATGCACTGGAAATATTGCTGTTAACGTCTTGACTGGGATTCTGCCAGATCATGTGCCACCTGCTCCACCGAGGGATGCCCACTGTTTGGCTGTGTACAGCATGCATATGGCAGCCACATGCATGCAACGCCTGACAACACAAGTGAGCATTGCAATTGATGGTCTGAAGTCTCCCTGCCCTAAAGTCACATGTCTGTGTTCTCAGGCCTGTCAATGCTCACAATGGAGCTGCGAAACAAGCCAGAGCTGCTGATTATGCCTCAAATCAGGCTGAATATACTTTTTGCAATAATAGCGGCCTTTGTCTTCAATTTTGGTGCTATCAGTAATTCGCTTGCAAAATCTGCAAGGTGCCGTTGCGCAATGCGCGTGCGTTTGTATTTTGCAAAGATCTGCCATAGGATCAGTTGCATGAACGCCAATCTCTCATGGTCCGGGATGCGTCAAACAGGTTCTGCGAATTCTTTCTCAACAGGTCATGTTGCCATGGGAGTCGTAGAGCCTGTTGTATGCATTCTAGGCATTACAGATTTGGTAGATTTGCCAAGAGTAACGCTGAGGCAGCTTGCACAAGCTGCAACTATGAGTTAGTGCCTTGGGCCAAGGCTTTGGTGTGCACTTACACCCACCAAGTCTACACGTAAGTTGCCAAGTTGATTCTGACCAGAAGGAACTTGCCTACTGCACTGGAGGTCACTGGCCAGACTGCAGCATGCCAGAGAGCAGCCAAGTGAGTAACTTGCAGCAGCAATAGTCAGCAGAGATAGCAGAGCTGAAATTACTTACCTGGTCACTTGCATGCCAACGCCAAACCTGCACTGGGTGTGTCAGGGATTGCAATGCAATGGGTCTGAGCGTGATGCAAACTCAGATGCTGCAGCTTTTTGCAGACAGAGTAGTTTCCAATGAAAAGCAAAGCAAGGGAGCTTGCATTTCACAGCTGTGACCTTGCCACACTCTAATTGGAGCATTTCACAAGGTATAAAGCAGACCGCGTCGCAGTACGGCTTGGAAGTATCCAAATGGCTACAACACTCTTACTACTTGCTGCCTTGGTCAGGAGTACATGTCTCAACTACGACATGTATATGCTGCTGTTCTTCAATGACTCATTGTTCATGTTTTGCTATCATGTGGCAAACCCTGCTTTTGGATCCATATCCTTCCACAATTTGGTTGCTACCAAACTTTCCGACAACTTACAACTTTCTTCCAACAAGTTTGCCTTTGACAGAGGCATCTCACGATTGACATATCTGCTCCTGCTGCGGTCTTGTTTGTGACTACCTCCTTCTTTCCTTCTTCACCTTTCCTGTCTCCTTGCACTCCTCGTGTTCTTCCTCTGCTATCTGACGCTTGATGTCTGGTCCAACACACATGGCAGTGCCGCAGTTGCAGTTGCCCTTCAGGTTGTCCTTCAGGAAGCCATGCCCATAGTCAAACCTGCAGATCAAGTCACTAGCATGAGCACAGCCGTGCAGGCACAGACACAAGCACAGATAGACAGCATGAGCACTCAATAGTCATGGCAGAGACCCACAGAGACACACACATACAGAGGTTCGTGCATACCGCGCAGCGACGCTCAATACAACAGGAATAGTGTTTGGACAGCAAACGCAGACGAAAAAAAAACAAAAAAGAGCAGAAGCAGAAGAAGAAGCAACAGCAGGAGAAGAAGACAAGAAATAGCGTACGTGAGCTCTGTCATGGGAGCAATGTTGTGTCCAGCAAACAGGCAGACCTGCGTCTGCGTGATGTCATGGTGGTGTGACAGCACTGGCTGCACGTACAGGTTGGGGTCACAGCTGTGATTGATGAACCGAGCCGCATTGCCCTTGTGCTTTGCATCCAGAATGTATTTCGCCAGCTTGTGGGTCTCCCTGACAAGCAAAAACAACAATTGAAATACATTCCCTCATTTGATACATGTCTTCCCCTAGGGTCAGCTATGTGTAGTTCTCTGTATGATAACGTTGGATGATGGGGATGGCTCCAGTTTGCTGCTTGCACTGATGAGATGCAGACAAGTTGAGTTGAGAACACACACAAGGGTGCAACACTCTTGGTGAACTTTAGGTGGTGTGTTCAAGCCCAAGGCAAAAGTCATAAAAGTCGCCATGAGCGATCAGCACAGAGTGCTGTCTCTTTGCTTGAGACAAAGTAAAAGCACCTTGGCGATGGTGGCCTTTCACCCAATGCATGATGACCAAAACAAAAGACTTCTCATCACATCACGACCTGCAGAGAGAGGAGACAGCTCACCTTTGAGACCCTTGTCATGCTTCAGTCTCATACTCAAGATGACTGACAAATCAAGCGCAGGGTGATCAATCACACGATCAGCAGACAAGGGCATCACTTCATTGTGCTTGTTGCACAGACTCTGCAGCAATCACATGCTTGAGATGACTAATGAGATGACTCACCACATGCTCTTGGGGAACAGGGGCAGCTCCTCGTCGCCCTGACTGTAGGGCCTCGGAGCAAGATCAAAGGTGTAGTCCATGTCATCGTCTCCCACTTCATCAACGGCCTTGGTCTTACCTGTGTAATAACACCAATACTCATGGTAATAGTAATAATGGTAAAATTAATAATAATAATATAAAACATGATGATAATAATGCTTTCTGGCTTGTGATGAGCCAGGTACGTGCAAGACAGGACGCTTACCTGTGTAGTTCATGACAAAGGCACCGTTGGGGATGGTGTCCCAGCTTTGTATTCCCCACCCCTTGTTGCTGGTCTGGAACACCTCCAACCGGTACTGACACCCCTATACACAAGGCAACATAAAATCAGTTAACAAGAACAATACCATTGATGATAGTTGACAATACGTAAACAAAAAGCAGCATTCGAAATCGAAATGGAAGTTGATAATAACAATGATGGTAGTAGTACTGGTGACAACAACAGTAATCGGATCAAATGGGTATGATAATGGATGAGCGCTGTGTGTTCACAAATCCGACAGTGTACACTGATGGTGCTTGAACTGCATGCGCCCTAACCCATATTGCTGGTCTGAAGCCCTTGCAGCTTGTATTGGCAGCCGTGGCAATAGACACACAATAACGTCAATCAAACACGGAAGCGTTTGCAGCAACTTCACGGCATGTCTGCAGATGCCTTTCTTGCAAAGACATTATGTGGAATGATGTCCCAATTGTTTGCATACGTCGAGACTTGCATCCCGGGCGCATGCTGAGGATGATGCAAATCTTTTACTATATATATCGCCCGCACTTCCTGTGCTTTGCGGTGCTTTGCCTTGATGCATTGCTGCAGCCCACCAACACCAAGCTCCTCAACGTCTGCCAGTATAGACACACCCAACAGCTGTAACCTTTGTGTGTATAACAATTGCGCTGATGGTATCCTGATGTTGCCTTCGATGAACTGTTTGGTGAAATCAAGAGGCGTCGCCCACCTGGTCGCCATAGGTTTAGTTTGATGTTACGTTACATGACTGTCAAAATTGTCGTATCAAAAGACCTTACAGGGATGCTCAGAACAGACGGCTCTGGAGAGACAACCCTTGCCCTGCACGTACCTAGCTCATCACGAGCCAGAAAGCGTAAACATTCTTGTCACAACCGTTGAATGTTACCTGTTGACTAGCAGCTTGACAACAGGCAGCGCCATCTGGGCAGTTGGCCCAAGGTCCACACTCATACAGCACCGACTGCACTCTCCTGGCCTGGCTGTGCTTCACCTTGCTGCCTGCACCTGCGACCACAGCAACGCAAGACAAACTGAAAAGAAGAAGAGCAAAGGATGACTGCGCAGCGGCCGCAGTGGTTGCAACCACAGCAAAGCAAGACAGGCTTGAGACAGTGAAGAGAGAAGGAGTACAGCAGCTTTTCAGTGGCATTGTATAGGGGGCAATGAGGGTGTGAAAACAATGCCCCCATGCAAGACAAAGTCACTCCTGCCATGCTATAGCAGCAGGCTTCCATGCAGGTGAGTGTGTGCGTGACATTTCAAACTTACAGCACACGGTAGCTGCAGGTTCATGATGGTGAGTGCACGGAGTGGGCCAAAGGAGAAAACAGGGTGGGAGGGGGGGGGGAAGGGGGGGAATAGGCTTCTGCCTTTTACACTGACAACTCATAGTTGATAGGAAGGAGGCAGGGGCTTATTTTGTTCAGGAATAAATGATGTGTCCTGCGTTTAGGTTTAAGGGTTGACTTGGGTATGGGAGAGAGGAGGCAGGGGCTTGTTCCTGTCTCTGATGTCTAGTCCTTAGGGGGGAAGGGGGTAGAGGGGCAGGGAGGGGGGATGTGAAGCAGGCAGAGGCTTACTCCTGTCATGATAAGGCAGCAGGCCGCCATTGAGATACTCCAGGTAAGTGTGTGGGCACCCTTTCATATTTGCAGGCAAAACAGGCACCATGGGCTGCGCTGCTCCAGCGACAAGTATCGAGGAGGTGATGTACTCCAGTGTTCTCTTATGAGATGCCCTTGCACTGCATAGAAGTAGAACTCATGTTTGTTACGGAGCACAGGAAGAGACAAATGTGTGTGGCTTTCAGCAGGTATTGAGGCTGTGATGTATTCCGGTGATCTCTTGTGAGATGCACTTACACTGCATAGAAGGCAACCTGGGATTGGTATACAGCACAGGAAGAGACGATTTTGTGCGCTTTTCAGCAGGTATAGAAGCAGTGGTACTGTCAAACAACCTTGCACATGAGCTGAATGCAGCAACAGCAAGTCAAGTCATGCAAAGACACTGGGACTCTTGCCAAAAGCAAGACAGCCAGAGACAGGCAGACAGACAGACAGGCATGACTTCCTTTTAGGTCAACAATGTACACTGGTTCACTGTTGAAATACAGCAATTTCTCGCTGCAATATGATGAAAAATCCTCCCATGTAGATAGGCACACAAACAAGCTTGTGTACAGCTTCAAACAATAGACAACCAAGTTGAAGTCGCCCAGCATTGAGTTGATGGGAGTGTGTGTTGTGCCAGGCATGCAGGCAAACAGAACTGTTTCACAGATGTCAGCTGTCTGAGTTCTGTGTCCTGGCCATTGAATGTCTGTCAATACAGACAGACAGACAGCCGGACAGACACAGTCAGAGACACAGACCCCCCAAGGCTCCTGCTGACCTGTCAGAGATGAGGTGCGTGAGCGGGTTGCCCTTCATGTCCTGCTCCCTCAGAATCTGATTGGCCTCACTGAAAGGCACCACCTCCTCATTGACCTCATTCACTGCTACAATCTGCGACACATCATCTGAAGGTTGGCACATTCCAAGTTGCCTGCTGGTACGCTGCAAGTTCTGATTGGGTTGCAGGTTTACTAATAATAATAATAACAATTCTAACGCTTTCCGGCTCGTGATGAGCTAGGTATGTGCAGGACAAGTCTTGTCTGTCCAGAGCAGCCTGTCTGGTGCATCCCTGCAAGGCCTACTAGTATGACAGTGTTGACAGTCGCCTAATGCAACATCATTGAAACTAGTTGCAGGTTTGCTGCATGCCTTGCGCCCTCCCAAATAAGTGGGTTAGTGATTACCTGACGCACTGAAAGGCACAAGCCGGCATAGACAACAGGGGGTTGGAGGGGTGTGAAGCAGGAGGCAAGAGCAGAGGGAAGAGGGGGAAGAACGCACAGCATGAAGCTCTTGACTACAGCAGACAACTGTATGTATCATACTCTGGGTCTATTCAGCAAGGGCAATCTCAGGGTGGCCTGGCCCCAAGGGCTTTTGTGCAAAGTTTGCCTTTTACACTACACAGAGCAGCAACAACATGGAACTGACTAGGGTTTAGCTTGAACCCTAAACCCAAGAGAAGAGGAAGATCCTTGCCAAATGTGGACATCTTAACAGCATGCATTCCTAATCTGGTCGACGCTGACAGGCCCATGTGACACTTACATCACATGTGAATCTGGTTCAGCACTGGATGAAGAAGATCACAAGCAAAGCAGCATTACAAAGAAGAGGAAGCTGACTGGAACACATGATGATCAAAAAGCATGGCAAGACACGTTGTGGCAGAGGAAGAAGAGGACTTACCGGTCTAGGCTCCTTGCCACACGAGATGTCAAGATCAAAGACGCCTGGTCTAGTCAGCGCTGACAAACCCTTGGGCGCGGATTTGCCGCCAAATTCGACCCTGCTGGTGGCCAGGTCCCCTTGGTCGGGCCTGCGCCTCAGCAGGTACTTGTAGACTGAGAACCCCTTCTTCCCCTTCTCCAGCCAGTACTTCACCTGTCACAGCAAATGACAAACGTTGTGTACTGTAATGACACAGTGTTTGCCCTTGCTGTCTTGTTGGTTCTCAGCAAGCACATGTAGACCAGAAATCCCTTCTTCCCCTTCTCCAGCCAGCACTTCATGCGTTACAGCAAGTACTGAATGCTTTACACCGTAATGATGTGTTGTCCTGGTTGTCTTGTTGCGTCTTTGCAAATACCCCTTCCTCCCCTTCTCCAGCAAGTACTTCACCTGGTACAGCAAGTAACAAATGACTTACACTGTAACGATACCATATTATCGTTGTTGCCTTGTTGGGTCTCAACAGGTAGTTGTGGATAGAAACGTCTTGATCCCGTTCTACAGTCACTACTGTACCTGCTGTGGCATGCAGCAAATGCTGTCTTTGTTGCCTTGGTTGGGGATTGGGGCAGCCTCTCAGCAGCTGTCTGGACGTGTACGAAAAATTTGATCCCTTTCCAACCAGTAGCTTACTAAAATGATCTACCAATTGCGGCATTGCTTTGGCAGGTTGGAATTCACAGCACGTCTGAAATTTGAAACTGCTCTCTGGATCTAGGTGTATGGTTTACCCTAGGGTGAACCCTGAACCCTAAACCAGGTGTATGGTTTACCCTAGGGTGAACCCTGGACCCTAAACCAGGTGTTCCTCTGGGGCGGTTCAGGAGGTGACACACAAGCTGCTTGATGCAACGACAGCTTGCCCCAAGAGACAGCAACTACTCGTGTCCTTTGCTCTACTCAAGAATGATCAGGGAGTTAGGGTTTAGGGGTTTAGGGTTGGGGGGTGAAGGTTGGACATGGGAAAAATGACAAGGTCTTTATGACTCAGTCCTGAAAACAAGACGGTGTCAGGCGCATCTGGAAAACTTTCATAGTGTGACGCTGCACTGCAAAACAAGGCGTCTCTATGTTCATGCTTGGAACACAGTGCAGAGAGCATGGCGTATACTGCCTTGTACGTGTCAGGTCAGGCTACATAGGCCACATTCATTGGGCGGTGCTGATTGGAGACAACCAGCTGCAAAGTAGGGCACCCACCACATTGTAGAGCCCATCATAAATGAACACAGCGCCACAGATAGCGTCCTGCTCAATGTTGCGGCGCGTCACTCTCACAGGGATCCCCAGCTGAATGTTGCCAACCTGCAGTGCAGCTTTCAGTCACTCTCACAGGGAGTCCCAACTGAATGTTGCCAACCTGCAGTGCAGCTTTCAGTCACTCTGACAGCGATTCCCAGCTGAATGTTGCCAACCTGCAGTGCAGCTTTCAGTCACTCTGACAGCGATTCCCAGCTGAATGTTGCCAACCTGCAGTGCAGCTTTCAGTCACTCTTACAGGGATCCCCAGCCGAATGGGGCCAACCTGCAGTGCAGCTTCCAGTCACTCTGCAGGGATCCCCAACAGGATGTTCCCAAAAAGCAGTGCAGTTTTGAGTAGGAAAGAAAAGAAAACACTGCGCCCTTTGGCATTGATGAAAGCAAAGCCCAAGGGTGAGGTACACTGCGCTTTCCTTGACCTGTGAAGAACAGATGCACAGCAATGATGCAGCTGTGGAGACGTAGATGATTGAAGCAGACGCAGCCTAATCAGACGTCAGGTATACATGCAACAGACTTGGTGACACCAACAACATTTATGATGATGATCAAAAAATGTGTTGAACAATAATGATAGCACTCATAGTAACAATAGATGTGGGACATCAATGATAGTTAACACAATGCTACTGCTAATCATAACAATAATGATGATAATAGTGCTGTTCCTGGCCTATTGCTGTAGCGATGACAATTTGAATAGTAGGTGCAGAGTTGTGGGTCAGAAGCACTTTGGACGACCGGTCACAAGGAAGCAAGCATGTCGAGTAAGACTATGTACGGTGCTAAATTGGCTTCACAGAACATGATACACTTGTACAGCAAATTAATCCAAGACTAGCCACAGTGCCAGCTGCAGATTTGTGAGAAGCTGTAGGCTCATGGAAAGTCAACGCACACTCTAGAATAAAGTTTGCAGGCAAGGTGTGATGAAGGGCGAGACATGTCAAAGGCAGCTATGACATTCAAGGCCAGGGTGGAGTGACTATATTTTATTTAGGGTTTAGGGTTTTCATATTTAGGGTTTACCCTAAACTCTATAATCAATATAGTTCGACGGCAAGTGAGGTTTGAGGAGACTGACCAAAGCCAGGTTGCCCAGCCTGAGCTGCTGCTCGCCATTCTGCTGCCTGTTACCCAGCAGGTCATTCCCTCCCTGACCTGCACATGCATCACTACATATCTGAGTCACTGCGTGTTCTACATCTTGTCATCATGGGCTGTTCTGCTGCCTGTTACTCAGCAGGTCATTCCCTCCCTGACCTGCACATGCATCACCACATATGTGAGTCAGTGCGTGTTACACATCTTGTCATCATCGGTTGTTTTGCTGCTTGTTGCTCTGCTTGTCATTGCTTCACTGACCTGCTCAAGCATTTGTCAGGTATCTGAGTCAGCGCATTCTGTGACTGAGCATCATTTGGTTGAGCTGTTACCATGCAAAAGCCGCCGCTGCTTTGTGTTGTGCTGCCTGTTGCCCCGTGACGTCATTTCACAGGTTGAATTGCACAAGTACAACCAGGTTTGGAGTCTGCATGTGTGGCTTGTCATCAAGATTAAGATTGAGACTGCCCTTCAATGTTGCTGCCCTGTGTTCTGCTGCCTGTTGCCTAGCAGGTCATACCCTGCTTGACATACACAATCCTGATAGGCAGCTAAGTCAGCGTGTGGGTGTCTCAAGATCATTGGTCAAATTGCCGCAGTTCAATATGCTGCTGATCTCTATCTTGTTGTCTGTTGCTCAAAAGATCACTCCCTCCCTGACCTGGCAGACCAATGAATTTGCAATTCCTGCTGCAGCCTCTAGGCAACCTAGGGTTCAAGGGCAAGGCACAATGTTCTGACAGAAGCCAGGACCATAGCTAACAGGCGGCTGTCAAGTGTATTGTACAGAAGGTCTTCTGTCCAAGATTGACTTTTGAATGTGAACTTCGCCCTTCGTCTGCTGCCTTGCCTGGTCACATTGGCAAAGACTGCCTTGTCCCAGGGCCACAAGGATAGGGCAGTCTTTGACAATGCAACCATGCAAGGCAGCAGACGAAGGGCACATAGTCAAAGGCGATCTTGGACAGAAAACAAGAGCTATACAAACTACACCCAACAGCAGATGCAGACCAAAACAGAGAAATGAAGGCAGTGAAGGCAGCAGTTGGTAGCGCAAACCAGCAGGCAGAGGGCAAAAGTTTGCTGTTGAAGGGCAGCTATTAACACTTCTGTAAGGCAACTCAAGGCAGCGTACAGATGGCAGAGGTTTCACGTTGAAAGGCGGCCAAAGCAATTCTGAAGGGTGAGAGTCTCAACTTGAGACGGATGACGGAGGGCAGAGGTCACACTGATATGTCAAAAGGCAACTATGAGGAGTGTCAAAAGGCAGCAGATAGAAGGCAGATGAGGCAGTTGAAAGGCAAAATGCAGTACCTGTGTAGGTCAGCTCATGGCCATCATCCTCATACGCTTCACATGATACTACAGCAAAAGGCAGCCTTGTGGGATATCGAAAGGCAGTGCATAGAAGGCAGATGAGGCATTTGAAAGGCAAGATGCAATACCTGTGTAGGTCAGCTCATGGCCATCATCAGCATCATCCTCATATCCTCCACACACCATGATGCTGGTTGCGTACTGCAGACAGCTGCACATGCTCAGATGCTACATGCTCCACAATGGGCAAGGGGTAAGATGAGAGCGTTGAGAGGAGGGGAAGGGGTGAGGGGATGGGGGAGGGAGGGAGCTGAGGTGTGGGGAAAAGGGGGCCAGACGTCCTTGGAAACAGCTTGAAGCTGCTGGCACAGAGGAGGAAACCAAGCACCTGGCAGTCAACAGCTGCAAACAGTCAAGCTGCTGCCTTGTTTTGCATGATCACGCAGTTAGACAATTCAAAAGATTGACATGCGCATGTCTATGCTGTTGGTGTCCATGACGGGCGCTATACTTGCCAAATTTGAGCCACAGATCTCTTAAACGGCACTGTATGCATTGAGCAGCCAAACATGAAGACTGGGGGAACGGTTGTGTGCAAGAGCAAAAAGAAATGAAAGGAAAAGGCTACGCCTATGGCTGATTATGACAGGAGCCAACTGAAGCAGCAGCCCAGAGCTATGTGCAAAAGATGTATGCAGTGCTGACCACAGGGAAGCATGTCTTGTGCACGTCTTTGATTCAAGGCCGAAAGGCATTGTCTATTCTTTTCTTTTCTAGGCAGTGCTGACCTGAGGACATCCAGCAATGGCAGACTTGGAGATGTAGTCAATGCCACCCAAGGGGGAGAAGTGCATCCCAACTACACCCATCTCCGCCCTCAAGTAGAACCTGCAGCCGGCACCATCTTTTGCATGCACAGGGAAGTATGAGTGACAGGGCAGGCAGGGATGTGATCAGTCCATTTCAAGCGAGACAGACAGACAGACAGACAGGCAGACAGGGAGGCAGTCAGACAGACAGGCAAGGCAGGCTGGCAGAGAGACAGACAGACACAATGTCAATTGCCATGTTCAAAGCTACTGTTCCAGAGATGGCAAGGCCAGATGTGACCAGTCATTCAAGCTCATGAACAGACAGATAGACAGGCAGTCAGACAAGCGGGCAGGCAGATTGATAGACGCATAGACGAGTCGTCTGTTTTGAGACTAGCTGATATGCCAGAGATGGCAATGCCAAACATGACCCAATGGACAGGAAGACAAACAGACAGATCGAGTGACAGCCTGTCATGGACAGCCAGGCCTATCAAGAAGGCATGCAAGGAAGCCCCAGTCAAATGCAAGGAACCCCCAGTCAAATGCAAGGAAGCCCCAGTCAAATGCAAGGAAGTTCCAGACACATGCAAGGAAGCCCCGGTCACATGTGAGAAAGCCCCAGTCACGCGCAAGGCAGCCCCATTCACATGCAAGGAAGCCCCTGTCACATGCGAGAAAGCCCCAGTCACATGCAAGAAAGCTGCAGTCACATGCAAGAAGGCCCAAGACACATGCAAGAAAGCCCCAGTCACATGCGAGGAAGCTCCAGTCACGCGCAGGGCAGCCCCAGTCACACGCAAGGAAACCCTGATGACGTGGGAGGAAGCCCCAGTCACATGCGAGGAAGCCCCAGTCAAATGCTGACCTGTCAAAGATGGCGATGCCAGGCACATGACCAGCCACCTTCTTTGTGTTGACTGTTGCTCCTGCTTTCTCCATCTTGGTACGTGCCACCAGGTCGGGCCGTTTGCTGATGGCTTTGCCTTGTGGATTGACGCCACCAGATGCAGCATGCCTTGCATCCTCAATCACCCTTGCCTACAGAAATTTGATGGTCATAGACCATGCATATGCATTCACACATTCCAACGTTCACTCATTCCGTCACTGATTTATTCCTTTGTTCACTCATTCATTTATTGATTCATTCATTCACTCATCCACTCATTCAATATTCACTCACTTGTTCATTCATTAATTCATTAATTCATTCATTCGTTCATTCGTTCATTCATTCATTCGTTCGTTCGTTCATTCATTCATTCATTCATTCATTCATTCATTCATTCATTCATTCATTCATGTGTCCTTCATTTGTTTGTTGTTCATTTGTTTGTTGTGCATTCATTTGTTGTTTATTCATGACGCACCTTTGCCTAAGGTCAGGTATGCACAGTCCTGAGGAGCTCCCTGTGCGAGGTCTTGAATTTGCGTACTGGTGTGATGACATTGAGTGCATCCTGCTCAATTTTGGCTGATTGACATTCAAAAGTAACAAACACTGGCTGCTTGATGTTGGGCTGGTCTGTCACATCGACCCTAGAATCATGCCTTGCTTGTAGAGTCATTCACGTCTATCGTTGGCATTGGTCATATGTGGTTTTGCATAACCAAACACCCTACAGCTGTGTGTCTGCTGGCTGATGACTCTCTCAGCCTGATTGTTATAATTGTTTGACACTTGCTGCAACTCCAGATGTGCCTACTAGCATGGACTTGCCACCTGCCATGTTCACTTTTTATACAGTCCAACACGTGGAACCATGTTGAATTCGTATATGTATGTGTGTGTTTACAAACCAAAGTATTTGGGTGGAAATAAGTTAGATTTTGGAGGCTGTTGGCAGCAAAGCTTGTTTCTGAAGTCTTGTATGTCAGGAGCATTTACGCCCCAGGCAAGGGAGAATAGAAAGTACCTCTCTGTACATCTTGCTATACTGGTCTTGTGCCTTGGAGACTTGGGCCCGGGCAGCGACATCCAGGATTTCTGCCTCGTTCACGACCACACCAACTGCCCTGTATGGCTCCTCACCTGTATCAAGCAACACACTCCCTCACCTCATGCTGTGCATGCTGCATACGGTCGAAGGGCAAATTTTCAGGGTCATTTCCCCTGGTCATTCACGCCAATGGTCCTGTATGAAGCTACACATTTTTTGATGTAATGCTATGCAAGCTGCACACGATGAAAGGGCAACCTTGCCAGGATCGTTGCCTCATTGTCATTCTTGCCAATGGTCCCGTCTGAAGCAACACACTCCAGGATCCAGGGACACACTCCTTGAGAAACAAAACAATCCTTGACTCTCCTATGCTATGCAAGCTGCATTTGGTAAAGGAGCAAGTGTTCTGCATGATCAATCATGCCAATGGTCCTGCATGAGTCCCCGCCTGGATTCAACAGGAGCAAATGATCAGCAGCGTGTTATGCATGTGCTCAAAGCATTGTCATCACTTCTTGCCTTCATCTGCAGTCATACTTGTAGTCATACTTGTAGTCGACACAAGTCAGGAATGCTCCTGCATTAAGGGCATGGGCACCTCTGTGTTGGCCATGGAATGATGTTGCGTGAAATGTGTGTTGAATTGGCAGCAGCATGACTACAACAGACAGTCTTGCAGCACTGCTTGTAGACGCTGGGCTTCATGACCTGGTCTACAAGCAGTGCTGCAACACTATGCTGGGCTTTGTGACCTGGCACCAAATGACCTAGTTCTACACAATCATGCAGCTTGTCATTGTTTGGCATCAATCAGAATTGCTGTCCATCAGCAAATGCCTGATTCACACCCAGGCCCCTAATCTAAAGCACAGGATAGTGCGCTAGGCCTGCCACAGATGCCAGCTTGTCAAATTGGTCACAGCCAATAGCCAAGAGCGTGAGGGTGGGCACACCTGGTGCATACTCATACACTTGTGAAGCTTCTGGAACAGGAGGAATGTTTGCAGTTGGAGCTGAATTCAGCTTCCTTTTCTTGTTGGCAGGAGGCTTGGCAGCTGCCTTGTCACCAGTACTCTTTGCCTTCTTGCTGGGAGACTGTGAAGGGCAAGCATGAGCCTTTCTGCCCCCTGTTGCTGCTGGTCGTTGGGCGCTGTCAGGGTCCAGTGTGTTGTGAGCTGCCTTGGCAACATGGCCTGCCTGTTCATGAGGTTGTGGTAAGGTTGCAACAGGCTTTTTGTTGCGCCTGCTGGTACGTGGTTGCGCAGCTGTTGCTGGTGGGCAGACCTTCTTGCTGCACGTGGCTTTGTGTCTTTTCGCCTTTGGCTCTGCTGCAGTTGACTCTTGTACTGCTGCTGCCTCTTGCTGAGGAAGCGCAGCAGAAGCTGACAGTTGTTGGTAGGGACCTGCCTCCTGAGACTCAAGACTGCTCAGACTTTGAGGCATTTCTGTGCCATATTCATTCAAACTTCCGCAAGCCAGCCTGGCATCTGCCTGCTTGTCGGGAGCAGCTCTAGCAAAGTCTTGATCTGAGCTTGTGATCGTACTGAACTTTTCCAGTGATGCTGTTGCTGCGCCCACACATGCACCAGCTTGTGCTGCCAGGCCGCGTTTGGGAACGTCCAATTGGGCACTCACGGCGCTGGCAGCCATAGTCAGAGATCAGCTTGTGGCGTTAAGCAGCAGCCCAAGGTGGCTGCGACAAGCGAAATGGCCGGGAGTATTTCCGCGGCTATGTACGAGCCAGACTCATGGGCAC
>JAABUO010002022.1_pt1 | contig 25264 bp, 30 predicted proteins | sample 5559291 | NCBI WGS metagenome assembly JAABUO01 (sample SAMN10711878, study PRJNA513372) | rock metagenome | isolation source: Antarctica rocks | place: Antarctica: Victoria Land, Finger Mt sud
ACAACCTAGTGTGCACGTTCCTGCCTGGTTGACAGCAGTGCAAAGCAAAAAGGTTGTCATGCTGCCAGTCACGGCTAGCCAACCAAAAGCTGAAGCACTGGGTAAGCTTTTGCGGTTTGCAGGTTGTCTTCTTTAGTAATTGCTGCCTACAGGTGTAGCATTCTGCATCTGCACTGCGGCTTTCTCAACTCATCACTCACACTTTAGCTGCTTTGCAGGATCTCCAGGGAACACCAGTCCTCACAGATATGATGCAGCTGTCACTGCTGTACACTGTGCTCAACATAATACTGCTGATACAGTGCATGCATGCACAAAGGATGCAATGAAGACTGAACAGCCCATCTTCTCAGAGCTACATAGTGTGGGGTAATGCTTGCTCTTGCCATGTCATGCTCAACCATGGCCTTTGCTGCAATCGGCCAAAGCAGGAGTATATGTGCAGGTACTACATCACAGATGGCGCCAAATTTGGAGCAGATTATCTGCTGTATCCAGGGGATCCCCTTCTTTTTCATGCCCAGTTCACTGTACGGATCCTAGAGCATGCGACCCCAATCAAGCCAGCACTGTTGGCAGGAAGTGCAAGAGGCAGCCATGCTGCTCGCAAACATCTGCTGCTAGCCTCGGTGAGCATGCTCACCTATTGCGCTGCCTTCTACCGCCCTGGCTGCATGCAAATACAGCCGCAGCAGATTACCCTGCTGTAAATGCATCTTGTCATCTTAGTGCCCATGCATGAAGCTGTGAACCTGTCATGATATATTTGTATTTTGTAGGTGGACCGTACAGCAGCATCATTCATAACAGTGGCACCCGAAGGTGGGTTTGGGTCAACTGGTTGATTATCCATCAGGAAGCAACATCCCAGATGCCAGTTGGATTAGCAAGTCAGTTTGTTACAAGGTCAGGCTGTAGCCTGACTGTTGTATAAGAGTTGCTCATCTCATTTGAACACTTCATCATGAGGAGCTGAACTCTGTACTGTTCTATCAGCAATTATTCTTTATGCCCAGGCACCCAGCGCTGCGCGACCTTTGCATCCCCAGTCATGGCAATAGTCAAGACCCTTCAACATGAGCAGTCTCAGGTCCTCAGTAGAGCAGCAACACCTGCACATAGGCAGACTCATGTCAACTTACTGCACAAAAACAACAGTTGGATATATTGCGTTTGGGGTAGTAGGTGTGGCTGCACTGAGAATCCGCATGACAGTCAGGCAAGCCAACCATGTTGTCACAAACATGCAGAGCAGGCATGCTATGCATGAGTGCTAAAGGTCCTAAGTGCGCCCAGCCAAATCCGTCATTGCCTGTTGGGCACTTGAGGTACAAATTGCACTTGTCTACAAATTGCTCAAAGCTGCATACAACTAGAGCTGGATCTGAAAAGCAACCACCAAGTCAGGTTGTCTCAGACTCCTGCACTGTAACATACACCATTTGACTGCTGCTCTGCGCCAGACAATGGTGTACAAGCTAACACCAGTACGAAGAAAGTGGGTGCATCATACCCCTGACACAAAGGTGCATGGTACTGTCTGGCACACTTGCTGTGGACTGCAAGCAAGCTGATGCACATTCACACTATCATGGCTGCACTACTGAAGTATGTACCCACACCCTAAGTACATAGCAAGCATGGTGAGAACAACTGGTGGGCTGGCAATGCTGATTGGCAAAGGCATGCAGCTTGACCTGATGTGACCGCACTCATGCATAGCATATCAGCTCTGCAAGCAGGCAGCAAACATGGGCGTGCCTTAGACCTGGCTGCGCAGCCTGCTCAGCACAGCCATACCTACCTACCACCACAAGCATAGTGCACAGGTACAACAGCAATGAACCCGCCATCAACAAGCATTGCTCTTGCGGCTGCTTTAGCTGAGCCACAAATCCAAGCGCCAGCCTGGCGTAACACACAAACGGCAAGTCAGTGAAAGCACACCAACAGCAGACAGTCCAATGTGCAAATTCAAGATGACATGCTAGGCCTCCTCAGATCTGTGTGGCTGGTTGTCAGACTTTAGTAGGTAGCAACTCAAAAACTGCAGTGAGTTTGCAAGAACAACAGGCTTTGAACCACAGCCTCCACTTGCGCAAGATGTGAGGCATCATGCAAAACACTTGGTCCAAAGTAAATACCTGAGCGATCAGCAACAGCCTGAACAAAGGCTGCTCAGATCCTGCTGTGTCAGTGGTACAAAGGTATCATGGTAGATACCCAAGCATCACGCTATTCAGAAACTTGTCGTGGAAACAATAAGTGACACAAATTCTGGATCACGACAATGAATTGGTGTGCTACTATTCGATGGGCATGCAAGGTGACTTAGTTACTGAATTTACCTTCAGGAGGGGAAGAGTCATGTCAGTCAACCCTGCGACGCTTGCGGTCAGCAGAATCTCTGCTATAGCCCCTCTCATCACTGTGATGGTGCCTGCTTGGATGACTCTGACTGCGATTGTGCCTGTGGCGGTCTTTATCCTTATCAGATCTGCCATCTCGAGACTGGTGCCTGTCCTTTGCACGCTGAGGATCAAACTGGACAACTCTGCGCGCTTCCCTCCCGTCAGATTCCTGCCTGCTGCCTCTTTCTTTCGGTGCTGAACTGTCCCTGTGCTTATCCCGGTAGCCCTCCTCGTGCTTTGTGCATCTGTCCCTGCTCCTGTTACGAGATTTACTTCTAGCGGGTGACCTACACTGCGATCTGGAGCGAGACCTGATGCTGGCCTGCTTCTGATGATCAACTGCTTCTTTGCTGCTCCTGCTGTTCTCGCTATGATCATCCTTGGCATCTCCATTAGTCTGCACAACACAAGGCATTGCATGCCATACTGCAAAACAAGACCTAAGATAGAATGTGCAACATCTTGTCTGCAGCTCCAGCTGTCAGTATACGAATACAAAAGCATCATCAGGCTCAGGCTTCACGAATCTGTTTAGCATCATCCAGCGGAGCAGCGCGTGTAGCACGTATGCTTAAAGGAGGTTCATAAATCAGCGACATTGACAGAGAAGCAGCTGACAAAGCTGGCTGTTGCTCACACATTGTACCTGGTGGAGTGCAGAAGAGGACTGCCCAGCGCTGTTGACACCATCGCCAGAGCCAGGATCACCAGCAGGAGCAGCTGAAGCACCACGTACATGCTCCGCCTTGTGTACAGCACCAACAGATGTTGTGCCAGGAGATCGAGCAGGGGTGGGATGACCCGATATTGGTGAGGCTGCTGACTGCTGTAGAGCTGCAGCATGCCGCTGCTCTCTCTGTGCATCCTTGGAAATGGGAGCATACTCTGCCTTGGGCAACTTGTATAGGTCAAGCACCTCACAAGCTACTTCCAGTAAGTCATGTTTTGCTACATTGAAAAGGTCCCACCAGGCAGGGTCCTCAGGCAAGGGGATCTGCAACAAGGTCATCAGCTCAGTCACTGAAACAGCCCCAATGCACAGCAAAACGCGGCACAAGAGGGGCAAGTAATGACATACCCTAAGCTGCCGCGCAGCCAGAAAAATGATGCCACAAGCCACTATTTCTCCCTTGAACCTCACACAGAGAGTGGACCGCAGACTGCAACACAGCAGTGACGTCAGCAACAGGTGCATGTGCTTGGGTAACAGCTGAACTCAACAGCAGCAGCATGTGAACTGTACCTGTCATTTGCCAAGTTCCAGGCACGCTGCAGCAGACCTGACTCAGGATGGTCATGCTGCTCAAGTACCACTAGATAATTCAGAACAAACTTGTGAGGATGCTCCACATGCAAGATAAAGCCAAAAGCCCGCAGCATAATGCGCTCTAGTGTCACAACATCAGACTTCCACTTTTCAAACACCTGCCAACATGCAAGAGAAGCTCTCAGTACAGTCTCCAAACTGAGGACTGGGCACAAATTATGCCCAGGGAAGCACAGCAAGAGATGTACTCGCAAGGATATCGTGCCTGATGGGGGCTTACCGGGCCATACACGTCCAGTGGTGGGAGTGTTGTCTTGCCCTGCCGTCTTCTATCCAATCTGTAGAACACAGAGAGCATCTCCCTCATTCGTCGAGGATTCTCCTCAAGCTTCGTAGCGAGCCACACGCAGGCCATCGCAGTTTTCTGCGAACAGGCATCGGATTTGTCGGTGACGAAATCAAAGTTGCAGCAGCAGAATCACGGTCAGAGCTACCCTCACCTTCACATCGTGTGCCACGAGGGACACCTTGCAATAGAACCGGTGTAGCAGGACTTGACCGGTTGCCATGACTGCTTGAGGCAGCCTAAGAAGAATTCCGGCCTCTTGTATGAGCTCACACCCATAGATCCGTTGGTCTCTCTCTGTGTCAACACTAATCCCATCCTTTCTTGAAGGACTATCAGCTAAATCCTCCTTAGAGACGTAGAAATTGTCTAGAGTTGTGAAAATCATTGCTAGACCTGTCAACAGATTGTCGAAAAATGCAAGCTGTCTGAGGTGGTGAACTTCTGCAGTAGGTTCGCAAGAAAACTTCACCACCCTATCAACTCTTTATTGCATGGTGAGAAGAAGAGAAAGTTGGGTGTCAATACCCTCAAGCTAAGCAGTATGTAGTTTGTCTTGACAGGCGCGACATCTTTCTGACCTTCTCCTTGCAAGCGAGCTTCGCAGCTCAGAGCTTGCGAGAAACTGCAACAGCCCCACAATGGAGGCGCTTCAACAGTATCAGTATTCATGTATAATTTGGCAGAATATTACGGGTTTTCCTCCTCTATAGACTTCGGTGCTCGCAATGCCATCATCATTCGCGTGTCAATTGAACATCTGATCTGATGTTGGACTGACGCTTTGTTATAGGTTCAAGCTGTTGAGAATGCCCTGCGATTGCGAAATCAGGCAAACAAGGATGTATTAATGTCTTCGTGGGCAGTTTGCCGTCGTGCCCCGTGCAGCAGCAACTTTCGGTGATGCCATCATATGGAGAAAACCGACAGCACTAGTTCAGCGCTCTCACCAAGCTTCAGTCACATAGGGACGGGCCGACACAGTAATCAGGCTAGTTCAGAATCTAGTCTCCTTGCATCACCACGTATTGTCAAGACTGGTAATGAAGGATTGATGCTGGTCTGCCTTCTTCTCTCACACAGACAATGTTATCTATACTTGTCCTGTCTGCTTCAGAAAGGCGTTTGCAAACCCGGACTCCTGCGGACACTGTCCTAACCCATTTCCGTATTGTAAGGTATGTTCTGCTCATTCCCATGCCACAGGCTATTGACCTCTGCAGCCAATGCACGCTGCCTTTGGTTACAACTCAGGATTGTGGTGTTTTACCTTAGGCAGCAAGACCAAGCTCTACAAAGTCAGCGCCATACAGCCTTGCAGCGGCTCAATCACCTCCAGTGCACTGCTGCTGCCCGGCAGCAAATCGTTTCTGGCCGGGCTGATGCACACTTGCCAGTGCTAGTACGCAGGTGTGTGTATAGCTCTGGTGCAACACTATGCCACACTATTATTGGTGTCAAAGAAAAACCAATTAAAGATACTTCTGCTGTCAGGAGTGGCGGTACCATGCCACCAAACCTGCTCAAGGATGCAATGCTGTTGGCTGATCGTGCACGCAGTGAGCACGTGCATGTTCGTGAAGGGACAGCAAGCACAGTGCCCAGAAGGATGTTGTCCAGACCTGCAACAAGCGCTGCTGTGGTATGAGACTGCCACTTTGATGGTGCTGCTCTGATTGAGCCAGTATGCACATCCCTTGGCCATATGTGCTGTGAGTCTGTTTGCTATCACCCTCTTTGTGTGCATCACAGGGTCACACAGGAAGGCTAACCCCTCAACAGTGGGCACCTGCACCATGCAGCATAGCCTGCACCTCATTTAGGTGAGGATCTGCAGCCAGTATCAGAGCTTGCACTCGACAACTTGTCATCACATCCTTGCAATGCTTCATGAGCAGCCCTGCCCTTGCACTGATGCAGTCACATTGGCCTGCGCTGGTTCTGGCTTGCAAAACTTGTTGAGAGTCTCAAATTGCAGAGGAGACTAGGCGATTTTGGTCAGCAGCAACATCAGCTGCATTTTATACTGTTGCTTAGCTCTCAGGCATGCTGCTTGAATGCAGACAGTCTTTGCCACCGCATGCGCCTGCGCAGTCCTATGGTCATGGTGTGGCAGTCACCAGCAAGATCTACACACCCAATGAAGGGGCTGAGACAAGCCTCCACAGGCGTACAGCGTATGGTGAAGTTTTGCGACGCGTGAAATCTGCTCATGGGCCACCGACACCTGTCAAAGCTCGGCAGCATGGTCCTGCTGGTGAAACCCTGGGACCATGGTCTCATTGACTGACATGCTTTTGCTGACTTTTCTTTGGCACTTTGCATCTGATGCAGCATACTGGCATGTGCAAGATGCCTGAATTCCAGACTGCACACCATCATCAAATCTTGCAACATTTTTCTCTTTTGCTATTTCAACCAGGAGATTGCACCAGCAGCGTAAAACTGCTGGTGATGTATCTGGTTTGTCACAGCCTGGTAGCTAATTCATTGGTTGGTTGTAGCGTTGAAGCAAGTTGTATGCAATTTCAAGACAAGTACTAGCCCAAGCTGCATATGCCAGGCGTATGTTGAGAAGACTTTACGGCTTCAGGTGCTGAGCTTTGATATGATCGGCTGCACATCGCCCCCCTGCAGACGCAGCTGTGATATGATGAAAGTTTGTCGTATCATGATAGCACGTGGTTGCATTCTTCACCAATGCAAATATGCTCTAGAATGTGATTCCGCAGCCACTTCACAGCAAAGCATGGTATACTGTTGAGATTCAGTCACTCTTACATATACAGCCAGATTGTGAGTATACTAGGGTATCAACAAGCTGTGGCACATGTAACTCACCTGCATGACTCCAACAAATGCAAGCTTGCCCATTTTCTGATTGAGCTGCTCCTGCAAGCTTGTGGTCAGCTGTGCTCCAGCTCTGCTTTTAGACCACTTTGCAGATGTTGGTCTGCTCCCTAGAACACAGCCACAACGTCGATGATGCCAGCTGGTCTCATTGTAGCACACTCTGCAATGCTGAGCCAACACAGGTCACCGGAACAAAGCAGACACTGCACAAGCACACATTAAGGCGATGCAGAAGTTAGAGTTAAACATTTTACTTTAACTTTACGAAGAATCAATCAATGATGTCCCGCAAAGCGCACTTGCTATAGTGTGCACACTTTGTGTGACACGCACCATTCACAGGTAGGTCAATCAACAGCTTGACCACTGCATACTGAAGTGGCCCATGAAGTCATGATACAACCATGTGGATGGTCACAGCCAAAGCAGTGCTCTGCAAAGCAGTGCATCCTTGGGGACGTGCATCTCAGATCCAATCTATCAAGGAAAGCTGTGCTTGTGTGGGTTTTGTGACTACATCTAGGGATTCTTGAGTCCTCTCCGTTGCTTCAGTTCTCAGCATTTGTGTGATTGTTTGGCTTGTGACAACAATCATGCAAACTATTGTGATCACAGCCTTGAGAGTGTAGTCATGAGGCAATGTGACTGTACCTGGTACCTTGTGAGCAGCAGCTGCCTCTGGAAACAGTGGTGATGCTCTGCCAGACATGACAGAATCCTGGGAGGCATATGAGTCTTCCATGATTGGTGTCAAAGTCGCGCTGGTGGGTCTGAGCCTGCCAGACAGGGGGCGCCCCCCAGCTGAGGTGGGGCGAGGCGGTTTGCTGGCAGACACTGGCCGAGACGGACCAGGACTGCATGCCAACATGACACATTTGCATTCATGTGGTTGTCGAAAGCATGAAAAAGGCTGGTTGCATGCAGTAGGCGTCACGCACAACACACAGCCGGTGTCGACAGTGGTCCAGCAGTCTTGCTTGTTTGTTGTGATGCACCTGGAGGTCACTGTAAGGAATTGGGATATGGTGATTGGACGCTGGTCTCTTAAAATCAGAGTGTGTAATGAACAGTCATCCTGATCAGGATCAAATGCTCAGGATGTTGAACAGCAGACACAGTCAACAGACTGCGTCTCACAAGACCATGCACAATATTTTCCAACCTGCTGACCCCAGCTCAAAATGACACTGTCCAACATCTACATGCCGTTTAGCCAGCCACCATGACACAACATTTGAGACATTCACGCATTCACAAATTGCCAGTGCAATACTAGCAAGACAGACGATTGCTGCAGAAATACGGTGTTGCACAGAGTCCTACAGTATCATCAATATTGTACAACAGCTAGCCCTTGGCTGGAAGCATATACATAGCACTATGCTTTCAGTCAAGGGCTAGACATGATGTGTATAGATATGTACATAGACAGAGTTGAGTAGTATATCACCACCAAAATTGTAAAAAGAGCCATACCTCAGCAGGTCCGGCTGTGGTGGTCTAGGAGTGGCAGCAGTGCTGCAGCCAGCTAGCACATGCTGCAGGCTCAGAGATGTGCTGCCCTCATATGAACCCTCTTGCGCCAAGCGATGGCCTGAGTGTGGCCGTCTGCTCACACCTACCACATGTCATGCGCATGCTGACCATGTGACATGTCATGCGCATGCTGAAGTGCTGATACACCTTGTGATGTCAGCTGCACAGTGCTGACCATCTGAGATGTTGCACAGGTAGCATGCAGGCAACCAAGCAACCAGCAGTAGCAATTGCATGTCCTGTTGATGCTTGCATCCTCACACCTTCAATCAAAACCAGCCGCGTAGTATCATCCTCCCCTTTGTTGTGTTGCACACACAGGGATGACAAGAGTGGGCATGTACAGATGCGATAAGCTGTTTGTGGGCATTACCACTCGAAGCATCAGTGTTCCGAAGAGAAGGTGTCGGCAGTCTAGATGTCGTTACCTCTGCTGGGCGGCCTTTCGAGGGGCGTTTGAGCAGGGCCAGTGGCAGCTGGCCCTCCTGCAAGCTCCAGATCTGGCAGTTTGGCATTGTGCCGTAGTGCACAACTGGTGAAGCCAACAGAGGTGACATTCTCCATCAACACCTCCAATCCCTGCTCATGGTCACACCAGCTGCTGATCATGTCTTTTTCTGCTTTCATTGGTGTGTTCAGTTCCAAACTCGTTTTTGTTGAGTTGCAGTCTGTGGCATGAAGCCAGATGAGACTCATTGGATATCCTGGCTGGGGAGCTGTGGTGACTTTGATGTTGTGACCGTAATGCATGGCAGTACACAGAATTGTGTTTGTCAATTTTGCTTTTGCAGCCAGCTGGCCATCTTGCACATGGTCACAGCATGCAATGTTAGGCTAAGAACGTGCTGGAATGCATAAGTGAATGCATGAACGAATGAATGGATGGATGGATGGATGGATGGATGGATGGATGGATGGATGGATGGATGGATGGATGGATGGATGGATGAATGAGTGAGTGAGTGAATGCTTACAGAATGCCTTCCAGGAAGTGGCCAGTGACTGCTTCCAGTACCTCCAGTGAATGGATAGATGACACTGCAGCATGCCTGATGCAAAATCTGCATGACTTGGTACAGGGACCAGCCAGCCAACCAGTCCAAGTTTGTAGCTAACACAATTGGGCTCAAAGGATGACAGTTTTGTACTCCTTTTGATGGAATTTTGTATGTTTGTTCTGCTCTTTATATGCCCACCTTCTGAACTGTTTCTATGCTCTTTTGTTACTCTTTCTGGAGGGGGGCAACGTCTGCATCACACAGCAGGTGGACAGCAGTCACAACACACCTGGTGGTTGTGCTGCCTGTTGAAGGTTCTCAAGGCTGCAGCACCAGGAGAGTCTCTCCTCTTGCGCTGAAGCTTCTGCCTCCTGCTCAACAACAGACAAGCATTGCCACCTGACCTACCCTGCATTCAGCCCTTTGCTGCATGCAGCAGCACCGACCACTGTGTATACTGCTGCTAAGCAGTATAGCCACAACAGGAACACAGCAGAAACCACACTCTATACACCGCAATGCAGCGCAGAACAGGAACGGCTGTTGCAGAACATGGTACAGCAGCAGCAAAGGGCAGCTGCCAAGAGGTAAGGGGCAGCAGCACAGCATTGAGAGGCACCTGGCCTAGCAGCACAGGGCAGCTGCCAAGCAGCAAAGGGCAGGAGGGTAGCACACAAGAGAAGTCACCTGATGGTGAGGTCCTGATATGCAGCAGGTGACGCAGCTTCGCTGCTCATGCTTGCATCAACAGAAGGAAGATTGCTAGCTGCGTCCATTACTTGGGGCCCTGCTTGGCGCAGTTGCTGTTGCGCATCACATGTGGCCTGCACAGGCCCCACTTCTTAATGTCGCTGCTGGTGTCACTCAACATTGCTGCTGATGTCACTCGATATCGTTGCTGATGTCACTGGTACCAAATGAAGCAGACCAAACAGACCACACCCAATCAGAGCATTGCCTCTCTGGCATCCCTGCTGCAACCTTGCCAAGTGTGGTTTGGAAGTACACAACATATTTGCATGTAAGCGCATCTCTAGCACAAGCTTTGAACAGGTTCACATGTGACAACCAGGTAGACAGACAGGCAAGGGTGTTGCAGGCCCTCACTCCATGTTCACAGCGAGACAAGCGGCTAAGGGCAAGCCCATGCAGTGTGTTCTGTGTTTGCGATTTCCTAACATATTCTCTTTCTTTGCAGTCTACATTTTTGAGGTTACACTTTTCTTCCAGGAAAGGTTTTCCAGAATATGCAAACACATATCTCAAATTAGTTGCATATAAACCCCGACTCACCTGAGCAGCGTTTCTGCACAATGTCATCCTGTGATTTCGCCACTCCCTGCGGGTGCTGGCGTACTGCTGCATGCCTGTCACTAGGTGAGGGCCAAAGCGAGCCAGGTCCAGGGCTGACAATGTGACCAAGCTGCACGCCTGGCTGGCTGTCACCCTGGCCAAGTGCACCAAGGGCTGCTGCAGACTGCCCTGCTGGACCTGGTCTAGGTCAAGCCTGCATAACAATGCCAAACGACCTATGCACACCTTTCACGCAACTACTCAGCTTCGCTGTCACAGACTTCCAACTCTACCCTCATCCCCCAACTGTATCCTACCATGCGGCCAAGCGCCTGCAAGGGGCCTAGAACTCACAATTACTATGAAGATATGCAAAGACAGCAGCTCGAACACTCTGGGTTTGTATCTGTAGCTTGTCATGACAAAGAGCAGGCAGCACTTGGCCTGCACAGTATGCAGGCAGCGCATTCCTGTTCTTGGGTACTCCTTTTTACCATTGTCATAAGATGCTATATAATAGCTGAACAACAAAAGCATGATGAGAAGACAAGCAACAGTGGCAAGGCACCTTGAGTCTTCTTCCACTGTTGGCAGTCCGCATACTTCATCCCCAAAGCTGTCCCCAGGACCCAGCAGCGCCAGCTGAGTGGCATTACTCAAGCTGCCGCTGCGAATGAAGCTGCGGCGGAAGCTGCTGGGCCTGGCCAGATTAGTTAGGGGGGTACCAGTTCTGCTCATATTGTCCCTGCTGTCTAACGCAGCTGTCAACAGAACCTCACCTGCAAGTAACAAAACAATGTGCTGCATGTTTTGGTGATCAGGTGCAATGAAAATCAGCGCTCATGTGCGGAGACAGACCGTGCTGCAAGAACATAGTACTTGTTGAGGGCTGAAGAATGCTTATCAGACACATGTTGCACCTTCTTTAGCTGTCTACCTATGACCCTTGCTGCTTCTCATGTCAGCACACACCCTCAATGATGTAGTCAAGTCATTGACAGAGTCATTCTGAGGGACCGCATCCCTGACTTCTGACAGTTGCTGCACATCTTGTGCATGCCTGCTGAACCCGTCAAACACTATGTATGCAAGGCCACACAGCACATACACAATCAAACAAATTGTGTCCTCATCTTGCTCACTGCGTTGAATGCACTCAAATCCCCCCCAAGTCGACCTTCATACACCGAACAAACACATTGTGACGGTGACTGGCGCTGATTTTTCATCCAGGTTCCTTGGCATCAGCACAGACCTGACTTGATGATGTAGAAGGCATCAACAGCGTCGCCTTGCTTCACGATGACCTGGTCTTTTGGGACTGCCAGCGGCCTCACAAAGATGGCCAGGCTCGTCAGTTGGTCCCTGGTCAGGCCAGCAAAGGGCTGCACCCCATGTAACAGACCCACCAGATCCTCCAGCTGCTGCTGCTGCAGAGCTCTCACCTGAGAGGCAGCCCCACAGCCTTCCTTGAGCAAGGCAATGGAAGATGTGAAGTATTGCACTGCAGTCTTTCATGACAAACCTGATCACGCCACTTTGCTGGTAGCTTGTACAAGCCCCCCTGCTTGCTTGCCCTTCGATGCGTGAGCAATCAATAACCATTGCAGGGCATGGAAGCAATATGGTTGTACAGAGGACAAAACGTGTAGTCCGAGCTACTGAGCTACTTCAACGGTAACCAAGACAGCTGTTCACATTTTTATTTCAGGTTGATGTTCAGGTTGGTATTTCACGTTGGCATTTCAGGTTGGTCAGAGGACAAACTGTATAGTCTGCTTTTGAGCTACTTCGATGGTAGCCTGGTACCAGGGCAGCTGTTGACATTGTATCTCAGGTTGACTCCACATTGCATTGAGGTTGAGAGGCAATGGCACTGGCAATGCAGCTAGCATGCCTGCAGAGAGGACAGACTCACTGTGAGGTCATAGTCCTGCCTGCCAATCCTGACCAGGTCCACTGCTTTGGTAACCTGCCCGTCAGGAGGCTGCCCAGAGTCTACTGCATGTGGTAGACAGGCAATGACTGTTGCAGTGCGGCGTGCATGCTTGTGCAACAGAGCCAGCTCTCCAAAGCTGTCTCCTGCCTTTACAATCCTGATGACCTTGCCAAAACAGGCATCCAGGTCCTGGCCTTGCACCAGGCTGCCCTGCCTAAACCCGCCCTGACCTGTGTGGGCCTCTCTCATGTCTGTGTGATTGTCATCAGTAGTATCGGTTGCTTCCACATTTGCAGCATCTCCATGCAGGTAGCCAAGAGCCTGCAATGGTCAGATGCACTGACGTAGGTCAACTTCAGACGCAGGCAAAGCTGCTTTTGGCAGACACGCATCATTGTGACACAGGATCTACGCCATGTTCTCAGGTTGTCGAGCCATCAAATGCCAATACAGCTTTCATTGCAATGCAGATGCAGCGTGTCATGCTCTTGTTCCTGGTGCACACTCAGACCTGCATCATGTCATGTGGCAGAAGCATTGTTGCTGACATATCTGCTAAAAGAGATATTGGTACGCCTGACGCACTAGCCTAGAGTCAATTTTGAGTTGCCAGCTTCTGCTGCACAGCAAATGTGAGTTGCAGTCACTGAGCAAGGGTCCAGCATGACAGGCCTGCCTGAGTCTGCAGAACATGTGTATCAGCATTACCACAAGACTCTGCTGTCATGATCATCAACTTGTCTCGACTGTTGAAGTACTGCTTATTATTTTGCATCATGACAGACCTGCTGCGGGGCGGGCTCTTCTGGTAAGGATTCCAGCGAGGTCAGGGTGTTGGCCTGAGTGGCATGGGGGCCAAAGCCCTGACCAGAACCCCCCTTGGCCAGCCTAGTCTCAATCACATGGCTCAGCTTGAAGGACTCCCGCCTTGAGACCCCCTTTGGACCATCGTGGTGCTTCCTCACCTGTCCTGCCACCTCCTGTGCACCATGCAAACCAACAGTAAAAGAGCAGGTGACTTCAAGCACAGCGCAGCACAGCACAGCCCAGCACAGCACAGCACTAATGAGTGGCTCCTGGGGCAGGTGAGACAAGATGAGTTGCTTTGCTCACTGCCTGCAATTGCCTGCGGGAACGAGCAGCAGCATAGCTGTTGTTGCATGGCTGACAATGTTGCACAAAATGCTGCAGGTGAACCCATCCATGTTGAAGCTTGTGAGCCTGGTTGGCATATACAAAGCAGAGCAGTGCATAACACTCCTGAATGGAGTGGGGTTGAAAGGTCATTTGAGACCTTGCAACGGATACATGCTTGAATCCTGCTCTAGTGCTGGACCAATGCATGATGACATATGTGCACATTCTTGCAGGCACGTTTGGACCAGACAGACACAACTAGCCTCACCTGCAGCAGGGCCTGGACATGCGATCGCGCTCCAACCTCTTGCAGAAGCTGCTTACTGACACGCCCAGGCACCTCGCTCCCCATCTTAGCAAACAGCCGTTTGTTGGGATCAGCCAACCCCCTCACAGGCTCCCTGTAACCCTGCTGATCCCCTTGCCCTCCTTCCTGCCCCTGCTGCATGTTAGGCTGCATAGCAAGCTCCAGGCCCTGTGCATGCTCACTGCTGTCCACAGCTGTGGCCACCAGACCTGTCAGGTCTGCTGGCTGTGGCTGTGACTCCCCTGTCGAGGTAACAATCAAGGGCACATCTGCACTGCTGTGCAACACCAGGTCTGACGTGGCTACAGAGTTACTGTGGGGCCGCACCAAGCTTGGCTGCGCTGGCTTTGATGCCACAGCTGCAGATAGAGACACAGCGGCAGCTGCTGCTGCATAGGGCTGCGGTGACGGCTGGGCAACAGCTGTGGCAGGGTCCATGAGATCTTGCCCCAGAGCTGCTGCAGGATGTTCAGTTGCACGGCTGCTGGCTTGGCTCTGATTCTGAATAGCCCTTGCAGCGCCTGCAAAACTTGCAGCCATGGACGCGCTATGCTTGTTGCGGGCAGCAGACGGCTAGATGCTGGGTGACCAAAGCTGCAAAAGCAGAAATGAAAAGAAACATATTTGTATTGTGGCATGTAGGAGGGGCGTCAGCCACAGGGCTGCTGCGAGCCCTGATAGCACTTGGCTGCCTTAGCAACACTGAATATGCTGAACAGAAAGAACAGCGTTCAGGTCAAGGCTCTGAGCCCTGCCAACATTGCTGTGCTATCCAAAAGGAGAAGTCTCTTCAGAGTTGCCCAGGCAGCGTCTGAGCAACAGGACACTCTTTGCTGCAAGAGCTACGCCAGGAAAGGACCCCGTAGACCTGGTTTACTAAGTAGCGGAAGGCCCTCAGCCAAAGGTCACACAAAAAAGCTCTTGCCAGAAAGGGGGCGCAAGAACATCATGCTTGTTCTACATTTGTCACCCACTTCACAGCACAGCAACACATGAGATGCCATTGCCTCAAGTGATAATGTTTCATCATTGTATCTACCGGACCATTGATGACAAGTGAGGATGACACCTGATGAGGGCTTGTCCATGCCATTTAATTTACCTTGGCCCATCAGCTCCTCCAAGGGAGACAAGGGCTTGTCAGAGGCAACCACAGCTGGGGCAGGGTCCTTGTGGCGGTGGTCTGTCCTGGCCTTCCAGTGGCCAGCAGCCCTGGCCAGCAGTGGCAGAGGCAGGCCTGAGATCTCATCCTCGGCCTCGGCAGCTTGCACCAGCTTCCTAGCCTGCGCAAACAGCACATGCACTGTAGTGTTGCCTCATCACATATAATGTGTTAGAGTGTTAGATGATGCTCAACGTCTGTGCATTGTTCTGTTCATTGCGTCCATTGGCGCAACATCTGCAATGCTTTCTATACCATACGAAACATGGGCAATGCAGCGTTTTCCAAATGTGTGCTTCTTGTCTGCCAGCATGTGATGCTGGTTAATCATCGACACTCAGGGCAACTTAGCAGCTGTAGTGTGTGTCACATAAGCCAAGTCAAGAAGGGCGATAATGCAGAAAGCTTGCTGTGGGCGGTAAGGTTTGAGATTGTGGCCAAGAATGATATTAAAGCAGAGGAATCTGTTTTGCTACAATGGTGTGCCGCAAATCACCTGAAGCTTGTGCTCAGCTGCTGTGATGCAAGGCCTATACAATTCCATTGAAGGATTGTGCTGTAAAATCATCCATGGCATGCAGCTTTGTGTGTGAAAGTGCATTGTGAGCTACGCGTGTTGTAGGGACACTCGCAGTTGCAAATGTTGACCTTGCTGACACTTGCAGGCATAAACCTACTCTTTTATGGAAATGTACTGTGTGATTGTTTGTGGGAACTCACCTTCAACTCGGGCAAAAGAAGATTGCCACAATGCAAGTTTCGTACGTTTTTGACCATACCTGCTGCATGTACTTGTGAATCCAGAACAAGGCAGAGTGCTCAGCATCACTTCTGACAACCCTTGGCGCAGCTTGCGCAGCCGCCCGCTCTGCTTCATCCTCGCTGCCATCACTGTCTGTGCTCTGTCGGCTGTCAGTCAGCTTGGTGTCCACCCCAACAGAAGACAGTGGCACAGCCTGCTGCTGAGGTAAGGTAGCAGCGTGTGACGGCCTGGCTCTGATCTGACACTGGCCAGACAGCACAATATACATGCCATCACCGATTGCATCTTCTTCAAACACGATGGACCCTGCAAGACACAGCAGGTGGTATCAATACAATACTCTGGGGGTGCATGTGGGTACCCATGTGGGTGTTCACGTGAGTTCACATGTTGGTGTGCATGTGAAGAGTCAACACATAGGCCCAGGGCTGTCAGCACGCATGTGCTGCAGTGGAGTGTAGGATGGAGTGTAGCGTGGAGTCAATGCAATCTGCAGGATGCCACTGGTGGGCCATAAATGACAACAGCGACAGCATCTTCCTATAAGAGATGATGCATGCAGCATCTTTCAGGCCACAGCATGCATGCAGCAGCAACAGCAGCTGTCAATTGCAACTCGCAGGTGCCGCCAAACAAGACTCACACGGCTGTCTGCATGCACATATTGGAGCAAGACTGCGGCGTGGTGATGTGGTTGCTGCTGTACAGCAGCGCTGTAGCGCATGACCACCAGGCAAAGTTGTTAAGGCAAGTAGGATCGAGCTACATTGGCCATGGTACGGAGTCAACCAGCTTCACCTGCTGCCAGTTGCACATGAGTCATTCTGGCAGCCAACTGGTGGCACAGCTCCTCCGGAAGCACTTGCAAGGCCTGTTCAGCGCAGCACTCACCATCAACAGCGGCACCTTTGGTTGTGGTGGTTGGCAACTGGCTTGGTCATACCTTCTTTTGTGTGCTGTCACGCTTTGCATCACTGTTGATCATTGTGATGACTGCCAGCACTCTTTGAGCATCACAGCATGCGTACAGTATGTTCACAACTGTGATGAACGCGCTGGTGCGTTGACCAGCTCAGCTGAAAAACTTTATAAAGTAGCTTTGTGTCTTGAGCACTCTGACACAGACAGTTGCAGAAGGAACTTTTTGGCACCGAGGCATCTAAAGTGCAGCTGTGTCAAGTGACCTCAGCGTCCTGCAAACCTGGTGAGGCATGGCACACCTGCTGAATGAGCTGAGCTGATGTTGCAGCATGCAGCATTTTGAATACTGTGTTTGATGCAGCATGTGATGCAGCAGAAGGCTTGCTACCTGGAGGCTCTGGGTAAGGCGAGCAAGGCAGTCTACTTGGTAAGGCGCACGCTCAGAAGGGCTGAGGGCCAATATGGCAATGCAAGCAGCTGCCCTGAGTGCATGCATCAACTCAGCAGCACCGGCATCATGTTGTGCCTGCGTCAGCATTGCATTTGAGATGCGTTATAACGAAAGGCTAGACAAGCATGCACAACCTGCTCCATGTTGCTTGTAGATTGTGGAGAATCAGCAAGAGCAGTGTACAACTTGGAGTAGGAATGTTTTGCTGCACTGCAGTACAATGTGCAAGTCAAAGCACAACAACATTGTACTGTTTTGCGAGGTGTGTGCAAGGCATGTGCAGAGCTGCATGCAGGCATGTGTATGAAGCATACAGCAAGCTTCTGCTGAGGGTGACAGCACCGTATTGCTTTAGCTTCGGCTTCACAGCAGTGACTGGTGAATCAACAAGCAGTGCAGGGGCCGGCAGCAGGACCTGACTCAAGGACCTGAGCAAGTATGACAGGGGTCGAATCTACCTGAAATGTGAGAGAGGTCAGGTGGCTGCGGCGCAGTAGGCCCACGGTTGCACCTCCAGGTCCAGCCTTTATCGTGGCAGTACAGCCAAGGGAGGCCACCATCATGTTTGCAACAGCAACAGCATCTCCACTGACAGCTTGAGCTGCTGCAGAGCCATCGGCAATAGTTGCCAGCTGATAGTGAGCCCGGAAGACATGAAAAAACGCTGCATCTCATTGTGGACCCCATACTTTTCTGGTGCATGGAGGGTTGGGTCCATAGCTTGCAACTTGCAAACAGGGTGTGTGACTTCCAGAACAGTGATGGCAAACTTGGCTGACCTGTACTGTTTTCCTTGCCTTCAGAATCCGCTAGCAAATCACAGGTGCCGTTCAGAACGACATATGCAGTGTCACAACCCACGCCCTTCCGTGCGATGACCTCCCCTGGCTTGTATGCTGCACTGCCTGTGCATCACAGACAATGTCTGTCCAGGACAGACAGACACCGTCAAGGTTGTTCAAGCTCTCAAGGCCAGCAAGTCAGGATAACATACTCATTAAGATCATGAGCCTCTCTTTCGATTTCGGCGGCAGCTCCTCACAAAAGCCCTGCAATGGAAGGTGAGGCCAACCCTCAAGAGCTGACTAGGGGGTGTTCACCATAGGTTTTACGTCAGTGAGTGCTGGTCATCCAAGAAAAGTTGAAGCAGCAGGAACAGACAGCACCTGGCATAACATTTCTGCTGCTTCATGTGTTTGTGAAGAATGGGACATTTATTTATGAAGATTTCAATTCAAGTTGCTGCAGGTGCTGCACTCGGCAGCTGGCTTGCAAGGCCTCTTCAGGACTCTGCCTGTGCGCCCAACCTGTTGACGTAGATTGCAGAGCTGCCTACAGAGGCGCAGTGATGTTGTCACTGGCGTACATGTCAAACTTACGCTTCTGCTGTATGGTGACGGTGTGTTGATGTACTTGCACTACAGCTAGAGTCACCACGTCTAGTGCACCTACAGCTATATGGCACCAAAAACGCCTACTGAGAATTGACTAGAAACGCCGGCAGTGACGCTCTACCGTGCAGGCTCCGGACGCTTGCGCTTGCGCTTTCGGAACTCTGGTTGCGCAATCTTGCTATGGACAAACCTGGCGTTGACCACAGATGCAATTAGTCAACAACTTCTCAAGTCACTGCGAGAGGGAACCCTGATGGGTTGTGAGCACAGAATATGCAAGAGTCATCCTTGCACTTTTGTGGCGGTGTGCCTTCCTTCGTCGACTGTACGCGCGATGTTGCACTAGCGGTCCGTCCGCAAATGCGATTACCACAATAGCCGCGGGACACTAGCAACCCGCAGAGTTGATCACAAGCCAAAAGGAAACTGCGCTCTATGACTGATTTACAGCCGGTGCGATGACGTCAAGGATCAAGCATCCTTGCACAAAGCATGCTCACACTGCTGCAATGTATGGAACATACGTCTGACAACCCCTTGGCCACAGGTATTCTGTGGCAACTTTGAGTATAATATCAATGTGCGTGAAATTGAAAGGCTGTTTGATGATTTTGGACCTATAGAACGCGTGGATATGAAATCAGGTACGAAGGCATCTGCTCACATGTTCCCACAAGCTTTGATCCGAATGCCCTGCCTCCACCTACAGCAAAACTGTTCGCTCTGCCTCTTGCAAAACAATTGTTTTATGAGCTGCGACATGATTATCAACCCACAGTGTGTTGTTTGCAGGTTATGCGTTTGTCTTCATGCGAGACAGCCGGGATGGAGATGATGCCATTCAAAAGCTGGACGGGTAAGTCACAATTTGCGATGTGGCAGCTTGCTGCTGTCCTGAATTGCGGCATATGCATTGCTGCTATACGAACTTGTGGCACCTTTAGCGTGTTGTTGCAGGATGGAGTTCGGGAGGCGGAGGCGACCATTGAGAGTAGAGTGGGCTAAGGTGGGCATGAAACATATCTTGCATCTCATGATGTTTCATTTTGATGCCTTCATGCATCTGCTAGTGCATTCACCTGTACGTCTATGCTCATGCTCAGGACAGGCAATTGCAGCCTTGAGTAGCTTTTTGAAAGTGACAACACTGTGATGCACAGCAGATGTGAAGCAAGCAAAACAGGTCACATGCTACAGCTTGCATGTGCCAGGGAAATGGTGAAACAAAGAGGCGCGAGGAGAAACGCAGGAAGAACTGCACGCCCACAGATACCCTCTTTGTGGTGAACTTTGATCCAGAAGCTACACAAGAAAGGGATCTGGAAAAACATTTTTCTTCCTATGGCAGACTGAAGAGGGTCCAAGTCAAAAGGAACTTTGGGTTTGTGCAATTCGAGTCCCTGGATGATGCCATTGCAGCAAGAAATGGTCTCAACCTCAGTAGGCTCCTAGGTACGCATAGATGCATGCTTGCATTCACATTCAGGTTGCATATCACTGTAAGGCAAGTTCAAAATTGAGAGAACCCTGTTAAACACGGCCGTGTGTCAAACCTTGCTGCTATCGGTCATCCCATGTGTTAAACCTTAAGGACATGCAGCAGCTGGCAGCGTCTGCATTGCTCTTACCAGACTTGGACTTTAGCTGTGATCATGAGTGCTTGCAGGCCGAACCCTCACAGTAGAGTATGTGGCACGAGCCCCAGATGGCAGATCAACAGACGAGCAAGATGCATCTCAAGATAGAGGCGCCAGGCAGGGCAGGAACACTTCACCTCCTCCCCGCCGCCGTAGCAGATCTCCAGATTATGGCGCGCGGCAAAGGAATAGGAATAGATCTGTCACCCCACCCCGTAGACATAGGCGCTCCCCCAGCCCAAGAAGGCAGAGATCAGACAGGTCTGCTCCCAGGACGCAGGCTGTAAGCCCAGTGCACGTAAAAAGGTCTCCCAGCCAGTCAGGAGCTCGTAGCATTTCACCAAAGCCAACAGGAAGCAGAAGCCCATCAACAGTCCCATACCAGGACGCCAACAGCAGAGCTGCCAGCAGATCAGTGTCAAGATCACCACGCAGGCGCTCTAGTTCACCGGCTTGTTCCAGATAGCACGTAAAACACACCTGTCTTTCAAACTCGGGTTCAGCGCCGCAATTTCTCCAAGGTTTTCTTGCATCTTGGGGTTCTTGGCATTCAGGACGATGCAGTTTGTGATTGACCTTCAAAGGCCAGCAAAATAAACGCTCAGCACAGATGCAGTGTTTGTGCAGTGGCCATGCTGTCTTGCACAATTGCAACATGTGGGTATGGTCATTACCATACCATTGCAAATCATATACGGAATGAACCGTCAGAACAACTTTGCGTACTGGTGAAGTTTTTGTGACCAACACATTTACAGTCCTGAGCTGGGTGGCAAAGTCAATCACGTCAGCCTATACCTTAATTCATGGTATGCCTGTCTTGAAGTGCCAAAAGGCGGCCAGTCATATTGTAAGCATTGGTCTCAGAGCATGCACAGTATATTTGTGTAAGCCTGGACGTGGGAGCCTCGTGCATTGTCACGCTACAAAACATACGTTGCATACAGGAAACCAGTATTGGAGATGCTGCCAGTAAACACAAACACCAAAGACAGTGCTGCAGCTGAATGCAGAACATGCTGGACAGGAAAGGGGAAAAAGTTAACCCCTTAGGCCAAAGGATAAGAGAATGGCAGGTTTGCTGAACAGTGCTGTACATGACATACAAGCTGTGAGAGTTCAGCATGTGTCACATCTTTCACTGCTTCTGTGGCAATCTCTGGCGATGCAGATGGTTCTTTGCCAGAAGAGCCCGGTACTGACTGCTAGCAGCCCAGGTGTCAATCTCCTGTGCACGCATGACAGGCAGCGGATGTGACAGCGCTCTGGTCTGGGCATTCTTGATGTACCAGCCAAAAGGTGTGGATGTTGCTTCATCATATGAGCGAGCCTGCACAAGCAGAGCGAAAACTATAAGGTTGCTAATGCTGAAGTGCAGCCTTGAGCAGTCAGCCGTTCTTTGAGCGTGTCCTGACTAATACACAGAATGACAGCCCTGACATGCAATGGCAGAAGATGAGCCTGAAAGCTTCACATTGCAAAGCCACGCTTGCGCATAAAGAGATTCATTGTCATTCACCCGGCAGGTGTGAACAATCCCGACCTGTCGAAGGAAAGCTTCCACATTCAGCTCGGCATTAAGTTTGGGTGAGCCTCCAGCTAGTTTCATGAGAGCGCTGATGACCACTCGGTGGTCCTGTGCTACCAACAGTGCTGCCCTGTCACATGTCAGCTCAGCAGCCCTGAGCCACCGCAAAAGCCCTTCTTCCACCGCTCCAGACAGCAGGGGCAGGACTGATAGGGTGTTGGTGGCAAGAACATTGGCCATCGTCAACCATACACCATGATTGCATTTCAGGTGCCCCAACTCATGCGCTATGACTGCCTATGGCACAGCATGACCACATGTTGTAGAGCACATGTTCAGCAGTCTCCTGATCTGCGAAAGATGACATGATGCATGGGTGGGCTAAGCCCACAAAAGGCTTTGGGTGACACAATGATGTGATAGCCAACGGGAGTCAATGCAAACTATACCTCAACTTGACCAGTGTTAGATCACACTTAGGGACAGTGTTTGTTTGACTGCTGAGACAAAAGGCAGCATGATTTACCTGAACCTCCAAGGGTTCCAGAAGCTCTAACAGCGCTGTGTGGACCACTATAAAAGGCTTGCGCCCTCCTATGGCCAGCGTGTAAGCGTTGGGTACAGGGTTCTGCACCACAACACTGTCATCAGCAGTAAGCTGTGTACACAATGCCACACACACAAACAAGATGTCATTGTGCAGCTTGTAGCCCTAGGGTCGCACAGAGATGTGCAGCAGATTAGCAATATGCAGCACGGCTGACATGACACACACGTGATGACAGGCTGCATGCTCACACTTGCAAGAGTCTGTACAGTATGTGCAGATTATACAGCTTTGTCCATGATTGAAGTGATTGTGGTTTGGCGCTTTCCATGCCATGCAGAGTGCATTTTTGGCACATCAGACCAGCAAGGGCCGTGAACATGGCTCAAATATGCATGCGTTCAACAGCCGAGACGACTTGTGTTCGAACCTGCTTGATGTACAAATCTGGAGGTGCCATTTGCAGTGTGCTTGCAGCTGTGAGCAAGAGGCAATGAAGACTTGGTAACTGCTCTGGTCCAACAAGCACTGAAGTGCCGATGTTTTCCAGCAACAACACTTGCTCTGCCACAGGCCCTGCATTTTCAATTGTTACGACAACCAGTTATGTGACTGGCCAGGCATTGCAGCGATGCTTTCATGCTTCAAGCTCACAATATCATGTGCCTTGTACAAGAATATGCAACCCTTTGTGATAAAGCATATATGTGCCAAGTCACTCTGCATGTCCCATAAGGGGTTACATACCCAGGACATTTTTTGCCATTGCTTCTAAACCAGGCAACACCTTGAGAAGCCTAGTATTCTGCTGGTCTAGCGGGTGCCTGCATAATTCATCTGACTAGTGAGTGTCCAGCAATAAGTACAGCAGCACCTGCAGCATGGTCAGCATTTTCTTGCCTGAAGTCATCGCCGTCAAGGTTTTGGAACCTGGCAACTCTGGAGTTGAGCGCACCAGCTTTTGACCACTGGCGTCCTATGCTTGTGCCAGCAAGCTGTGCCTGCAACACAGTGCAGTAGGTGTGCACTACATGCGTCCACCAAGGGTCACGTCAAGGTGCTGGCCTACAGACAGGAGACACACATAGGCACTTTGTGACTGTCAAACTGTACCTTTGGTGCCTCTTTTAGAGCGGTGCGTGTGAATACAGGCTTGGTGTGCAGGCTGTGGTCCAAGTTTGGCCGTTGCTGTCGTGACCAAACGGAAGGCGCCAGTCCCACTTGCATTGCACTTTTTGCTCGCGCTGCTGAATATATTAAGCACCTTGCGGCATATGCACACGGCTATGCGACACAGCTGGTGATCATAGTGTGTTGCGGGAAAGTCTCTAGACACGTCAAAGTTTTACAAACCGCGGATCATGCACACGTGCATGGTACGTTGCATAATAGACGTGCGCTGCGTTCTCGCAACTCAAGGTGTGTGTCTCGCAGGAACAGCGAAAGAGAAAGCAGAGAAATAGAGAGGGAACACCTGATGACTAATTAGCATGCCATGATCACATGCACAGCCAGGTAGACGAAGTGAAGGATGCTGCACAGCTTCTGTCGAGTCGAGCGCACATGTCAGGAAGCGTTCCGTACTTCCCCAAGGTCGACTTTGGAAGCTGCCAGTCTTGAGTCAAGCACGACGCGTAAGTGCAACAAGATCTGGCGTGATAAAGTTCCTTCACTGCACTCTGCACATCACTCAGCTGAGGAGCAGCAAGAAAAGCAAAACGTTAGCAGCAGACCAATGATCTTTATTTACTTGGGTGGCGGCAGATCCCAATTGTGGTTGACGCTGCTCGGCTTGGCGGTGACAGTGTTGTTGAACAGCGGGTACTTGTCAAACCCTTCGTCATATGCAGTTGGACCCGGCGGGGTGCGTCCTGTCAGACTTTCAACAGAACCAACAACAGAATTGATTTTCTTATGCAAAATCATTTATTTCTAGGTTCAAGTGGTTTCCATACTGCTGTAGATAGACTGGTCGAGCGGAAGACGACCAGTGCATGATCCTTGGAGCGCTGACTTTGCCGCAACACCTAGCTTGAACTTGACATGGATGGTGCCTGCCTTTGCTTTATTTGCTTTTGCTTCCAGCAAGGCTTACTTCAGCATTCGGAGACAGGTATTATAGCTTGCTGCCTCTTTGCAACAGCTGACAGATAGAGCCTTGCTCCTGTGCAGCTGACATCATCCATTCCTGTAGATAGCTGAGACAGTGTTTGACGCGTGTGGTGGTTGCAGGGACTTCGCAACAGCTGGAGAGAGCTCTGCCACTCTGTCTGGAACTGGAGGCCCGCCGCAGCTGGAGAGCAGGCGCCCAGTAACACAGCTACCAGCAAACGACGCCGCTTTGAGGCAGTCAGCAAGATTGTACAGCAACTGCCTGTGGAGCTGTATGTATCTGAAACTGACTTGCGCAAGCTACCTTTGCCAGAGCTGAAGGTGAGACAATAGACGCTTTCATATCAAGAATCATGGTGTGCCAGTTGCAGAGCGTGTGCTATCGGTGAACCTGACAGCAATGGTGCTGCATACACCCTGCTATCATTAAGCTCTGCTTGTAATTTGTTACTTGAGGATGCACTGTAAGATAGTGTAACCGCATTAGAGCACATGACCATTGTATCTTCGCCTAGCCTGGCATACATCAGGTCAGAGCTGTTGCCCTCGCAGAAACGTCTGATGTCCAATGGGCTGAACAGCAAAGAAAGCTTGGACAAAGGAGAGGCAGTTGAGCGCATACTAGCTGCAGGGAACAGCAGCAGGTCAGGCTTTCAAATGTT